>Ga0114969_10003282_pt1 | contig 13092 bp, 9 predicted proteins | sample M_130807_MF_Meta_FD_87316 | JGI IMG/M metagenome (GOLD analysis project Ga0114969, IMG submission 87316) | Freshwater microbial communities from Lake Montjoie, Canada to study carbon cycling - M_130807_MF_MetaG | ecosystem: Environmental > Aquatic > Freshwater > Lake | place: Lake Montjoie...
AGTTCGCGCAGCAGTTTGGCATCCCCGTGGTCACCACGCTGATGGGCATTGGCGCCATCGACACCACCCATCCGCTCGCGATGCACATGCTTGGCATGCACGGGGCAGCCTATGCCAACTACGCGGTGGAGGATTGCGACCTGCTGATTGCCGTCGGCGCCCGCTTCGATGACCGGGTTGCCGGGAATCCCAAGAACTTTGCGCGCGGTGCGCGCCGCATCTGCCACCTGGACCTGGACCGCGCCGAGATCAACAAGGTCGTTGCGGCGCACTGGTCGCATGTCGGCCTGCTGCCGCAGGCACTGCGCAAGTTGTGCGAGCGTGCGCGTACGCAGGGCGTGAGCACCGACTACGCTGCCTGGCGCACGCACCTCTCGGCACTGCGCCAGAAGCACGCGATGAACTACAACCGCGCCAGCGAGCTGGTGCAGCCGCACTACGTGATCGAGGAAATCAATCGCATCACCAAGGGCCAGGCCATCATCAGCACCGGCGTCGGACAGCACCAGATGTGGGCCGCGCAGATGTTCGATTTCGCGGGTCCGCGCCTCTGGCTGACCTCCGGCAGCATGGGCACGATGGGCTTTGGCCTGCCTGCCGCCATCGGCGCGCAGGTGGCGAACCCCGGTGCGCTGGTCATCGACATCGATGGCGACGCCAGCATCCGCATGAACATCGGCGAGCTGGAGACAGCGACAACCTACGATCTGCCGGTCAAGGTCGTGGTGCTGAACAACTTCGGCGACGGCATGGTGCAGCAGTGGCAGAAGCTGTTCTTCAAGGGACGCCTGTCCGGCAGCGACAAGTCGCTGCACAAGAAAGATTTCGTGAAGGCCGCGCAGGCCGACGGGTACCAGTGGGCACGGCGTCTTGACCGCAAGGCCGATGTACCTGCGGTGGTGGCGGAGTTCCTCGCCTTCAAGGGTCCGGCTTTCCTGGAAGTCATCATCGACCGCGATGCTGGCGTGTACCCGATGGTGGGTCCGGGCCTGGGTTACGACGCGATGATCACCGGCGACTACATTCCGTCCCGTGACAAGCACGGCGAGACGAGCGTCGATCCGTCCAGCATGTTCTGACGTGCCGGCGCCGCTGCGGCGCTGGTTTTGTCCTCAAGACTAGAAGCTCGCCTCAGTGGATACCAGCCACTGCAGCGAGCGCAGCCCCCTGTCGCGATTCAGTGGCGTGGCCACGTCGATGTGGAATACCGCGCCCAGCGACGAGCGGCTGTTGCCAAGGCGCAAGCCGATGCCCGCATCCTTGAGCCAGCCTAGACGCGGTGCGCCGAGAGGATTGGACCCTTCAATGCGGCCGGCGTCGAAGAAAGCCGCCGCGCCGACGTCGAGCAGCCGCCACAGCGAGTAGCCCGAGAACCAGCGTTCCTCCAGTTTCAGTTGCGTGACGCCGGTGCCGAGCTGGTAGCGAAGCGGATAGCCGCGCAGGCCGTTGTCGCCGCCAAGGCTGTAGTAGTGATCGAGGTCGAGCGCCGAGCCGCGCGCCAACTGTACCCGCCCGTGCGCCAGCAGTCGCGGCGTCTGGCGCCAGTACCATGCGGCCGCCAGCGCAATGCGCTGGTCGACATTGCTGCCGCGCTCGTGCCGCCCGCTCAATGCAGCCGAGAGGAACAGCTGCTGCATGTCGCCGAACTGCATGCCGTAAGACCCTTTGGCGTCGTACAGGAAAGCATTGCGGTCGCTGCCGGTGCTGCGCGTGGCCGCACCAAGCGTGGCTGAACCGCTGAGGCCGTACTGCACGTCCTCGGTGCGTTCAATCAGTTCCAGATCGCGCGTGGTCTGGAAGTCATCGCGGATCCAGTCCACGTGCACATACGGATAGCTCAGCAGCCGGTCGGCCGGGAGCACGGTCCGCGTCGCCGGCACTGCCCGGAACTGGTCGCGCGCAACACGCCAGCCTGCGGTCACGCGTTGCACGTGCTGGCCATGCAGTCCGCGCGACCAGCCGCTGTAGATTTCCATCAGCCGGCTGGCATGGCTGAACGAGTCGTACGCGTCGCCGAGCACATAGCGCGTGTCGGTCAGCTGGCTGTCGGCCAGCACCAGGCCGTGGCTGTAGCGCGAACTCAGTGAATAAAAGGGTCGCCAGACACTCACGCGGCGAACGCGGCCGTCGCTGGTGTCGGTCCACGACAGCTGGTCCTGCCAGCGCGAGCCGTTGATGTCAGGGTCGCGCCATTCCACCGTGGCCGAATTGCGGTCGACGTTGCTGTCGACGGACAGCAGCAGCGTCTTGCCGAAGCCGAACAGGTTCTTGTCCTCGAACGTGAAGGAGCTGTGGTTCTCGCCGCCGCTTCGTCCGAAGCTGGGCCCAAGCTGCAACGTCCACACATCGTGGGTGACCACCTCGACATCGACGACGCCGTCGTGCCAGCGCGTTGCGCGTACCCGCGGCTCGCGCAGGAAGACCAGTCCACGCAGGTTGCGCTCGGTCTCCTGCAGCAGCCTCTCCGAATAGGGGTCGCCGCTGGCGAACAGCAGCTGTGCGCGGATCACGGACTCGCGCGTGTGCGCATGCAGGCGGTTGGCGAGGCGGAACAGGGCGTTGTTCTCCTCCGGGTCGTCGAGGTCAAAGATCTGCAGCGAGCGGAGGGTGATTTCGCCAATACGCGCGCCGGCAGCCTGAAGGCTGGCCTCATCGGGCAGCGCCGTGGCTTCGGGGGGCGTTGCTACTTCCACTGCAGCGGTGGCCACGCCACACGACAAGGCAATGGCCAGAGACAGCACGCGGAACCAGCGCGAGAGTTGCATGGTGAGGATCCAAGCACGGCAGGCAGGTTGCGCGCAACCCGCGTCCGGCCCGACTCACGTTCCGCTTGCCTCGATGGCGCCCGCTGAGGCACCGTAGCGGCATGAAATCCGCACCCTCGATTCCTTCGCGTGAACACGCGCCAGCGCTGCGCCGCGCCTATTTCGACTGCCGCTTCGGCCAGCTCCATGTCTACCAGGCCATCCCGCCGGGGGGTGGTTTCGACGAGCGCACCACGCTGCTGTGCCTGCCTGCTCCGCGTGCCTCGGCGGCCTCTTTCCAGCCGCTGCTGGCGCCGCTGGGCAGCGATCGCTCGGTGTTTGCGCTTGATGCGCCGGGCGCCGGCCAGTCCGATCCGCCCAACACGGATGACATCGCGGCGCTGGCTGCCGCGGCCTTGGACTTCCTTCTGAGCATGCGGATCCGCGCTGCGCATGTGCTGGCGGATGGTGCTTCCGAGGGTGCGCTGGCAGGGCTTCTGGCCCACGCCGGTGATCGCATCGCGCGTGTTGCACTGTGCGCGACAGCGCCCGGCGCGGCCGGTGGCCTCGATGGCCGCGGCGTATCGCTGTTGCGCATCGCGCCAACGATCGCAGAGCTGGGTTCCGGAACGCCGGCTGCTGTGGCTCAGTGCGCTCGTTTGCGTGAGTTCCTGGACGCCTGATCACCGGCTGGCCTGGCGTCGACTTAATGAGCCCGCAATCCGTGTTCCATTACACTCCCACGGGCCATGATCACCAATAAGTCGCGCGAAAATGCTGCGGGCGGCGCGCTGGAAGACACCGCGATGCTGCCGGCACTGAAGACCGGTCCGTCGCGCAGCGTGGAAGATCTGCTGGACAACACCGATTCCTGGCAGCTGGGTCCCGAGCAGCAGCATGAGCTGGAGCGCGAGGCCGAGCTGGGCACGCTGCGTTCGAACCTCGCGTCGATGGCCGAGAGTCGCGGCTACCTCGAGAACAGCCTGCGCTCGCTGACGATGAACCTGCGCGACCTGGAGGAACGACTCCTCTCCAAGTCGGGCCAGACTGCAACGCTGGAAGCTGACCTGCGTGCCCGCGTGGCCGAAGTTGCCAGCCTCAGGCAGGAACTTGATGTCGCGCGTGGTGCCGAGCAGGAGGCGCAGCAGGCGCTGCTGCAGCTGGGCCAGACCCTCGCCAGCGAACGGCAGGATGCAGCGATGCGCCAGAAGGCACTGCGTGCCCAGCACGAGGAAGTGCTGGCAAGCGTGCAGGGCCTGCGCAGCGAGATGCAGGGGCAGCTGGAAACCATCCGTTCCCTGAACGAGCAGCTGGAGCAGGCGCGTCGCGAGCAGCAACAGACACGGGCGGAACTGAATGGCGCCGAGGAGCGCATCCGCGCCGGCGATATCGAACTGCGCAACCGTGACAGCCGCATCGAGCAACTGGGCGCTGCGGAAAGTGCACACAAGGCCCGTGCCGAAAACTTTGCGCGTCGCCTGGCGGAGCGTGATGACCTGATCCAGCGGCTGGAGCAGGAGGCCGAGAGCAGTGTCGCCGTGCTGGAAAAGATCCATTCCAATCTGTCTGGACAGGACCTGGACGCAAGCGCGCTGCCGCGTGACAGCGTGGTGCGGCTGCTGGTGCGCCATGAGGGCAACACCGAGGTTGCGCAGGTGCTGGGGCGGCGGACGCTGATCGGGCGCGGCGCGGACTGCCAGATGCGGATCGATGCCGATTTTGTCAGCCGGCGGCATGCGCTGGTACAGGTGGGCCCCGACGCCACGGTCATCGAGGACCTGAACAGCACCAATGGGGTGTACGTCAACGGCGTGCGCATTGCGCGCCGCAAGCTCGCGGACGGCGACGAGATCGCAATTGGCAGGACGGTGTTTCGCTACGTCCTCAAGCCGGCAGCCGAACGCGGCAACTGAGACTTGCTGCCGCTTTTTCGTGCGCCAGAGGCGTGCGATGGCTTAAGCTCTCACCCCATGGCCGACGATTACCTGGCGCGCATCCTGCGCTCGAAAGTCTACGATGTTGCGATCGAGTCGCCGCTCGATGCCGCGCCGCGCCTGTCCGCGCGCCTCGGCAATACCGTGCTGCTCAAGCGCGAGGATCTGCAGCCGGTGTTCTCGTTCAAGAACCGCGGCGCCTACAACAAGATCGCGCACCTGTCGGCGGCCGCTGCCGCACGCGGAGTCATCTGCGCGTCGGCGGGAAATCATGCCCAGGGCGTTGCGCTGGGGGCCCGCCGTCGCGGCGTGCCTGCAGTCATCGTGATGCCGTGCACGACGCCGCAAATCAAGGTGCAGGCGGTCATGAGCCGCGGCGGTGAAGTGATCCTGCATGGCGATGACTTTGACGCCGCCTACGAACATGCTCTGAAGCTGGCGCAGCAGCGCAACATGGTTTTCGTGCATCCTTTCGATGACCCGGACGTGATTGCCGGACAAGGCACTGTTGGCATCGAGATCATGCGCCAGACGGGCGGCGAGCTGGATGCGATCTTCGTGCCGGTGGGCGGCGGCGGGCTGATCGCCGGCATTGCCGTGGGCGTGAAGCAGCTGTATCCGCGCGTGAAGATCATCGGCGTCGAGCCCGAGGATGCAGCCGCGATGCACGACTCGCTGCGTGCCGGCAAGCGTGTGACGCTGGATCAGGTCGGACTGTTCGCCGACGGCGTTGCCGTGCGGCGTGTGGGCGAGGAGAACTTCGAGCTTGCGCGGCGTTACGTGGACGATGTGGTGCTCGTCGACACCGACGAGATCTGCGCAGCGATCCAGGACACGTTCGAGGATACGCGCTCGATGCCGGAACCCTCCGGCGCGCTGGCGCTTGCCGGCCTCAAGGCCTGGGTTGCACGCGGCAAGGTGCGCGACCAGCGGCTGGTGTCCATCAACAGCGGCGCGAACATGAACTTCGACCGCCTGCGCTACATCGCCGAGCGCGCCGATATCGGTGCCGGGCGAGAGACGCTGCTGGCGGTGGAAATCCCGGAGGAGCGCGGCAGCTTCCTGCGCTTCTGTGAACTGCTCGGACAGCGCAGCGTCACCGAGTTCAATTACCGCTATCAAGGTGGCGATCGTGCGCACATCTTTGTAGGCATCGGTGCAGCCGAATCGCCTGCCGAGCGTGAAGCCGAGATCATGCGCCTGCGCGCTGCCGGTTACACGGTTCTGGACATGTCGCACAACGAGATGGCCAAGCTGCACGTGCGCTACATGGTTGGCGGCGGCGGTGGCGGCATTGCCGATGAGCTGCTCTACCGCTTCGAGTTTCCCGAGCGGCCCGGCGCGCTGCGCCGATTCCTGCAGGCCATTGGCGCCAGCTGGAACATCACGCTGTTCCACTACCGAAACCATGGCTCCGACTATGGCCGGGTGCTGGCTGGTATCCAGGTGCCGCGTGCCGATCGCCAGCGATTCCTCGAGCACCTCAACGACCTGGGCTTCCCCTACGCTGAAGAGACCGCGAATCCGGCCTACCGCATGTTCCTCGGCAGCTGAAGTCATGCCGGTCGCATCCCGCAGCTGCGCATTGCTGATGCTGGCGCTGCTGGCCGGACTCGCGCTGTCTCTGCCCGGATCCTTTGACCGCGGCACCTGGGTGCTGGAGGTCGCGCCCATCGCCGCGGTGATGCCGCTGCTGTGGCTCACCCGCCGCACCTTCCCGCTCACCGATGTGTCGTACACACTGATCCTGGTCCAGGCGCTGATCATGATGGTCGGCGGTCACTACACCTATGCGCGGGTGCCGCTCGGCTTCTGGGTACAGGATGTGTTCCACCTGGCGCGCAACGACTACGACCGGCTGGGACATCTGGCGCAGGGCTTCGTCCCTGCCCTGTGCGCGCGCGAGGTGCTGCTGCGCCGTACACCGCTGCGCCAGGGCGCCTGGCTGTTCTTCATCGTCACGGCCGTCTGCCTCGCGATCAGTGCGTGCTACGAATTCGTCGAGTGGTGGGCGGCGCTGCTGCTGGGCTCAGGTGCTGACGAATTCCTTGCCACCCAGGGCGATCCCTGGGATACGCAGTCCGACATGTTCATGGCACTGATGGGTGCGATGCTCGGTCAGCTGCTGCTGGCGCGCTGGCAGGACCGGCAGCTGGCACCGCCAGCGGGTGCCGGCGCGCGTATCGTGTAACCTGTGCGCCTGGATTTGCGGAGATTCACGCCATGCAAGACCTGAGTTCGGCGCCCTGGCTGCGGCGTGTGATCATCATTGTGCTGCTCGCAGGGGTGTTCATCCTCGGCTTCATGGTGCTGCAGCCATTCATCGTGTCAGCCATCTGGGCTGCGGTGCTGAGTTACTCCACCTGGGGCTGGAGCCAGCGCATGAACCAGTGGTGCGGTGGCAGCCGCACGCTCGGCTCTCTGGCGATGACGCTGCTGCTCACCGCCGCGGTCATCGTGCCCACCGCCAGCATCGTATGGCTGCTGAGCGATGAAGTCGGCAATGCGTATCGCGAGACGGTCGCGGCGCTGTCGCAACAGCGCGAACTGCCGCCGGTGTTGCTGAATCTGCCGCTGGTGGGCGGCTGGCTGCAGGAACTGAATGCCCACATGCAGAGCGATCCGCTGGCGCTGCGCAATGCAGTGCAGGCCATGCTGAGCAGCTCGATGGGCCAGATGCGCGACGTGGTCGGCGGCGTGGGCCGTAACCTTGGCAAGATGTTCATCACCGCCGTGACGCTGTTCTTTTTCTATCGCGACGGCGAGCGCTTCGCGCTGCAACTGCGGATGGTCCTGCAGCAGATCGTCGGGACGCGGTCCGGGGCTTATCTGGATACCATCGGCAAGACCGTCAAGGCGGTACTGCTCAGTCTGCTGTTGTGCGCGGTTTCGCAGGGCGTTCTGGCCGGGCTGGGCTACTGGTTCGCAGGCGTGCCGGCGCCGATGTTTGCGGCAGCCGTGACCACGGTTGCCGCGCTGATTCCGTTTGCGGTACCGGTGGTGTGGATCAGCATCGTGATCTGGCTGTTTGCTGCCGGTCACACCATAGCGGCGATTGGCCTGCTGGTGTGGTGCGCAACCGTGGTCAGCTGGGTGGACAACGTGGTGCGTCCACTGGTCATTGGCGGCAGCACCGGCATTCCTTTCCTGCTGGTGCTGTTCGGCGTGCTCGGCGGCCTCGGTGCCTTCGGGCTTGTCGGACTGTTCGTCGGCCCGGCATTGCTGGCCGTGTTGCTGGCGGTGTGGCGTGAGTGGCGCTCGGAGCAGGCAGCGCCGCCCGGGAGCTCTGGTTGAATCTGGCGCTGCGGCGCAAGTTGCCGTCGATCCTGCACAACGCCCGCTTTGTCCTCTTCACGAGCGGCAGGCTGTGCACCAACCTTGGCTGGCAGATGCTTGGCGTCGCGGTCGGCTGGCATGTCTATGCGCTGACTCGCGATCCGCTGGCACTGGGCCTGGTCGGTCTGTGGGAGTTCCTGCCGTTCTTCCTTCTGGTGCTGGTCGGCGGCCATACCGCCGACCATTTCAACCGCCGATACATTGTGATCGTCGCTGCGCTGGTTGAATGCTGTTGTGCGCTCTCGCTGCTGTGGTTCGCGCTTCAGGGTCAGGTCCGCACCTGGCCGGTGTATGCGGCCATGGCCTTGTTTGGCGCAACGCGCGCCTTCTGGTCTCCGGCGATGCAGGCCATCCTCGTCAACATCGTGCCGCGCGAGGACCTCGCTTCGTCGGTGGCAGCGGATTCAATGCTGCGGCAGGTCGCGACGGTCGGCGGGCCGGTACTTGGTGGCGTTCTCTACCTGCTCGGTCCGCATGTTGTCTATGCCACCTGCGCGATGCTGTTCTTCGCCAGTGCGTTGTTGATGATGGCCAATCGCGTGCAGTTGCCGCCCTCGCTGCGCAGCGACGAGCCGCTGTCGCAGCGCGGACATGAATTGCTGGAGGGACTGCGCTACGTTTTTCGCAGCCGCGTGGTTCTGGCCTGCCTGTCGCTGGATCTGTTTGCCGTGCTGTTCGGCGGTGCGACCACGCTGTTGCCGATCTTCGCGGCGGACATCCTCCACATCGGGCCGAGTGGGCTGGGCATGTTGCGTGCTGCGCCGGCGATCGGCGCAGGAATCGTCGGCCTGGTGCTGGCCTCGCGGCCGCTGCGCAACCATGTCGGTGAATGGCTGTTCGGCGGTGTTGCAGTGTTTGGCGTATCCACCATCGTGTTCGGTCTATCGACCAGCTTCTGGTTGTCGCTGGCCGCGCTGATTGCTGCCGGTGCGGGCGACATGGTCAGTGTCTACGTGCGACTGGTGCTGGTGCAGCTGAATACGCCCGAGGCGATACGCGGTCGCGTCAGTGCAGTGAATTCGATGTTCATCGGGGCGTCGAATGAGCTTGGCGGCTTCGAGTCGGGTGTCACTGCACGCTGGTTCGGTGCCGTGCCGTCAGTGCTGGTTGGAGGCGTCGCGACGCTGCTGGTCGTGGTGCTGTGGCGTCGGTTGTTCCCGCAGCTGCGACGCCTGCCACCGTTGCACTGAGCGCGCGGCGCGACGGGATGCTCCTGTCGGCTTTACAGAATGCGACGCCGTCGCTTGTTTGCGCCAGCCTGTGACAGACCTCTCATGATGTGCGCTTGTCTGCGGCATCCCGCGCGGTGAGACTCGGAATCGTGAACCACGGCAAACCTGTCGTAAGGCAGGGACGCAAAGCCACCGGTCCTTTGGTCAGCAAAGGATAGCGGGGTTGCCACGATGGAACGGTAGCACCCGAAATCCGTCTGTCTGCAGCCCGCCATCCGTCTGCCGGAGAATCGTCCACGGCGATTTGGAGCAGGGCATGCAGCAGTTGGCCAGACAATCCGGAGTCTGCCTGTCGGTGAGCGGCAATCGATTGCCGCCGTCGGACCGCTGTGGCGCGTTCGTCATCAACCTGGGTTCATCCAGCACGCCTGTGGCGCTCACCACGCCCGCAGATCCGGCGCTCGGTAATTTCACGTTCTTCGTTTCCCGCCGACGTGAAGACGGCCGCGAGCGCTTTCGCCTGCACATGGGGTACTTTGAGACGTTGAAGGAAGCCGAGGCGCTGCTGGAGATCGCGCGCAAGGAATATCCCGGGGCGTGGGCGGGCACCGGGCCGGGACGCACGGCCCCCGTGATCGCACCTGTGATCGCGCCTGTGGTCGAGCCCAAGATCGAGCCCATGCCTGCGTCTGCGCCGGTGCTGACGCCGGCTGAGACGCTCAGCCTTCTTGAAGACGCAAACGTCGCTGAGCGGACTGCTACGGCGCAGCCACACGCGGCATCCGCAGTGGCCTATGCCGTGCAGCTGCGTTGGTCGGCGCAGCCGATCAGCCTGTCGGAGCTGCCAGCGCTGGCGATCTTCGATGCCTACACCTTGTACCGTGCCAGAGGCTCCAACTACGGGTCGACCTGGCACGCGCTGCGGCTGGGCTTCTTCAATGACGCGGTCTCTGCCAGACAGGTGGCGAACTACGTGGAGTCCGAGTGTCACGAAGTGACAGTGGTTCCCGTCAGCAGTGCCGAGCGTGACAGCGCTGTTGCAGCCTCTGCGATTGCCGGATCAGCAAAGAGGCCAGCAGCGCCCGCGCACCGGCAACACACGGCCAGCACCGGTCTGACAGGACAGTTCAAGCTGATCGAGGACGATGCACCTGCCGGTGCGCACGCCGAAAGCCTGGCGATGGTGATTACCACCGATATGGCGCCCGAGTCGCATGAAGCACCGGTTCCGCCGTCGGCCGCATCCGCCGCCGGTGCGCGTCGGCCACCAGCGACCCGCGAGGAAAAGCTGCAGGTGCTTGGTGCGGGAAAGCTGAAACTTGATGGCGTTGCGGAGGATGAGCCGCCGGCTCGCCCAGTCATGCGCCCCGTGCGCCAGGTCAACGATCGCGCACCACCTGCGCGTTCAGTGCTGACGCGGCTGTTCGACCGGTTTGTCTCGGGTGTCGATCGCCACCGCTGAGCGCAGCTATTTGCCGAACAGTTTTTCCAGTTCGCTGCGCGCCTTGTCCGCTGCGCTGGTGTTGGATGCCGTCCATGCGCCGGGCCGCGGCTTGAAGTGATCGCAGAAGTTTGCGTGCGTCTTGTCGCTCACTTCTTCAGCTGTGGGTTCGCGACACTGCTTGGCCAGGGTTGGTGCGAAGTCCACGCACAGGCGGCAGACATGCAGCTCGGCGCGACATGCAGGACACTCGTCCCGACGCAGCAGCGGCAGCGACAGCTGCGCCAGCGAGGCGCCGCATTTCCAGCACAACAGGCCATTGTCCATGGAGAAATTATAGCGTCGCGCGGGCGCCGAGGAATGGCGCCAGTACCGCGCTGGTGGCCGAGACGGCAGCTGCGGCCTGTGCGGCCACACTGCGACGCCCACGCGGCTTGCCGGTACTCAGTGCCGCGACCTGCGCCGGCGTGCCCTCGGCAACGATGCGGCCGCCATCGTTCCCGGCACCCGGACCCAGATCAATGATCCAGTCTGCCTCGGCCATGATGTCCAGATCGTGCTCGACGATCACGACGGAGTTGCCTGCATCCACGAGCCGGTGCAACACCGCCGTGAGGCGTTCGATGTCTGCCATGTGCAGTCCGACCGTCGGCTCGTCGAGCACGTACACGGTGTGCGAGCGCTTGCCACGGATCGCGCCCTGAGCCAGCCGTGCCAGTTCGGTGACCAGTTTCATGCGTTGCGCTTCGCCACCCGACAGTGTCGGACTGGGCTGCCCGAGCGTCAGGTAACCGAGACCGACATCGTGCAGCAGCTGCAGCGGGCGGCGGATCTTCGGCTGGGCTGCAAAGAATTCCAGTGCGTCCTCGACATTCATTGCCAGCACGTCGCTGATCGAACGCTCGCGCCACAGCACGCTGCGGGTCTCCGCATCAAAGCGCGCACCGTTGCAGCGTGCGCACAGCACCTTGACGTCGGGCAGGAAGCTCATCTCGACAGTACGCTGCCCCTGGCCCTCGCATTCGGTGCAGCGTCCGCCAGCCGTATTGAACGAGAAGCGGCTGGCGCTGTAGCCACGCATCCGTGACTCGCTGCTGCCGGCGTAGAGCTTGCGGATTTCATCCCAGAAACCGACATAGGTGGCGGGGCAGGAGCGCGGTGTGCGTCCGATCGGAGTCTGGTCCACCTCCAGTACGCGATCCACGTGCTGCACGCCGCCGAGTTTCCCGAGGCCCTGCAGTGTGCTGTCGCCGGCCAGTCTTGCACGCAGGTTTTCGTACAGCACGTCGCGCGTCAGTGACGACTTGCCGGAGCCCGACACGCCAGTGACGACGACCAGCCTGCCAAGGGGGATGCGCACGTCCACGCCGCGCAGGTTGTGGTGCTCGACGCCCTGCAACTGCAACGCCGCCGTCGTATCGTCGACCGGCCGTCGCGGGACGGCGGGATGGCGCAGCGGCGTGGCCAGATAGCGACCGGTGAGCGACGCGCCATTGCTGCGCAACTGCTCTGCGGTGCCCGTGGCGACGATGCGACCGCCGCGCACGCCGGCCCCGGGGCCCAGATCGATCACGTGATCGGCGCGGCGCATGGTCTCTTCATCGTGCTCGACCACCACCAGAGTGTTGCGCGCACTCGCCAGGCTGCGCAGCGCGTCCAGCAGCAGTGCGTTGTCGCGCGGATGCAGGCCAATCGATGGCTCGTCCAGAACGTAGCAGACGCCCTGCAGGTTTGACCCGAGCTGCGCTGCCAGCCGGATGCGCTGCGCCTCGCCACCCGAGAGCGTGGGCGCGGCGCGGTCCAATGCCAGATAACCGAGGCCGACGCGCTCGAGGAACTGCAGCCGTGTATGGATCTCCAGCAGCCCGTCGCGTGCAATGCGTTGCGCGCGCTCGTCGAGCTGCATCCCGGCAAGTGTCGAGCGCAGCTCCGCCACCGGCAGCGACGTCAGTTCAGCGATATTGCGGCCGTCGAGCCGCAGGTGGAGTGCCAGTGGATTGAGTCGCTGCCCGGCGCAGTCACCGCAACGCTCGGCATGCTGTGTGTCTTCCATGTGCCAAGCCGCTTCTTCGCCGGTGCTCTCCGCATCCATCTCCTCGATGCGCAGTCCCGTTCCGTGGCAACCCGTGCACCAGCCCTGCGATGAATTAAAGGACAGCAATCGCGGATGCGGCTCGGCAAAGCCGCGGCCGCAACGCGGGCATGCACGCCGGCTCGAGAAGGTTTCGGTGTTGCCCGCGGAGTCCAGCACGTTCACAACCCCGCGACTGATCGCCAGCGTCTGCTCCAGCGCGCTGCGGAGTGACCCTTCGTCCCGGGCGCTGACCTTCAGCGTTGCCACCGGCAACTCGATGCTGTGCTCGACGAAGCGCTTAAGCTTTGGGAAAGGCTCCGTCGGGACGAACCTGCCGTCGACCCGCAACTGCTTCGCTCCCCGCGCTGCCGCCCAGCGCGCCAGGTCGGTA
>Ga0114969_10003284_pt1 | contig 13087 bp, 10 predicted proteins | sample M_130807_MF_Meta_FD_87316 | JGI IMG/M metagenome (GOLD analysis project Ga0114969, IMG submission 87316) | Freshwater microbial communities from Lake Montjoie, Canada to study carbon cycling - M_130807_MF_MetaG | ecosystem: Environmental > Aquatic > Freshwater > Lake | place: Lake Montjoie...
AAGAAAAGACTGGGAAATTTATGTACACGGAAAAGGAAAATGGCAAGAAATATTTAATAGCAATAGCGAGGAGTTTTGGGGAACAGGCGATGTTTTTAATCCAATAGTGGTTTCTAAATTAGTGGACAAACCAACCCTTTGTTACAAACTCACACTGCAACTTCCTGCCTTAGGTGCGCTAGTGCTACGCTAGCATGCAGGCTGATTAGATATAGTATTCACATGTTATTCACTTGTAGCTATGCTTAACAATTTGATAAGAAGCGTTTGATAGAAAATTAGTGTCTTTTTACAGTATTAATCCGAATTACCCGTAAACTGTACAAGATGAAAACTAATTCTTACCAACTCTTGGTAAATGCAACAGGACAATTAATGCAACAACATGCATTCGATCATTTATCGGATGAAAAAATTTCCAGAATGCAACAATGTTTACACCGTTTGGGTAAGCAAAATGCAAACAATGAATTGAATACAATTAAAACTGAGTTTTTCAATTTATTTGGTGAGGCAGATTTATTTACAGAAACTACAACACCACAAACATTGTATCAATTTCAGTCGGCAATGAATTGTTTTGGAGAAAATATTATGCCTGCATTATTGATGGAGGAAGGGGCAGAATAATTCTAAAACAAGTTCCTTTATTTAGTTCGCTCCATTTAATGGTAAGCTTGCCTTTGTGGTATTGCTCAACAATTCTTTTACTTAGCGATAAGCCAAGTCCCCAGCCCCTTTTTTTTGTGGTAAAGCCTGGGTTGAAAACTTTTGTAATATTCAACGCAGAAATTCCTTTTCCTGAATCGGTTATATCAATAATCATTTCATGATTATTGGTGTGTGCAGTAATATTAATTAAGCCTTTTCCATCAATAGCATCCAAGGCATTTTTAATTAAATTTTCCATTACCCAGTCAAATAAAGGCGCGGAAAGATTCACTTGGGTTGCTACTATAGTTGATTGATCCCATTCAAAAACTACTTCGCCTCCCGCTCTTTTTTTCATGTAATTTAGAATGCTAGTAATTTGATCTGCAACCAATACTGGCTCTAGTTTTGGTGGAGATCCGATTTTCCCAAAACGGTCAGAAATTAATTGTAATCGTTTAACATCCTTGGCTATTTCTGGAATTATTTTTTCGTTTCCTGGTGTTTCTTTTAAAATTTCTAGCCATCCTTCTAAACTACTTACAGGCGTGCCTAGTTGGTGTGCTGTTTCTTTTGCTAGTGATGCCCAAAGTTGGTTTTGGGCACTTTTATAATTGGTTTGAAGCATTACAATAGCAATGATGCTAAATAAAGCAACTACAACCAATTGTACAATAGGGTATAGCTTGGTTTCTTTAAGCATGGGGCTTTCGCCATAATAATATTTATTTGCAGCATAAGGAGAAACCAATAAAACACTAATAATGGGAGTAGCATTGTACCGTTTAAATTGGCGCAATTTATCTTGCAAATAACCAGCTTGGTTTTTTACAAGTGCCGTATCTAGGTTTAAAAAGTTCCCAGTAATTTGGTCTTTTTCATTAGTTTCAATAATTGGAATTTGGTCATTTTCGGTACTAATTTTTGTGGCCAGATTAATGCTAGCAGTATCACCTGAATTTAAAATAGTTCTTTGCGCTTCTACCCATGCCGCCACATTTTTTCTTTCTTCTGTGGCAATTTTTCCTGCTAAATATTGAGAATACACAATGGTGCCACTTGCAATAATGATGGCAATCAATACAAGCAGTGTGCGCCAATTTAACCAAGATCCAATCATAACTCTAAAATAAGCTAATTAGCCACAGAAAATTATTATTCATAAAGAAAGAGGCCATCTCAGTGAGATAGCCTCTTTGCTATAATGTTTTGAAATTAAACGACTAGCTAAATAATCCGCCTTTTTTTAGGGTTCTAATACTTTCGCCAATTTTAAATCCATTATTATAGATTTCAATTTTATAATCGCCTTCTGCATATTTGTCTGACTTTTTCCAATTAAAACTTACTGGGGTTAATTTCCCTTGCTCATAAGAAACGGTCACTTTATTTGTAAACGCTTTTTCTCCTTCTTCACGGGTATTAAAACTGCCGCCATCTTTAAATACTTTTCCGTCTGGTCCGGTAATAACAATGTATAAATCTTTTGAACCAGATGGTGTAACACGGTTAGGATCTAAAGCAAAATTTACACGCATAAAATCGGCACGTTTAGCAGTAGAGGTTTCTTTTTCTTTACCACTACTTTTTACATCAATGGCAGTGATGCCAATGTTCGACGCATGCAGTGTAGAAGCAACATCTACTTTTTCTGCTAGCTGTTGTTTTTCAGATGTAGTTTTATTAAGATTTTGTTCTAAGTTTTGCTTGTCGGAAGTTAATTGTGTTTTTTCGGTATTCAACTGTTGGTTAGTGGAGGTTAGTTGTTTGTTTTCTCCTTTTAGTTGTTCAATTTCTACAAACAAGCCGTTGATTTTTCCGTTCAACTCGCTAATCATTTTTTTAGCATCAGTCAATTCTGCCGTTGTAGCATTTTTCTTGCGAAGGATGCCACTGATATTGCCTTTCAATTGTTGAATCTCTGTGCTTTTTTCTGCCAATGACCCTTGCAACTGAATATTGGTTTGGGTTAAAGAATCTGCCTTAGCCGATACCAATAAAAAGTCTTGTTGAATGGCCGATCTAGCACTATCAATATTGGTGATTTTGGTTTCTAAAAGTGTAACCGTTTCTTTTGTTTTGCTTTTGTCGTAAAAAATATACCCCCATGTAAGTAATAAAGCAGTAATTAAAATACCGTAAATAAGTTTACGATTATCATTGCCTTTTGGGGCCTGTTGCGCATAGTTTGATGTTGGTGTAGTAGAATAACTCATAAAATTTGAATTTAAATGTTCAACTGTAAATTACTAAAACCGTGCCAAATTGCTTTTTAGCCTTAAATTCTATTAAATTATTAAGAATCTTGTGTAATAGTTCTAATAAATGATTTGCGTTTTAAAAAGCTTATCCCATCTTTGTAACCATGTCTGCAGAAAAAATCATCGCTGATTTTAAGAAAAAACTATTCAAACCCGTCTATTGGTTGGAAGGGGAGGAATCTTATTATATTGACCAGATTGTAAATTATGCAGAACACCATATTTTAACCGAGGCCGAAGCAGGTTTTAATTTATCTATTTTTTACGGAAAAGACGCAGAATGGGCAAGTGTATTGAATGCTTGTATGCGCTATCCTATGTTTGCGGAAAGACAAGTGGTGGTGCTCAAAGAAGCACAGCACATGAAGGAAATTGATAAGTTAGAAAACTATATCGAGAATCCTTTAAAGAGTACCGTGTTTGTGGTGAGTTATAAAGAGAAAAAAGCAGATGGTAGATCAAAATTTGGTAAACTGTTAAAAGCAAAGACAGAATTTTTCTCTACCAAAAAAATGTATGAGTCTGCTTTGCCAGATTGGACCAATCAAATGGTTTTGCAACATGGGTTAACTATTAACCCCAAAGCGCTTGCTTTATTGGTTGACCATATTGGAAATGATTTAAGTAGAATTGAAAACGAAATTGAAAAATTAGCAGTAAATCTGGGTGCAAGAAAAGGCATTACTGAAGATGATATCGAAAACTATATTGGCATCAGTAAAGAATTTAATGTTTTTGAATTGCAAGATGCTATTGCTAAAAAAGATTTGGCAAAAGCGATAAGAATTATTTGCTATTTTGAATCAAATCCCAAAGCGGCTCCAATAGTATTAATATTACCTGCTATCTATAATTTCTTTAGTAAAGTGTTTATGATTTATGGAATGGCTAATACCGACGACCGTTCGGTAGCAACAGAATTAGGGGTGAACCCTTATTTTGTAAAAGACTATACCAATGCGGCTAGAAAGTATGCCTATGAAGGTGTTGAGCGAATTATGCTATTATTACACGAATACAATTTAAGAAGTGTTGGGGTGAATGATGGTGGAAGTTCTGATGCTGGATTATTAAAAGAAATGGTTGTAAAAATGATGCAATAATTTCGTTTATTGCAATGACATAATTGCACTATTTTTATCTTTTGCCAATTGTTCTTTTAAGGCATCTAATCCTGCAAATTTTTGCTCTGACCTTAAAAAATGGTGGACAGAAACTTGTAAAATTTCTCCGTAAATTTCTGCATCAAAATCAAATAAATTCACTTCAATCACCCGAACTGTTCCTTCAATAGTAGGGCGAATACCAATATTCATCATTCCTTTGTATATCGTTTGAGGATTTGCATTTTTTATTTGCGCAGTCACTGCATAAACGCCATTGCCTGGTATCAATTTTTCTAAAGAAGCAATTGATAAATTGGCAGTGGGGTAACCAATAGTTCTTCCTACTTGGTTGCCTTTAACAATGGTTCCTTCAAAAAAATATGGGTATCCTAATAACTGATTAGCTGTTGAAATATCAGCATTTAATAAAGCCTGTCTGATTTTGGTGGAACTAATAATTACTTCATTAAACAAGTATTCGGGTATTTCTTTAACTATAAAACCTAATTGATTTGCATGCTGCTGCAATAATTCAAAATTGCCGGTTCTGTTTTTACCAAACTTATGGTCGTAACCAATAATCATGGTATGGGGTTGAAAGGTTTTTACCAGAAAGTCTGTAATATATGCTTCGGCAGATTGGTTAGCAAAGGTTTGATTGAATGGAATAATTACTAAATGATCAATACCTGCTGTTGTTAATAGTTCAATTTTTTCGTTGGGGGTGGCAAGTAATTTTATTTCGCCAGGAGCTTTGGCAATAACCGAACGAGGGTGGGGGTAAAAACTAATAATAACAGATTCTCCGCCAATATTTGCCGCCTCGCTTTTTAACTGTGCAATTATTTGTTGATGCCCTAAATGAACTCCGTCAAAGGTGCCAATGGTTATAACTGCTTTTTTAAACTTTGGGATTGGTCCTTTTGACTGATAATGTACCTGCATAATTGGGTGCAAATCTAATACATAGTGCCCAAGAGAGAAAGTCAAACCCAATAAAATATATCAATCCAATAACTAACTGCCATGATTCCCTATTTTTAAAGCCTATATTGTACATTTGTAACTATTATAGAAATTCCAAAATTCCAGTATGTCTTTATACGCACAACGCGGTGTTTCAGCTCAAAAAGAAGAAGTGCATGCCGCCATTCAAAAACTGGATCAAGGATTATACCCTGATGCATTTTGTAAAATTTACCCAGATTTTTTATGTGGGGATGCTGATTGGGTAAATATCATGCATGCAGATGGTGCAGGTACCAAAAGTATTTTAGCCTACTTGTATTGGAAAGAAACAGGTGATGCATCGGTTTGGGAAGGAATTGCCCAAGATGCCGTGGCTATGAATTTAGACGATTTATTGTGCGTGGGAATTACCGATAATATTTTATTCTCCTCTACCATTGATAGAAATAAATTATTGATACCTGGCCAAGTATTAGAAAAAATTATCAATGGCACACAGTCATTTTTTAATCAATTACGCAGTTTTGGTGTAAATATTCATTACCTAGGCGGAGAAACTGCCGATGTAGGAGATGTGGTTCGCACCATTGCCGTGAACGGAACCATGACTGCAAGGTGGCCCAAAAGCAAACTAATTACCAACGAAAAAATTACCGAGGGTAATGTAATAGTTGGGTTTGCAAGTTTTGGGCAAGCCAATTACGAATCTGAATACAATAGTGGATTAGGCAGTAATGGCTTAACTAGTGCAAGACATGATGTGTTAAATAAGCACTATGCAAAAGAATACCCCGAAACATTTGAGCCTACCTTGAACGATGCGGTAGTGTATTTAGGAAAGAATAAAATGCAAGACCCAATAATGGTAAATGGTAAAAGCACCAATATTGGTAAGCTCTTACTTTCTCCAACCCGCACCTATGCACCTTTAATGAAGCAGCTATTAGACCAGCATTTTGATGCAATCACTGGGGTAATTCATTGTAGTGGTGGTGGTCAAACTAAGTGTATGAAGTATTTACCGAAATCACTTAAAATACTGAAAGACAATTTGTTCGAAGCACCACCTATATTTAAATTGATAAAAGAAAACTCTGGTGCTACTGATTATGAAATGTACCAAGTGTTTAATATGGGGCATCGTTTAGAAGTATTTACTAATCAAAATTCGGCAGCTGCAATGATTGACATTGCAAATTCCTTGGGTATAGAAGCGCAAATTATTGGATCTGTTGCAGCCTCTAATAAAAAGGAATTATTGCTGAAAGGCAATTTTGGAGAATTGAATTATTAATTTTAACAATAGAAAACAGTTCTATTTTTTTAAATTAGCACTATGTCTGAAGCAGTTGTATTAATCAAGAATGCCAATATTTATCAAGGTTCTAACCTCATATTAGCGGATGTAAACTTCGAAGTGCAAAAAGGCGAATTTGTATACCTAGTAGGAAAAACAGGTACAGGCAAAAGTAGTCTGCTAAAAACTTTATATGGTGAACTTACACTAAAAGAGGGTATTGGTAATGTAGTAGGATTTGATTTGTTAGATATGGATTGGAAGAAAGTGCCATTCTTGCGTAGAAACTTAGGCGTAATTTTTCAGGATTTTCAATTGTTAACTGATAGAAGTGTTTACGAAAATCTAAAATTCGTTTTAAAAGCCACTGGTTGGAACGATGAACGCCTAATTGAAGGAAAGATTAATGACGTACTTGATAAAGTTGGTTTAAAAAGTAAGGGATTTAAAATGCCATTTGAAATGAGTGGCGGAGAGCAGCAGCGCGTTGATATAGCTCGGGCCTTACTCAATTCTCCTAAATTAATATTGGCCGATGAGCCAACTGGCAACCTAGATCCAGAAACTAGTGATGAGATTATGCAATTGCTTATACAAATTGCCAAAGATTATGGCACTACCGTTATTATGGCTACCCATGATTTTATTGTAATTAACCGGTATCCCTCTAGAATGCTTAAAACAGAATTAGGTAAGTTAATTGATAGTGCGGCTAGTTAAGAATTGGGCTTTTAATTTTCTCCCCAAATCCAGTATACTTGTTTTTTAGCATTTTCAGCGCTATTAAATAGTTCATTTAATAAACGTTTTCTTCCGTTAATTTCTTCTGAAGTAAAAGGTTGGTGGTATAGTTGTGCGATAATTTCTTGGAATGCATTGGCAGTTGATCCAACATGGCAAGCAGCTGAAAGACCAGAACCTTCTATTGTGGCATCATTCACAACGCAATGACGTCCATGGTATAAGGCATTTACTAGTTTCACTTTCATTCCCGTAAAAGTATAGGAAGGCAATACGTTGATATGCGCTTTGGCAATCATGTCTTGCATTTCATTTTCAGTTGGGTTTGCTACCAAACAAGTATGCGTTTGCTGGTGTGCTAAATCAAGTAATTTTTTTGATGGGTTCTTTCCTGCAATTACAAGTGGTGTTTTTAATTTTTGAAAGACTTTTTCTAGAAGCCAAATCGCTGCTTTTTCATTTGCGTCAATACTAAGATCTCCATGATATAAGCAATAATTACCCATGCCTTCAATTCCAGAAACTTGCCAATTGGGTAAGTATAAGGGTAGATGTTCAATATTACTGCATCCAAATTCATTCCGGTAAACGGCATCGTCTTTTTCAGTAACACCCCAAAATGTAGCTTTCTTGGCTAATGCAGCTTCGTACTTGCGTAATAATCGGCTTTCGTTCCAGTAGTAAAATTTTTTTATAAGGGTGTTGCTATTTTTAAAAAGGTCGTGGTAGTATTGGTATTCTACATTGTGTAGTCGAACAAAACATTTTCTGTTAACAAACCTTGGGTCCATGATTGGATAAGTGCAATGTACACCTTCCATTAATATTGGATAGTTATCACTTAACAAATTGGTAATCAGTTCTTCATTCTTTCTGCTGGCAACAATATAGGGCAGGGTTGTTGAAATAGCTTTGTGTCCTTTTTCGCGCTTGTAGTATTGTACGGATTCACAATATTGATTTAATAGGGGTTGTTCTTCTCTGCCGTATTTAAAGCAATGAAAGTGTATTTTAACGCCGGCAGCTTGAAGCGCAGGGAGTTTGTAAAACACATCGTAAGCTCCCCCATAGTCGGCAGGAAGTGGGATGTTGAATGCAATAATATGTAAGTGTTTGTTGGCGTTCAATTTAAATAAATAGGTGTTTGTAAAAATCAATTAAACCTTGCTGTTCTTGTTCCCAGTTAAAGATTTCTCTAGCTTTTTGGCAATTTAACTCAAGCCTTTGGTATAGAACATTGTCGTCTAGTAATTTGTTCAAAGCGGCTGAAATTGTTTCTGATTTGGTATCAGGTATTAGATAGGCTACTTCGTAAACATCGTTAATAGATCTGTATTCTGGATAGTCTACACAAAGCTGTGGAATACCCGCCATGATATAATCAAAAAAACGGTTAGCTAATGAATGGTATTGGTTAAGTCCTGTTTTGTCGAAAAGGGTTAACCCAATATAAGCGGTGGGTGTTATTTTACGCAGATCGTTTGGAGAAATGGCAGAAATAATTGAAACTTTATTATTAAGTAAATTTTTATCAATAATTGATAATGATTGATTTGAAAAGTTTCCATTTCCATAAATTGCCAATTTGCAATTAACATTTTTCATAGCTGGAATTAGGGTTTCAAAACACCTTCCTTCATTTACGGCTCCTTGGTATAAAATGAACCGTTTTTGTTTTGGAACTTTATTAGCCTCGTATTTAACTGGTAAGTTTCGAATAGTTCGATAGTGTACCCCATATCTTTTTTCAAAGGCTGCTGCTATCCACTTGTTTACCGTATAGCCATCTTTGAATTTTGGCACGCTAAATTTTTCAATAGCTAACCATATTTTATAGATGGCAGGTCTACTGACAATTTCTTTTTGTTCTGTAAAATACTCGTGAGCATCATAAACCCTTTTAGTTCCTTTGAGTTTGCTAGCAAAATAGCAGGGAAGAATGGTGTCTAGGTCTATAGCGCAAATAAGGTCTGCAGGTTGAAATAAAAGGTAAAAGAATAAACGGATATTATACTCAATGTAAAATAGTGGTCCTTTTTTAGCAAATAGATGGATTCTTTTTTGTTGAAAATGGGCATTTATTAAAGGAGGGTTGCTTTTAATTGTTCGTCCAACAAGCGTAACAGAATATCCTGCGTTTGCCAAAGAGTTGCAGATTCTTTGCATACGTTGGTCGAAGCTTAATTCGTTGGTAACAGTAAAAACAAGTGTTGGCAAAATATAACTGCTTTATTAATAACAAAGATAACTTTACAACTTGGTTTTTTTAGCAGTAATTATACTAATATTTATATTTATCAGTTATTTATAATCTATTGTAAATGAGTAGTTTAATTATTTTATTATAAGAGTTCAATTTTTATCTGTTCTTTTTCTCCACTTATTATACACAGATAGAATTTTGAAATGGTTTTATTACCCCTTTTTTGGTAAGTTCGCAAGTAATAAATAGGAAAACTGTGAGATTAAAATCGCTTGAGATTAAAGGGTTTAAGAGCTTTGCTGATAAAACAGTGGTAACTTTCGACGAAGGTATTACTGGTATCATTGGGCCAAATGGCTGTGGAAAGAGTAATATTATTGATAGTATTCGTTGGGTTATTGGCGAACAGAAAATATCTACTTTACGTAGTGAAAACTTAGAGGCATTGGTGTTTAATGGAAGTAAAACAAGAAGTCCTAGTGGCTTGGCTGAGGTTAGTTTGACTTTTGAGAACACCAAAAACTTACTTCCTACAGAATTTAACACAGTTACTGTTACACGTAGATACTATAAAAATGGAGATAGTGAGTATCGCCTTAATGATGTTTCTTGTAGATTGAAAGACATCCACAATTTGTTTTTAGATACTGGGGTAAGCACAGATAGTTATGCTATTATTGAATTGGGCATGGTGGATGATATTATTAAGGATAAGGAAAATAGCCGCCGAAAAATGTTGGAGCAGGCTGCTGGAATTACCATTTATAAAACCCGTAAAAAAGAAGCGAAGTCTAAACTAGACGCCACTGAACAAGATTTAGCACGTATTGAGGATTTGTTATTTGAAATCAATAATCAACTCAAAACACTTGAGAATCAAGCAAAAAAAGCGGAAAAGTATTTTGAAATTAAAAAAGACTACAAAGAAATATGTATTGAATTAGCTAAAGCAGCTTTAGACGGATTTAATATTACCTACCGCGAACTAAATAATCAACAAGAACTAGAAACCAATAAAAAAGTACAAATAGAAGCAGAGGTTGCCACCGAAGATGCGGCAATTGAGCAAGAGAAATTAGGGTTTATTGAAAAAGAAAAAGCATTACAGGCACAACAACATGCTTTTAATGACCTTGTTCAAAACTTACGTGGAAAAGAAAATGATAAAAACCTAGCCCAACAAAAACTTCAATTTTTAAAAGAAAAAGAAACCGGATTACAATCTTTTTTAGAAAAAGCAGCAGGCCAATTGAAAACAATTGGAGACTCTATTGAGTTTACACAATTACAGGTAGGCGAAGAAGAGAGTAGTTTGCAAGATTTACAAGATCGTGTAGAAACTTCTAAAATGGATATCGAAGACAAACGTCAAATATTCGACGAAAGTCGTTCGGGTGTTGATGCTATTCGCGGACAGTTTCAACAAATTCAAAGAAGTCAGTTTGATGCAGAGAAAAAAGTAGCGGTTGCCGATACAAGTATTCAAAATTTGCAAAGGGCACAATTACAATTAAGTGATGAAAAGCAGAACAGGCTTTCTCAAATAGACCAACTAACCATTGAACTAGGCGAAAAAGAAACAACCCTCGAAGCAAAACGCATAGACCTACAGCAATTACAAGACCAACACGAAAAAACAAAAGAGTTGATTTTTGAAACGCAAGCTCAAATGGAAGGATTGCGAAATGAATTAGCCGAAGAAAGCCGCAAATTAGATGCGCGCCGAAATGAATTTGCGTTGTTGAAAAGTTTAATTGATTCAATGGAAGGTTATCCAGAGAGTATTAAATTCTTGCACAAGAATCCAAACTGGAATCACCAAGCACCTATTTTATCTGATATTATTTATGTAACAGAAATATATAGAACAGCGGTTGAAAATGTATTAGAGCCTTATTTAAATTATTATGTAGTTAATAATTTACAAGAAGGTTTACAAGCAGTTCATTTATTAGACGACAACAAAAAAGGAAAAGCCAACTTCTTTTTATTAGAGAAGTTCAATGATATTAAAGTTGAAACCCATCAACCTGCTAATACCATCAAAGCATTGGATGTTATTGAGGTAGATGCACAATACCAAAAACTAGCCGAGTATTTATTAGGGAATGTTTATATCGCAGAAAATGAAGAAGCAATTGCCAACAGTAATGGTGCCATTGTTTTAGAAAAAACGGGTAAATATGTAAAAGGAAAGTACACCTTAACTGGTGGAAGTGTGGGACTTTTTGAAGGTAAAAAAATTGGACGTGCTAAGAATTTAGAAAAACTTCAAGACGAAATTATTTTACAAGATGCAGTAGTTAATGCATTAAAGGCCGAAATTAAACTCAAGCATAATGAAGTAATTACTTTCAACGAACAGTTGAAAGAAAATTCCATTAAGCAAACTGAGAATGAAATCAACCAGCTAACCAATCAATTATTTGCGGCGCGTAATAAGCACGAAAATTTATTGTTGGCACAACAAACTGGTCAACAGCGTTTAGAAGATATTGAATTGCGTTTACAAGATGAACAAGATGCTATTGCAGAAACCAGAGAGTCTTTGTTATTGTTGAATGAGCAAATGCAAGCAACTACCAATGAAATGCAAGTGGTGGAGCAAGCGTATCAGTTAGCAGAACAAGAATACAATTATGCATCGGTTCAATACAATGATATCAACTTACAATTAACCCGCCAACAAAGCAAAATCAATGGGTTAAAACAAGAATTGGTTTTTAAAGAGAATCAATTGAATGACTTGCATTTTCAAATTCAAAATAATACTTCGCAATTAGCAGAAGCATCTAGCAATATTGCACAGAGTGAGCAGGAATTAGTAGATGTACAAGCAGAATTATTAGAATTATTGCGTTTAAAAGAAATAGAAGAAAAATTATTAAACGAAGCAGATCAAGCGTATTATAATTTACGAAATGCTTTGCAAGAGAAAGAGAGTGCATTGCGCATGAAGGTTAAGAGCAAAGAAATGTTAGACCATTTGGTTTCTGAAATCAAAGACCGCTTGAACGAATTGAAATTGCAATTGGCTGGAATGAAAGAGCGTTTGAGTGTTGAGTTTAGAGTAGAACTAGATGATATCATTGCAGAACCAAGAACGACTGATACTAGTTTAGAGGAATTGCAAAGTGGTTCTGATCGTATGAAAAAGCGTTTGGAAAATATGGGTGAAATAAATCCAACGGCTATTGAAGCGTATACTGAAATGAAAAAACGCTATGAGTTTATTTTAGAACAAAAAAATGATTTAGTTAGCGCAAAAGATAGTTTATTACAAACTATTCAAGAAGTAGAAGCTACCGCTAATCAGCAGTTTTTAGATACGTTCAATAAAGTGCGTGAGAATTTCCAAAAAGTATTTAAAGCTTTATTCTCCGAAGAAGATACGGCCGATATGATTTTGGTGGATCCTACTAATTTAGCCGAAACGGGTATTGATATTGTTGCAAAACCAAAAGGAAAACGTCCATCATCCATAACTCAATTAAGTGGGGGCGAAAAAACACTAACAGCAACTGCTTTATTGTTTTCTATCTACTTAATTAAACCTGCCCCATTCTGTATTTTGGATGAGGTGGATGCACCACTTGATGATGCCAACGTAGGTAAGTTTACACAGATGATTAAAAAATTCAGTGATAACTCTCAATTTATTATTGTAACCCATAACAAACAAACCATGAGTGCTGTGGATGTGATTTATGGCGTTACCATGCAAGAACCAGGGGTAAGTAAATTGGTACCTGTAGATTTTAGAAGTTTGGCAAATTAATCATCTAGCAAACACGAGTACCTTGTACAAAGCTGTTTTATTTTTATACCTTATTTGTTTTGGTACCTATACTTTATTTAC
>Ga0114969_10003286_pt1 | contig 13078 bp, 10 predicted proteins | sample M_130807_MF_Meta_FD_87316 | JGI IMG/M metagenome (GOLD analysis project Ga0114969, IMG submission 87316) | Freshwater microbial communities from Lake Montjoie, Canada to study carbon cycling - M_130807_MF_MetaG | ecosystem: Environmental > Aquatic > Freshwater > Lake | place: Lake Montjoie...
CGGCCAAGCGCGCCAAGGGCAGCGGGCAGGCGTTTTCCGTCGCCGCACTCTCGCCCTCGGTCCGCGAGGTGTTTGAGATCAGCGGTTTCGGCAGCATCATCCCGACGCACGCCCGGGTGGAGGACGCGATTGGCGGCTGAGCCGGCGCGCGAGTGGGAGCCGGCGACGGGATCGGCTCCCACGGCCACGCCGAGCCGGACCGGTGCAGCCGGTCCGGCCCCGCTTCCGCGCGGGCTCGGCATGCGCTCCAAGCTCATTCTGTTGAGCGTCCTGCCGCTCGTCCTGCTGCTTGCGGGCCTGCTCTGGTCCCTCCTGCGCCACTTCGAGGCGAGCGTGCGCAGCGCGACCGAGGCCGAATTGCGCGACCGCGCGGCCGAGGCCGCCGACGACATCGAGCGCGAGAATGCGACCTTCGTCGCCATGGCCCGCACGATGGCGACCGCCGCGTCGAGCGGCCTCTTCGGGCAGCGCGCGGTCTCGGCGGACTTCGCCCGCAACATGCTGAAGGTGCAGCCCAATGCCTACGGGGCATACTTCGGCTACGAGACCGACGCCGACGGCCATGACCGGGACCCGGCCAACGCGAAACTTCCGAACGGCTCCGTCGACGCCGACGGCCGCTTCCTGCCCTACTGGTTCCGCCCCCAGAAGAGTTCCTCCGACGTGGCCCTCAAGCCGCTTACCGGCATGACGGACGGACTCTGGTACCGCGGCGTGAAGAACCGCTTCGACGGGGTCACGGAGATCACCGGGATCTCCCTCGAAGGCGGGGTGAGCCGGCTTTGGGACGCGAACTCGGGACGCGACCTGGACCCGGATCGGTACATGATCACGGAGCCCTACGACTACGAAGGTGAACTCATCGTCGAGACCACCTGGCCGATCGTGATCGGCGGGAAGTTCCGGGGCGTCGCCGGCATGGATCGCACCGTCACCCGGATCACCTCGGAGCTCGCCTCCAAGCGTCCCTACGGCAGCGCGCAGTTCATCCTGATCAGCCGACGCGGCCGGGTGATCGCCGCAACCGCCGAGTCCGGGCTGATCACGCACCGCATCGAGGACACGCCGCTCGCGAGCCAGCTCGAGGGCGTCTTCCGCGATCAGGACGGCACGTTCTTCTCCCTCGACCAAGGCAAAAAAGGAGCGCCGACGCGCTACTACGTCGGTGCACCGATCGCGACCGGCAACTGGCGCCTGCTGATGGAAGTCGACGAGATGGAGGTCCTGGCGCCGCTCATCGCCGCCCGTAACCGCGCGCTCTGGATCGCGATCCCGGGTGTTCTTCTCGCCCTCGGCGTCGCGCTGCGTACCGTGCAGAAGATCGTAAACCGTGTCGCCGAGGCCGCTCGCGCGGCCGACCGGGTCGCGGCCGGCGACCTCGCGGTGGAGATCGACTCCTCGAGCGCCGACGAGACGGGAGACCTGCTGCGCGCGGTGCGCAGCATGCTGGGTTCGCTGCGCAAACTCGTCGGCCGCATGCAGCAGGCCTGCGTCGACCTGGTCTCGACCGCGACCGGCGTGGCGGCGGCTGCGCGCACGCAGGAGGCGACGGTGGCGGACGTCGGCGCATCGACGAGCCAGATCGCGGCGGCGGTGCGGGAGATCTCCGCGACAGCGCAAGACCTCGTCGGAACGATCGCCGACGTCAGCACGGCGAGCGACCAGACCGCGAAGCTCGCCGACGCCGGTCGTGCAAGCCTCGGCGACCTCGAAGAGGCAATGGTGCGACTCGCCGAGTCGACCGGCGGCGTCTCGGCCAAACTCGCGGCGATCAGCGAGCGCGCCGCAAGCATCGGTACGGTCGTCACGACGATCACCAAGGTCGCCGACCAGACGAACCTGCTCTCGCTCAACGCGGCGATCGAGGCCGAGAAGGCCGGCGAGGCCGGCCGCGGTTTCGCGGTGGTCGCGCGCGAGATCCGGCGGCTTGCCGACCAGACGGCGGTGGCCTCGCTCGACATCGAGCGGATCGTCCGGGAGATGCAGGGCTCGGTGGCGAGCGGGGTCATGGAGATGGACCGTTTCGCCGAGGAGGTGCGCCGGCGCGTCGCCGAGGCGGCTGCGACCGGGGAGCGCTTCGCCGAGATCCTGACCGGCGTGCAGTCGCTGACGCCGCGCTTCGCGACCGTGAAGGAAGGCATGCAGGCACAGGCCGCCGGGGCGCGCCAGATCGACGAGGCGATGATGCAACTCACCGACGTGGCGCGACGCTCCGCGGATGCGGTGCGCGATCTCGGCGATGCGGCAACGCGTCTGCGCGGTGCAGTGAGTGGCATCGAGACCGAAATGTCGCGCTTCCGCGCCGCTTGAAACCGGCGGTGACGGCTTGCTGATCGTCTGCTGCCGGGTGGGAGACGCGGCCTGGGGCTTCGATGCACGGGACGTCGTGAGCGTCGTCCCGGCCGTCGTGCCGCGCCCGGTCCCCCAGGCGCCGCCGGTGGTCGCCGGGCTGGTGCGCTGGCGCGGCGGGCTGCTCCCGGTCCTCGACCTGGGAGTCCTGCTGGGCGGAACACCCTGCCGCGAGAGACTCGACACGCGCATCCTCGTCCTGCGCCGCGACGCGGGACTGGTCGGCCTGCGCGCCGAGCGGGTCACCGACACCGCGGAGATCCCGGCGGAGTCCTTCCTGCCGTCACCGATCGCTTCGCCCGACGCGGCATGGCTCGGACCGGTCGCGATGCACGAGGGCGAATTGCTGCAACTGGTCCGCCCGGGAGCCCTGCTCACGCCGGATCTCGCGGCCCTGCTCGAGACCGCCGCACGAGCCGTGGAGGCGACCCCGTGACGCGTCCAGCGGCCGATTTTCTGGCCCGGACCGCGGGGCTCGATGCCGCCTCGCTCGGCGCGGGCGCACTCGACGCGGCGGTGCGGACACGGTGCGCGACGCTCGGCCTCGACGAGCGCGGACTCGTCGCACGGCTGCAGTCGGACCCCGAGGAGGAGCGCGCCTTTCTCGCGCGACTGCTGGTCCACGAGACGTGGCTCTTCCGCGACCGCCTGCCGTTCGAATTGCTCGGCGCGATCGCGACCCGGCGGGCGGCCACACGCACCGGCCTACCCTTCCGCGTGCTCAGCTTCCCCTGTGCGACCGGCGAGGAGGCCTGGTCGATCGCGGTGACGCTGCTCGACGCCGGGCTCGCACCGTCGGACTTCCTGGTGCTCGCCTGCGACCTGGAGCCGGCGGCACTCGCCGTCGCCACGCGCGGCGTCTACCCGCGACGCGCCTTCCGCGGAACCGACGACATGTGCGCCGCACGGCGCTTCGAGCCCGCCTTGCTCGACGGAGTGGAGGCCGCCGTGGAGCCACCCGCAGCGGTGCGACGATCGGTCGAGTTCCGCCGCATGAACCTCCTCGAAGCAGGGAGTCTCGCCACCGAAGGCCCCTTCGATGCCGTGTTCTGCCGCAACGCGCTGATCTACATGCACCCGGAAGCGCGTCGGCGGGTGATCGTCGGTCTCCACGCGCTCCTCGCACCCGACGGCGTGCTCGTCGTCGGGCACAGCGAGGTTCCGACTTTGCTCGCGCACGGGTTTCGGCGCCACGAGGCCCCGGGTGCATTCGCCCTGCTCGCGGGCGGTGCGGGCCCCACTCCACCGTCGGTGGTCGCGTCGACCCCGCCCGAGAAACCGCTGAGAAGCCATGCCGCGAAGCCAGCGCGCGCTCCCCTGGCCTCGCTCCCATCGTCGGCGACCGCCGCGGGACAGGCACCGATGCCGGAGCCGGAGCCGCGCACGCAACCGTCGAAACCCGCCTTCCCGTCGCTCGACTCGGCTCGGGAGGCCGCGGACGCGGGCCGGATCGAGGAAGCCGACCGTCTGGTTCGCGCGCACTTGGAAGCCCGTCCGGCTTCGGCGGCCGCGCACGCGCTGCTCGGTATCCTGCTCGTCGCGGCGAGGCGCGACCACGAGGCGCGGGTCGCACTCGAGCGCGCCGTCTATCTCGATCCCGCCCGCGAGGAGGCGCTGCTTCACCTCGCAGCACTCCTCGAACGCGCCGGCGCGTGCGCCGCCGCGGAGCGACTGCGCGTACGCGCACGACGCATCGAGGCCGGATCGTGAGCCGGACCTTGCCCACCTCCGCCGGCGAGCGCTGCTGGGCGCGCATCGGGGTCGACGGCGACCGCAGCTGTCCCGAGCTGTCGACGTTCATCCACTGCCGCAACTGTCCGGCCCATTCCGAAGGGGGCCGCTCACTGCTCGAGGGGGCCCCTCCTGCGGGCTACCGGGAGGAGTGGGCGGAGCGTCTCGGCGATGCGCCTCCCGCCGAGGCCTCGGACAGCAGGTCGTTCCTCGTGTTCCGAGTCGGCTCCGAGTGGCTGGGCCTGCCGGCGCACCTGGCGCAGGAGGTCCTCGATCTCCGGGTGGTGCGGCGCCTGCCCCACCGCAGCAGTCCCGCGTTTCCCGGGCTCGTCAACGTACGCGGAGCGATCCTCCCCTGCTGTGCGCCGGCGGCGCTTCTCGGCATCCCTCCGGCCAACGACGAGGAGAGAGCGCGACGACTGGTCGTCATCGCCCCGGAAGGACGTCTCTGGGTCCTGATCGCGGACGAGATCGCCGGGCTGCACGTCGTCGAGACGTCGGCGATCAAGCCGGCCCCCGCGACCGTCACGCTGGCCGGCGGCTCATGCTCATCGGGCCTGCTCGAGTGGAAGGGGCGGCAGGTTTCCCTGCTCGACGAGCGGCGACTCGGCGAACGCCTGCAGGAGGCCCTCGGGTGAGCGGCGTCGATACCTCTCTCTACGATCTCTTCCTTGCCGAGGTGGAGGAGCACGTGGGCGTGCTCGCCGAGGGCTTGCTCCGGCTGGAACGCGGCGTGCAGACCGCGCCCGGCATCGAACCGCTGATGCGCGCGGCGCACTCGCTCAAGGGGGCCGCGAGACTGGTCGGGCTCGACGAGGCCGTCGGCATCGCGCACCTCTTCGAGGAAGCTCTGCTCGCCGCACCCGGACACACGATCACACCGGACCAACTCGACGTGTTCCTCGCCGTCACCGACTGGATCGGCCGGCTCCAAGATGTTCCCGTCGACGGACTCGATGCATGGCTCGCCGCCGAGGTCGCGACGCGCGCCGAGCTGGAGGAACGCCTCCGGGGGACGCTCGCTTCGCTGCGCAACGCGACGGCACCGGCCACCGCACCCGCCGCACACGCTCCGACCGCGCAGGAAGCGCCCGGCGACGCGGCGGTCGCACCCGTGACCGCAACGGGCTCGGACACTCGACCCCCGGCGGAAACCGACCCCGCCACGGGGGGCGCGACGAGTACGCCACCGATACCCGCGACGGCGGAAGCCGCGACACCGAAAGCGACGACCGAAGTGCGGCAGGACGGGTCCGCCCGGACGCCCGCAGCCGGCGAGGCGCAAGAACGCAGCGTGAAGGTCTCGGCGGATACGCTGAGCCGTCTCGCCGGTCTCGCCGCGGAGGCGCTCGTCGAGGCGCGCTCGATCGCACCCGCCGCCGACGCGGTGCGCGAGATCCAGCGTCGGCACGCGGAACTCGCGCACCGTGTCGGTCGCCTGCGCGAAGCGATCGCCGCCCGGCGACCCACAGCGGAGGTGGACGCCCAGATCGACGCCGTGGTGCAGGAACTCGAGCTCGGTCGCGTGGCGCTCGCCGAACGGACCGAGGCACTCGACGGGCTCGCCCGGCGCAGCGCGCCGCTCGCCGAACGACTCTACGGAGAGGCCCTCGCCACCCGGATGCGCCCCTTCGCCGACGCCCTCGTCGGCTTGCCGCGCCAGGTGCGAGACCTCGCCCGGACGCTCGGCAAGCAGGTGCGCCTGGAAGTCGAGGGCCGCGAGGTCCCGGTCGATCGCGACGTGCTCGCCGCCCTGGAGGCTCCGCTCGGGCACCTCGTGCGCAACGCGATCGACCATGGGCTCGAGACGCCGGAGGCGCGTGTCGGCGCGGGCAAGCCGGAGGAAGGAACGCTCTCGATCGAGGCGGCCCATCGCGCGGGGCGACTCGCGGTCCTGGTGCGCGACGACGGGCGCGGCATCGACGTGGAACGGCTGCGTATCAAGGTCGTCGAGCGCGGCCTCGCCGCCGCCGAGGTGGCGGCTCGGTTGCGCGAGAACGAATTGCTCGAATTCCTCTTCCTGCCCGGCTTCTCCACGGCGGAGAAGGTGACGGACATCTCCGGTCGCGGGGTCGGGCTCGACGCGGTGCAGGCGATGATGCAGCAGGCCGGTGGCGCCGCGCGCATCCGCAGCAGGCCCGGCCTCGGGACCACCTTCGAACTGCAGCTGCCGGTGACGCGGTCGGTCCTCCGCGTGCTCCTGGTCGAGGTCGCCGGCGAGCCCTTTGCGCTGCCCCTCGCGCGCATCGACCGCGCGATCCGGGTCTCGAGCGGCGAACTCGGCAGCGCGGAGGGGCACCCGCTCCTGCCGGTCGACGACGAGTCGGTGGGACTCGTCCCGGCCCGCGAATTGCTCGAGCTCGACGGCCCGCCGGCCGACCCCACGACCTGTGCCGCCGTGGTGCTGACCGACGGCACGCGGCGCTTCGCCCTCGAGGTCGACGGCTTCGCAGGCGAGCGCGAGATCGTCGTTCGACCGCTCGATGCACGGCTCGGCAAGGTCGCCGACGTCGCGGCGGCGGCCACCCTCGACGACGGATCCCCGGTCCTCGTGCTCGACGTAGACGACCTCGTGCTCTCGATCGAGTCGCGGCTCTCGGGCGGGGGACTGCGGACCCGGCGGGCGGCCCGGGCGGTGCGGCGGGCCAAGCGCATCCTCGTCGTCGACGACTCGATCACGGTGCGCGAGGTCGAACGACAGCTCCTCGAGCAGCGTGGCTACGACGTCGACGTCGCGGTCGACGGGCTCGAGGCCTGGAATGCCCTGCGCGCCGGCAACTACGACCTCCTGTTGAGCGACGTCGACATGCCGCGCATGACCGGCATCGAGCTGGTCCGCGCGGTGCGCGCCGACGCCCGGCTGCGCGAACTGCCCGTCATGATCGTGTCGTACAAGGACCGCGAGGAGGACCGGCTGCGCGGGCTCGAGGCCGGCGCGAACCACTACATCACCAAGGCCGCCTTCCGCGACGAAACCCTGGCCCGCACGGTGGCCGACCTGATCGGCGAGGCGGAGGCCACGTGAGGGTGGGCATCGTCAACGACCTGCGGCTCGCCGCGGAAGCGCTGCGCCGGGTGGTCGAAGCGGCCCCGGGCCTCGAGGTCGCCTGGATCGCGCGCGACGGTGCGGAGGCGGTCGAGCGCTGTGCTGCCGACCGTCCCGACGTGGTCCTGATGGACCTGATCATGCCGACGATGGACGGCGTCGAGGCCACCCGTCGCATCATGCGCGATCACCCGTGCGCGATCCTGGTCGTCACCGCGACCGTGCAGGGCAACTTGGGCAAGGTCTACGAGGCGATGAGCCACGGCGCACTCGACGCGGTCGCGACGCCGGTGCTGGGCCGCGAGGGCCAAGTGACCGGCGGCGAGGACCTCGTCCGCAAGATCGGAACCGTCGGCCGTCTGATCGGGCGCGACGATTCTCCCGCGAGCGCACCCGCGCGACCCGCCGCGCGACCCGAGGAGCGGGGCGGGCAAGCGCCGCTGCTCGCGATCGGATCCTCGACCGGCGGACCGGGCGCACTCGCGACGATCCTCGCGGCGCTGCCCGCCGACCTGCCCGCCGCGGTGATCCTCGTGCAGCACGTCGATGCCCACTTCGCCGAGGGCCTCGCCGAGTGGCTCGACCGCCAGTCGAGCCTGCGCGTCCGCCCGGCGGGGAACGGCGACCGACCCGAGATCGGCCGCGTGCTGCTCGCGGCCACCAACGACCACCTCGTACTGGGTTCCGACGGGAGCCTCCGCTACACCTCCGATCCGGTGAAGACCCCTTACCGACCGTCGGTCGACGCCTTCTTCGAAAGCGCAGCCCTGCATGCCGACCGCGCCGGCTGCGCCGTGCTGTTGACGGGCATGGGCCGCGACGGCGCGAGCGGGCTCGCGAAGCTGCGCAGCCTCGGCTGGCACACCATCGCCCAGGACGAGGCGACGAGCGTCGTCTGGGGCATGCCGGGTGCAGCCGTGAAGCTCGATGCCGCGGTCGAGATCCTGCCGATCGAACACGTCGCCGAGCACGGCGCGCTCGCCCTGCGGCGACTCGCCCAGGGAGAAGGCCCTTGAGCGAAAATCCGAGTCCCGTCGCCACCGCGGGCGGACACCGTATCGTCGTCCTGCTCGTCGACGACCAGCGCATCGTCGCCGAGGCGGTCAAGCGCATGCTGGCGGCCGAGGCCGACGTCGAATTGCACTGGTGCGGCGATCCGAACGAGGCGCTCGCCCGGGCCGAGGTGCTCGCGCCGACCCTCATCCTACAGGACCTCGTGATGCCGGGGATCGACGGCCTCTCGCTCGTCCGGAAGTACCGGGAGAACGCGAAGACCCGCCAGGTTCCGCTCATCGTCCTGTCGAGCAAGGAAGAGGCGGCCACGAAGGCCGAGGCCTTCGCCCTCGGTGCGAACGACTACCTGGTGAAGCTGCCGGACAAGATCGAGCTGGTAGCACGCATCCGCTACCACTCGCAGGCGTACATCCACCTGCTCGAGCGAAACGAGGCCTACGACGAGCTGGTCGCGAGCCAGCAGGCACTCGCGGCCGAGCTCGGCGAAGCGGCCGACTACGTGCGCTCGCTCCTTCCCATTCCGCTGCACGGCGAGATCGAGTCCGCATGGGAATTCGTCCCGTCGACCTCCCTCGGCGGCGACTCGCTCGGGCACCACTGGATCGACGACGACCACCTCGCCGTCTACGTGCTCGACGTCTGCGGACACGGCGTCGGGGCCGCGCTGCTCAGCGTCTCCGCGATGAACGTGCTCGGCACGCGCACGCTGCCCGGCGTCGACTTCCGGGATCCGGGCGCCGTGCTCGTGGCTCTCAACGAGGCGTTCCAGATGGAGCGCCAGAACGACATGTACTTCACGATCTGGTACGGCGTGTACCGCAAGTCGGATCGCCGCATCGCCTGGGCGAGTGCCGGACACCCGCCCGCCATCGTGGTCACCCCGGGTACCGCGCCGGTGCAGCTAAAGTCGAGCGGCGCGCCGATCGGCGCGCTTCCCGGCACGCTCTATCCCGGCAGCGAGAGTTCGATTCCCGCCGGTGCGACGCTCTGGATCTACAGCGACGGCGCCTACGAGGTGACGCGGCCAGCCGGCGGAATGATGTCCCTCGACGAGTTCGTCGCGCTCGTCGGCCGGGAGACGACGGAACCCGCCGACGACATCCGTCGCGTGCTCGACGCGGTGCGGGCCGAGCAGGACGATCCCGACTTCGACGACGACATCTCGCTGCTCGTCCTGCGCTTCGCCTGACCGGGCGGCGCGGGTCTCAGACGTAGGCGAGCGCGAGCAGGGACGCGGCGCTCTCGTCGAGCAGCTCGCGGCGCCGCATGTCCTCGAATCGGCCGAGCAGATCGTCGACGCGCAAGCGGCGCTTGGCCGCGCCGCCCACGTCGTGAAGAACGTTGCCCCGGTGCATCATGACGATGCGGTCGCCGAGGTTTACGGCCTGCTGCATCGCGTGGGTCACCATGAGGGTGGTCAGCTTGCGCGACGACACGATCTCGTCGGTGAGAGCGATCACCTGGTCGGCACTCTTCGGGTCGAGCGCCGCCGTGTGCTCGTCGAGGAGCAGCAGTTTGGGCTCGATCCAGGTGGCCATGAGGAGCGTCAACGCCTGGCGCTGTCCGCCCGAGAGGGCGCCGATGGCCGTGTCGACCCGGTCCTCCAGCCCCATCCGCAGGCCGCGCACGCGGTCGCGCAACTCGTCGCGGAAGTCGGCGCGGAGCGCCCAGCCGAGCCCGCGGCTCCGGCCGCGCCGGGCGGCTAGTGCGAAGTTCTCGGCGATCGTCATCATCGGGGCGGTGCCGCTGAAGGGGTTCTGGAAGACGCGGCCGACGAGGGCCGCGCGACGGTGCTCTGGCCAGCGGGTGACGTCCTTGCCGTCGATCTCGATGCTGCCTGCGTCGAGGCGGAAGGTGCCGGCCAGGCCGTTGAGGAGCGTCGACTTGCCCGAGCCGTTGCCGCCGAGGACGATCACGAACTCGCCCGTCGGGATCTCGAGGTCGATGCCCTGCATCGGGCGCACCTCTTCGGGCGTACCGACGTTGAAGGTCTTGCGGGCTCCGCGCACGCGCACCATCGGCAGCGTCGCACCGACGGGCGGAGCGGCCGGCGTACCGGCCGGGATCGGGTCGCTCACGGGCGCACCTCCTGCACGCGGCCGCGACCGAGCAGCGACGGCAGCACGAGGGCCGCGAAGACGAAGGCCGCCGTGACCAGCTTCAGGTCGTTGGGATTCAAGCCGAAGCCGAGCGCGATGGCGACCAGTTCGCGGAAGAACACCGATCCCATGACCGTGCCCACGATCGAGAAGCCAAGGCTCGGCGATCCCGTCAGCGCTTCGCCGATGATGACGCTCGCAAGCCCCCAGACGACCATGCCGATTCCCATCTGGGCATCGGCGAAGCCCTGATACTGTGCGAGGAGAGATCCGCCGAGGCCGACCAATCCGTTGGAGAGCGCGAGGCCGAGGATGCGGTAGCGCTCGACGTCGGCCCCGAGCGCGCGGATCATCTGCGGATTGTCGCCCGAGGCGCGCATCGCGGTGCCGAGGTCGGTACGGAAGAACCACCAGAGGAGCAGGCCGACGATGAAGACGGCGAGTGCGGCCAGAGTCACCACCGCGAGATCGCCCGCGGAGACCGACCAGCCGAAGATGTCCGCGCTCGACCCGCCGATCACCTGGCGGCCGATTTCCTCGCACCAGACCTGGAGCGTCGGCTTGCCGAGGAAGGGCACGTTGCTGCGCCCCATGACGCGCAGGTTCACTGAGTAGAGCGCGGTCATGACGAGGATGCCCGAGAGCAGGGGGTCGATCTTGAAGCGTGTCTGCAGCAGCCCGGTCGCCGTGCCGGCGAGCATGCCCGCGAGCAGGCCGGCGAGCGTCGCCGAGAGCGGGTTCATGCCGTGCGCGACGACCAGGGCCGCGGTCACCGATGCGCCGAAGGTGAGCGAACCGTCGACCGTGATGTCGGCGACCTTGAAGATCCGGAACGACACCCAGACGCCGAGGCCGACCAGCGAGAGGATGAAGCCCAGGGTGAGCGCGCCGAGCAGGAGATTCACGTGACCTCCGCGCGGGCGATCCAGGCGATGCCGCGGGTGAAGGAACTCTGTCCCGCGCCCACCGTGTCCCGCCAGTCGTTCACGAGGTGCAGGAGCCCGCGCACCGCCTGATCCTCGAAGACCGTCGCGAGCGCCGCGTCGAGTCCGAGGCGCCCCTTGCGCAGCGGCCGGTAGGGAAAGGCCGCGGCGTGCACATGGCCGGCGAGCGATCCGTCCTCGACGATCGGCCGCACATGCGCCGACAGCGCGTCGGGCATCTCCCGCGCGACGACGCCCACCGCGAGCGACAGCGAGCCCGCCCAGGCGGGCTCGGCGGTGAACACGAGCCGGTCGCGCACGCCGGGGAAGGTGAACATCGACTCGCCGTCCTGCCGGACGAGCGGCGATCGCCGAAGCGCCGCACCGACGAGTTGCGCGGTCTCGGCGAGCATGACGAAGGCGACCGCGGGTGCGTCCGTGACCTCGAGGGCGAGCGCCGCCACCTCGGCCAAGCCGAGCGCTCCCGACTCGCTCCCGGCCGCCTCGAAGCGCAGTTCGACGCCGAACCCGCCCTCGCCCACGAGTCCCCAGAGGATCTCGACCTCCGGCACGAGACGGTCCTCGGCGACGACCCAGTCGGGCACGGCGTCTTCCGCCCCGGCGAGGCAGACCGCGGCGCCACCCGCCGCGAGGAACTCGCCGAAGCGCGTCCGGCCGTCCGCGGCGTCGGCACCGAAAGCGCCCACGCCCAAGCCGAAGGAGGAGCGGGGAAAGCTCGTGCGCACCGACGCGGCCGCGTCGGTGCGACCGGCGAGGATCGCACCGGGATCTCCCACCGCATGCAGGCGCATGCGCGCCGCGGGGTCGATCGACCAGGACTCGATCTTCGCTCCGGCGTGCTCGAAGCTCCGAACCGGCCCCTCGACCGGTCGCAGTGGTGTCGCACTCGACGCGGTCTCCCGCGGGGCCGGCGCGGTCTCCACCCAACCGGCGGCGGGCACGTCGAGAAGCGTCGCGAGTCCGCCGAGTTCCAGGACCGAGCGCACCGCCTCGGAGGCCCGCACGACGGAGAGGCGGCCGCCGATCTTCGAAAGTTGTCGATAGGTGGTGAGCAGGACCCGGATGCCGGCGGAACTCAGAAAGTCGACCCGTCCCATGTCGAGCCGGACGACGTGTGCACCCGAGCGGATGCACTCCTCGAGTGCCTTCCCGACGCCGTCGCTCCACGCGGCGTCGAGGCGCCCTACGAGCGCGATCGAGGCCTCGCCGTCGCGGAGGTCGCGCACGATCTCCATCGCCTAGCGCCCCCCGGCCGCCGTCGCGCCCGCAGCGACTCCGGCACCAGTCTGTGCGGGTGATCCCGCGGTCGGCATCGCAACCGGGGTCGGTGTCGCCGACGTCGCCTCCGCGGCCGCCGCAGCGAGGAGCGACGGCGGGAGGACGAAATGGAGTATCCGGGCATGGTCCGGGTCGACCAGAAGGACGTCCTCCTGGAAGTCGAGGAACGGAAGAGCGCCCGGCGCGGTACCGCGCAGGATGCGGGCCAAGATGCTGCCCGAGGCCTTCCCGGCATCGAGGTATTCTTGGGCGACCGCCACCGCCGCCCCCTGCTCGAGAGCCTGGCGGTTGAACGCGAAGAGCGGCTTGTGGCTGCGGACGGCGGCCCGGGCGATCGCGGGGAAGCCGGAGGAACTCTGGTTGTCGGAGATCTGCACGATCGCGTCGATCGGGCGACTCGCGAGCGCCGCCGCCGCATCGGGAAGGTCGGCGGCCGTCGAGGCCGGGATCGAATCGAGCTTGATCCCCTCGGCCGCGAGCGCCTCGCGGAGCTGCCCCTCGTTGAAGACCGAGTTCACCTCGGCCGGACAGAAGAGCGTACCGACGTTCTTCCAATGCGGGAAGTGTTCATGCAGCAGCTTCGCGGTGCGGGCGAAGGGGCCGGACATGTAGACGCC
>Ga0114969_10003287_pt1 | contig 13077 bp, 10 predicted proteins | sample M_130807_MF_Meta_FD_87316 | JGI IMG/M metagenome (GOLD analysis project Ga0114969, IMG submission 87316) | Freshwater microbial communities from Lake Montjoie, Canada to study carbon cycling - M_130807_MF_MetaG | ecosystem: Environmental > Aquatic > Freshwater > Lake | place: Lake Montjoie...
GATTTTTTTTCGCGCTTTAATTCTTTTTGTAAATAGTTGCAATAAGAGCTCACCGAGCTTTTCAAAAGCGATTCTGAACTTCTTTGAACTTCCTCGATATTTTTATTAATGGCTTGCGGTAAATCCATATTTTGATAAAGCATACGATAACTCGCCGACAAAGCTCCGGTACGGTCTCTTCCGGCATTACAATGTGCGTAAATAACCACGGGTTTATCACTTTCTTTTTCTAAAGTTTGGCGAATTTCTTGTAATAATTTAGTTAATTTTTCGTGATAATTTTTAGTAATTTTATAAGCGAATGGATTGCTTGAAAATGGCGTAAATAAAAGTTCAGGAGCGATTTCGGAATAATTTTTTACCTCTCCTAAATTAGGATATTTTTTAAAAAATTCTTGCTCTTCTTTAATTTGAAAATAAGCATCAAGATTTAATAAACTAATATCGACTAAATAAAAATCTTGAAGTGGAATTTTACCTTCTTTTTCTAGAGTTTGATTGATATATTTTTTTAAATCATGATAAGAAAAAACTTTCTCTCCCAATTTATCAACAAACGGATTACTTCCGCGAAAAAAATAGTTTTGACCAACATTATCGACGAGCTTTACTCTTGATCCATCAAGGGTTTTAGGAGTTTTTTGAATTGCTAAAAAGATAATTGGAAATGTTGAAAGAATAACAATAAGAATTAAAAATATTTTTTTTAAATTGGTATTATTTTTATGTTTTTTCATGCGATTTATTTAATTTTTTTAATAAAACTTTTTTCCTTTTCCACGACTTGAGTTTCAATGTTGAATAAGTCAAGAATGGTGTCGAAAACTTGTTGTTGCGTATATTCATCAAATTTTTTAACTGAGATTGGAATTGAAGATTTTACGATTAGTGGAATTTGCGCTTGCTCGGGCGGGAGATCAAATCCGGGAGGCATTCCGTGGAAAATTCTTCCTTCTTCAAGAAGCGATTCGCCATGATCAGAAAGATAGAAAAACACATATTTTACTTTGGATTTATCGAGAGTTTTGATGATGTTAGCAACGACATAATCCACATATAAAATTGTGTTGTCAAAAGTGTTGTAAAGCTCTTCCTTGGTGCATTTATTAACAACATCGGCGTCTTTGCAAATTGGTTGAAATTTTTGAAACTCGGTTGGATATCTTTCTTGATAACTCGGGCCATGGCTACCACCACCTAGGTGCAAGACGATAAATCGCGAGCCAGATTTATATTCACTAAGATTTTTTTGCAAATAAGGAATGGTGTCTTCGTCATAACATAAATCACGTTTACAATTTTCAACTTTGATCTCGCCGGGAATCGCGCAATTGTTATAAAGTGAATAATTAACATAACAAGCCGTATCGATTCCGAGCTTAGAGGTGATTGCGGTTAGAGGTATATCATTTTTAACTAAAATTTCGGGCAGGGCGTAAAGTGTTGAGCCAATTCGTGCTTTGCCATTTAAAATATGAAGATTTTTTTCTTGTGATAAAAGTGGATTGGTTTGGCGCTCATAGCCATAAATACTGAAATTTTTTTGACGAGAAGTTTCGCCGATTGCTAAAACCACCACTAAATCTTCTAGCGAAGTGATATTGCCCGAAACCTCGATTTGCTTGGCGCGATTACTAAAATAAGGTTTAGAAGAATAAATTAAAGCGCTGAAAGAACTGCGAACATAATTAACGGGAATGAGTGTGTAAATTATTTTTTTGCGCGATAAATTGCCGGCGCGGTGAATGGTTTGATATTTGTAAAAACCCAAACCAAGGCCGATAAATAAGGAGATTAAAATAATTATTAGCGATTTTAAAAAATATTTTTTTGGATAAATAATTTCAGTTTTTAAAATTAAAATCGTAGGAATTATTGTAAAAAAAACAAAGTAAGGAATCATTTGTTTTGATAAAAGCGAATGGACTTCGGAAGTGTCGGTATATATTGTGTTCATTAGCATGGTGCGGTCAATCGAGATGTCATATTTTTTGATAAAATAAACCGAGATTGTGCTTAAAATGCATAAAATTATGGAGAATAATTTGGTAGTTTTTGGATGAGAAATTAGTAAGAAAAATATTATAAAAACTGCAAAACCCAGTGTAAAAAAAGCGCTTAAACCAACATAATCAATTTTATCTTTTAGTAAAAACCACTTAACGAATTGGTCGATAATTAAAATATTACAAGAGAAATACATTAATCCGCAAAATAACAGCGAGTAGTTGGCGTGAGATATTCTAAAATTAAGTTTTTTAAGAATTCTAAGATTCATCAAAGTAAATTTTATTAAAATTAAAAATTATCTACAAATTTCGCGCATTCTTTTGAAGGCTTTGGCGATGCCTTTTAAACTATATTCATCAATGGCGTAAGTGCCAATTGCTGAATCACTACGAATTTTTACAGAGCTAGAATAGAGCATGGTTTCAATGATACGAATATCGTCGGCGCGAGTTTTTGCCCACGCATAATCGCTTTTAGTTTTTAAGCGAAATTGATTTGAATCTACCAAAAAAAATATATGACTATTAATTTTAAAATCAAAGCCACCAAAAACGCTTATTTCTTCAACTCGATCTTTTTGAAAGCGCGTTATCATGATGTAAGGTTTTTTTCGAGAAGTGTCGTTGGTATCGCTTTTCAAAGGACTATTGACGATGTAACATTTTTTAAAATCTGGATCTTCATCAGCAATTTCATAAATTTTCCAATTATAAAAATTACTGTCAAGGATCTGCGCTTGTAAGTTAAAATTGGGTGCAAAAATTAAAAATATTGTAAAAATAATTTTATTAATTTTCATATTTTGTGAAAAAAAATCTAATTTCATGACTAAAAAATTCTTTGAAGAGAATATTCTAAAATGGTCGATAAATAATCTTTATAAATATTGTTTGGAAAAATCTTTAACTCTTCAAGAGCTTGAATTGAAAGGTTTTTAGCAATATTTTTTGATTGATTTATGCCGTCATATTTAATAATTAAATCGTAAACTTTTAGAAAATCATTTTGATTTTTTGCGGATTGTTGAAAGTTTTTTTCAAAAATAGTGCTAATAAGTTTTTTATCATCAAAACTAGCTTTTTGATAAGTTTTAATTATGGGTAAAGTTATTTTTCCTTCAAAAAAATCATTGCCGATATCCTTGCCCAGAGTCTCTTCATCCGAAGCGTAGTCAAGAATATCATCGACAATTTGAAAAATCATTCCTAAATATTTTCCAAATAATCTTAAAGCTTGAATTTCACTGGATTGACGATTGTTAATAAGCGCTCCAACTTCGCAACAAGCCGAAAATAAAATGGCAGTTTTGCCAAAAATAATTTCAAAATATTTTTCTTCGGTAAGGTCAATATTTGTTGAATTTTGTAATTGCAAAACTTCGCCATCGGCAATGATCGACGAGGTTTTTGCGAGTAGGTCAAGAACCGCTAAATTTTGGCTTTTGACCATCAATTGAAATGACAAAGAGAATAAATAATCACCAACTAAAATGGTAGCTTTGTTATCCCATAATGCGTTAGCGGTTTTTTTGCCACGACGAATTTCGCTCATATCGACGACATCATCATGTAAAAGGGTGGCGCTGTGAATCATTTCAACTGCGGAAGCAAGATAATGCTGGTTTTCATCGTTATTTGAACCGCATAATTTTGCAGAAATTATTAATAAAATTGGGCGAATTCTTTTGCCACCAGAATTTATTAAATGATTGGAAATTTCTTGAATTAATTCTGATTTGCCTTTGCTGTAAGATAAAATAATCTCATTAACTTTGATCAAATCATTATTAAAATTATTCAAAACTTCCTGAAATTTTTGCATTTTATTTAATTTTTATTGTGTAAAATTAAAATTTTATTGCGACATTCTTCAATTTTTGCAGAGATTTCTTGAAGGGAAGTGCGCGTTGCATCTAGGATGTTGTTTGCTTCTCCCGTTTTGATATATTCGATATATTGATTAGCTAAAAAATCAGCACATTTTTCAAAGCGACTTATTGCCTCTTCGATGATTTCAAATTGTTGTTCAGCCAATTCATCTTTGCTATTTTCAACAATTTGAATGAGCTTGTCGGCAAAATCATAATATTCGATAATTTCGTTATAAAGTTGCTCTTGTTTTGAGGTGGCCATTTTTAAAGCAATTAAATTTTGAAAGTATTTTTTTATTTACCAAGTTTAGATCTTATTTAAGAACATTTTTTACTTCAACTAGAAAATCATCATGAGATAACTCAAAATTATTCTGCGCCCACTTGATTTTCAAGGCTTTCAAAGTTGATCCAAGTTGATTTTTTGGACAATTAAGTTCTTCTAGATCACTAATTTTAAATAAAAAATTTGGAACTTGAAGATTTGTAATATATTTTATTATATTTTCCAAGTGATTTTGTGAAATTTTTAAAAAATTTTTACAGCAAAAAATTATATAAAAATTTAAAGTAAAATTTTTTGAATGTTTGACTATGATTTGATTTATATCAATTTTATCAATATTTTTATCATGATATTTTTTTAATAAATCTAGACTATTTTTTAAAAATTTCTTTTCAATTTTGGTTAAACAAAAATTTGTGTTTAAATTTTCAATATCCAAATTTAAATTTAAAAAAATAAGCGCTATTTTAATAATTTTTAAATCATTATTTTCGCTATATTTTTCAAAATTTAAAAACTGTTTAAAAGCTTCAATATCAATAGTTGATCCCCATAAAATCTCATCAATTTTTTGCTCTTTAAAAAGATTTAAAATATTAATAATTTGTGCAGAATTTTCGCTAAAAATTATTTTTAAAAATTCTTCGCGAACTCTTTCTTTGGAAAGTTTTTTTAGCGAATTTTTAAATTCCAAACAAGCTTTTAAATCTTCTTTATCTAATTCATAAGCATAGTTACACGAAAAACGAAAGAAGCGCAAAATTCTCAAATAATCTTCTTGAATACGAGTTTTTGCATCAAGGATAAAGCGCACTTTGCGATCTTGTAAATCAGCGATGCCGTTAAAGTAATCATGAATATCGCCTAGATAATCAAGATACAAGGCGTTAATTGTAAAATCGCGTCGCTTCGCATCTTCATAAAAATCTTCAACAAAATTTACATCGCAAGCACGACCCTGTTGATTTTCATCTTTGCGTAAAGTAGTAATTTGAAAGTTTTTGTTATTTATTACGGCGGTTATCGTGCCATATTTTAAGCCGGTCGGTATCGATTTTATATTGTGCGCTTTAAGAATTTTTTGAATTTCATCGGGTAAAAATTTGCACGCAAAATCGTAATCATTAACTTTTTTTTCTAAAATTAAATCGCGAACTGAACCGCCAACCAAGCGGATATTTTCACCAAAAATTGTAAATATTTTTAATACTTCTGGAGGTAAATTTGGAAAAATTTTTAAATTATTTGGCGATATTTTCATTTAATTGTGGTAATAAACAAGCCGAGTTCATCAGCTTTTTTTATAAGATTTTCTTTGTCGAGAACCAAGGTGGTGTTGGCTTGAATGGCGATTCCAATAATATTTGATTGGTAACATTTTTCAATTGTACTGATGCCAATCGTTGGTAAATCTGCTTTCGTGGTTTGCCCAGTTTTTTTCATTTTAATCAAAATAGCATTTTTAGCATAATCAATATTTAAATGCTTACATCTTTCGATCATTGCGTCCGTGCCTTCGACCGCTTCAACCGCAATTATTTGCCTTTGCGAAACTACCAAACTTTGCCCAACATCAAATCGTGAAAAATGACGAATGGCTTTGGAGCCAATTTCAATATCGATAAAATCTTTCGGCGAAGGAGTGATTTTAGTAATGGTGGTTTTTGTTGAAATTATGCAATCAAGAAGTTCGTCGATGCGCAAAATTTTTAAACCTTCTTTTTCAAAAAAATTAATTACGGTACGAAGAACGGCATCGTCTCCCAAAATTTTATTGGCGATGATTTTGGTGAGCAAAATTGCTCCTTTTTTATCAACTTTTAGGCTTGAAAAATTTGGTTTTGTGACGGCTCCAATAAATACTAAATTATTAATTTTGGCGTCACGAATTATCTTGAGAAACTTTTCTACTTCGCCATAACCAATAGTTGTTGGATTAAACTGCGAGTAATCTATATCATAGCTCTCGCCAAGTAACAAAAATAAAACAAAACCTCGATTTTTCTTTAAACAATCATCGATTAATATTTTTGGTAACTGCCCACGGCCCGCGAAAATAGCTATTGGAAAAAGATTTGAATTACCCTGCATGATTTAAAGACGCCCCGCCGTCGATTGATAAAATTTGCCCATTAATAAAATCATTTTCAAGTAAAAATTCAAGAGTTTGAACGATGTTTTTAGTGTCGCAAATTTTTTGTAGCGGAATTTTGGTAATAATCTTTTCGACATATTCGGTGCTAAAAATTGTTTCTAATGCAACATATCCAGGGGCGATACCATTTACTCTGATATGGGGGGCGACTTCAAGAGCTAACATTTTAGTAAATTCAGCAAGAAATTTCTTGGATAACAAATAATAAAAATACGCAGTGTCGTTCCTCGCTATATTTTTATCGAGCATATTAATTATTTGGGCATTCTTAATTTTTTTAGCAATAACATTTTTAGCAAAAAAATGGCTTAAATAAAGAGGTGAGGTGAAGTGGATGGCTAAATTATTTTCAAACGCTTCATCTAAATCATCTAAAAATTTAGATTTCTTAAAAATCGAACTATTGTTTATTAATAAATTCCAATTGGGATAATTTTCACACATAAAATTGGCGATTTTCTTTGCAGAGGATTTATCGCTCAAATCGCCATCAATTGTGGCTCCGTTGATGTTGTAATGCTGTTTTAATTCTTGAAGTAATTGCGTTGCTTGCGCTTGGGATTTATTGTAATGTATAACTAAATCAAAGCCCTTTTTCGCCAAGCAAATCGCCATTTCTTTGCCGAGTCTTTGACTTGCGCCGGTGATGAGGGCGGTATTTTTATTGGTCATTTTTTTGTTCACGATATAATTTTATTTTATCAAATAATGCGCGCAAAACTTCTTCAATTCCTTTTTGTGTAACCGCAGAAATTTTAAAAATTTGTGGTTCAGGATTATTGTTTTTAATCATAAATTTTTTCAATTGATTAACTTTTTTTGTTAATTCTTTGGGGTCAAGTAAATCAATTTTATTTAAAGCAATAACCTCGTATTTATCAAGTAAATCAGAGTTGTAACCTGCTAATTCTTGACGAATTACGCGATAATTTTCAACAATATTTTCTGAACTTGCGTCAATTAAATGCAATAAAACTCCACATCTTTCGATATGTTTTAAAAAGCGATCACCGAGTCCTTTGCCTTCGCTAGCGCCCTCGATTAAACCTGGAATGTCCGCCAATACAAACTCGCTGTTATCGATATAAACAACGCCCAATTGAGGCTTAAGAGTTGTAAAAGGATAATCGGCGATTTTTGGTTTAGCGCGAGTTGTGCAAGATAAAAAAGTTGATTTGCCGGCGTTTGGCATGCCAAGCAAGCCAGCATCCGATAAAAGCTTTAATTGTAATCGCACCCAAAGTTCTTGACCTTCTTCGCCCTTTTGAGCATGAGTTGGAGCGCGATTAATTGAGCTTTTAAAATTAGAATTTCCAAGACCGCCACGACCACCTTTGGCGATGACGATTTGATCATCTTCATGCATTAAATCGGCAATCAATTCTTGATTTTCTTCGTTAAAAATTTGCGTACCAAGCGGAACATTTAAAATTAAATCTGCTCCTGAAAGTCCGTGTTGATTGCTTCCACGACCCGAAGCGCCATTTTGTGCCGCAAAATGTTGTTTAAAACGAAAGTCGATTAAAGTGTTAAGATTTTTTACGCAACGAAAAATTACGCTACCACCGCGACCGCCGTCACCGCCATCGGGACCGCCTCGTTGAATGAATTTTTCACGACGAAAACTCGACGCTCCATTTCCGCCTTTGCCAGATTGAATATTGATTTTGGATTCATCTATAAATTGCATAAATATATTTTAAATTAAGTTTGTGTTGGTGATTTTACTTCAAATTAAATAAATGTAAAAGTTTTTTAAACTTTAATTTTCTTAAGCAAATCAAGAGTTTATTTTTAAATTTTTTTTAAAAAATTTAAATACAAAAATTGACAACATTTTTTTGACAAATCTTTTTCTAAGATTTAATGTTAACGAGTTATAAAATTTATTTCTTTAATCTATTTTCCCCCAATCATGACAAACTTATTTGATAAATTAACAATCGGCGAAATAACTTTGGAGAACAGAATTATAATGGCTCCATTGACTAGAATGCGTTCAGTCCAACCCGGAGATATTCCTCAAGAACTTAATGCCTTATATTATTCACAAAGAGCGAGCGCGGGCTTAATAATTTCTGAAGCAACCCAAATTTCTTCGCAAGCTAAAGGCTATCCAGCAACTCCCGGAATTCATTCTAAAGAGCAAGTTGAAGGTTGGAAATTAGTTACGAAAGCTGTTCACGAAAAGGGTGGCAAAATTTTCTTACAATTGTGGCATGTTGGCAGAATTTCGCATAAATCATTGCAAATTGATAATATACTCCCCGTAGCACCATCAGCGATTCCTGCTAAAAATAGCGGAACTTATGATAGCAATTGGAAACCAGTTGCCATTGAAACCCCACATGCTCTTGAAATTAATGAGATTAAATCGATTATAGAAGATTATAAAAAAGCTACTCAAAATGCTCTAGAAGCTGGATTTGACGGAGTTGAGTTCCATGGAGCAAATGGCTATTTGGTTGATCAATTTTTGCAAGATGGTTCAAATAAAAGAGAAGATATTTACGGCGGATCGATTGAAAATCGTGCAAGGTTTTTATTTGAAGTGTTGGATGAAGTTACGAAAATTTTTGGCAAAGGTCGAGTCGGTATTAGACTTTCACCATTTGGAACATTTAATGATATGCAAGATTCCAATCCTATCGAATTATTTTCGTATGTTTTGCAAGAAATTTCTAAAAGAAAAATCGCTTTTGTTGATTTAATTGAACCAAGATCTTCGGTGGCCGGAGGAAGCGACAAAGTTGATGCATCGGCACCAAGTGTTTCAGCGCTTTTTAGAGATAAATATGATGGAGTTTTGATTTCGTCTGGTGGTTACGATCCAACAAGCGCTAAGGAAGCGGTTGAAAGCGGTAAGGTTGACGCGGTAGCTTTTGGGCGCCATTATATTGCTAATCCAGATTTGGCCGAGAGAATTAAATTTGGCTATGATTTAAATAAATATAATCGCGCTACATTTTACGGTGGAGCAGAAAAGGGCTACACAGATTATCCTTTTTATAACAAATAATTTTAATAATTATTAATTTTAAAAAACTTTTATTTTCCTAAAATAGTACATTTTATAAAAATATTTTTTATTTTTATAAAAAATTTAGAAGTATATAAATTGTCGAATTAAAATAAATTATTAATATCACTTGTTAACTTTTAGTAAACCAAAAATAAATTTCATTTTATGAACAAAATCACCTTTAAAATAAAATTAATAATATATTCATTAGCTTTGATTACTTCGATTTCTTCGAATGCAAATGCCGGTGGATATTCGACCTATCTTTACTCAACTTCTGGTCTTGGAAATGCTTATTCTGGTTCAACAACTGGCTCTCATGATGTGAGTGATATATTCTTCAACCCAGCAGTAACAGCAGGAAAAGATAAAGGTGAAATTATTACTTCACTCAGTTATTTGAGGTTAGCAATCGATCCGGATAATATTTCTTCGAATTTTATTGCAGGGAAAAGAGACGGATCTGAATCAAGAAATATTGGAACTCAAAAATTAGTTCCTGCACTTTATTTTTCTTCGCCAATTAATGATAAAATGGCATTCAACTTGGCAATTACTTCGCCATTTGGTTTAGAAACTAAATATAATAGAAATTCGCCAGGAAGATTTCGCGCTATAAAAAGTTCAATCTCAACTTTAAATCTTAATCCATCTTTGGCTTATAAATTAACCGATGATTTATCATTTGGAGCCGGTTTGGTTGCTCAATATTATACAGCAAATCTTACTAAAGAAGCCTTTACCTCTCAAACAACAACGGGTCTAGCAACTGCTGATGGCTCTGATTGGGGATATGGTTATAATTTTGGTCTTAAATATGATATTTCTAAAGATTTAAAAGTCGGCTTAGGGTATCGTTCAAAAATTGATTATAAACTAAAAGGCAATGTTGATGTTGGTAATGTTGATGTTAACGGTCCTTTAAAGGCTTCAAAATTTAAAGCTAAAACTACTACTCCTGAATCAATGTCGCTCGGTGTTGCATATAATGTCAATCCTGATTTACAAATCGTTGCTGATTCAACTTGGACTAGATGGTCTAGACTTAAAAAGCTTGATATCATAGCTCAAAATGCCTTGTTAAGCAATACATCTCAATTTAATTGGAATGATTCTTATCTTAATTCAATCGGTGCCAATTACGCTTTAAATAAAAATAATTTATTGCGCACTGGTTTGGCTTACGAAAAAGAGGCAATCAATAATAGAAATCGCGAACTAAGAGTTCCAAGTTCTGACAAATATTGGATTTCTGCAGGCTTGAATCACAAACTTGGCGATGGTTTCGAAGTTGATTTGGCTTATGTTCATCAAATCTACAAAACTGCAAAAATTAATATTGCAGATTATGGAGTAAATGGTCTTGAAGGTAGCGTCACGGGAAAATATAAAACCTCGGTTGATGTTATTTCTGTAGCGCTAAAAAAACAATTCTAATTATAATTAATTCTACTTTAATGCTTTCATCGGCGGACTATTATGGAGGACTTGCTTCCGCAAGTCTTTTCCATTTAGCCCCGCCGAGTTTTTTTAAAAGCTGATGATGAATATGCGGTTTATTTATGAGGTGAAAATCTAGTATAAATGACCCTATTCAAGCGCTTCTGATTTATTTTATAGCTCTTATATCCCTCTCCTCGATAGCTCCCCGCAAAAAAATATTTACATCATTTTCAGTTTTATTAAATAAAAATGTTTGATTTATGTCCCTTCGGATATAGTTATTGGCAATACTAAAATTAAAAAAGATTGAATTATTAATGACTTCAATGAGAATTGTGTTAAAGACATTTATAAATGGCTTTAAAGATATTTAATCTCTTTGTTGAGAAATATAATCTTGATGTCATAAATAACGAATCATCATCGTAAGTTATTAATGCAAAAGACCCGCGCTTCAATTATTATAGTTTTTTGTATATTATCAAAAAAAATAAAACATGTTAAAAAGTAGCTGTCAAAAAATAGTTCAATTTTTAAATGAAGATTTTAATCGAAGTCAATATAATATGTTTTGGGGTGCCGTATTATCATTGGTTGGGCACCCTTTGTATTGGTTTATATGTCAATATGTAATTAATGAAAAATATGATAGCGTATTTTTCAGATTTAGTTCCAGCGCAAGTTCTTTAGTAATCATATTTCTCTTATATTTAGCTAGTAAATTTGTAAAAATTAAACCATTCATTACCATTTTTTGGTATTTTTGGGTTATGTGGATTTTGCCGATCACATTTACATACATAATGCTTTTAAACGATATATCTAAATTGTGGTTAGTGGCTGAAATGATGATGATATTCTTGGTAATTTTATTTATTTCAAACATTTTTTTGATAACTTTAATTTTATCCTTCGGTATATTTTTTGGTTTTTTATTTTTTGATTTATATAACACAATTCAATTAGAAACTACATTTCTTGAAATATTTAGAATTGGAACTCTGATACCTTTGGCACTTTTATCGGGAACACTTTTTTTGTCAAAAGCAAAAAAAGGCGATTTTGAAAAACGCAAAGGAAATTTCCTCAGATTATTAGATGGATCAATCGCTCATGAACTTAGAAATCCACTTAATAGCATCAATGTCGTGGCTATGCAAATCGAAAGCTTTTCCCATGAAATTAAAAGAAACATGATTTACAAGGAAGATATAAAACTTCTTGAAAAATCAATCAGCAATAATGAATTAATCGAAAAAATAATTAACAATTCTGAAATTTCTAAAAATGAAAAAAGGGTGCTTTTCAAGCATGTTTCCTCTATAAATCAATCTATAAAAGAAGCTAACAATATTATTGATCTAGTTCTTAGTGATATGTGTGAAAAATCGATTGACGAATCAGAATTTATTTATTTAAAACCAGAAGAAATAGTCGATATAATTCAAAAATATTATCAAAATTTAGACTCAAATCTTTCGAAAATTATTTTCAATTTACCCGATGATAAAAATTGCAATAATTTTTATTTTAAAACCATGCTCGATAGGTTTTCTTTTATTTTTAATAACCTCATCAAGAACTCTCTCTATTACTCCTCAAGCTTTTCTGATTTTAATATAAGAATTGGTTTTGAGCAGAAAAAAATTAATGGCAAAACTTATAATATTGTTTATTTTCTCGATAATGGTCCGGGAATTAGTCCTGACAAAATGGATAAATTATTTAAAGATTTTTCAACCTTTAGCAAAAAAGGCGGAACTGGTTTAGGTCTAGCTTTTTGTAAGAAAAATATGAAAATTTTTGATGGTGATATTATTTGCGAGTCAAAATATGGAGAGGGCAAGCAAGGCTGGACAAAATTTTCTCTGTTATTTCCCTATCCAACTAAAGAAGATATAATTAAGACCAATTTAAATTCAAAAAAGAAAAAAATTCTTATAGTCGATGATCATAAAATCAATATAATTGCTCTAAAAAATAAAATTGAAAAATGTTTGCCATTAATGATTTGTGATGTTGCAAATGGTGGTCGAGAAGCCATCGCTAAGGTTGAAAAAAATAATTACCATCTTGTTGTTATGGATATTCAAATGCCCGACATAGATGGCATAGAGGCCAGTAGAAAAATTAAGAAAATAAACAAAGATGTTCCGATCATCGCAGCAACATCATTATCATATGAAACTTTTAATAATGAATTGAAAAAAAGAGGCTCTGATAATGATTTTATAGGTTACACCAATAAGACAGTCTCAAATAATATTTTGATGAGATCAATTACAAAATTA
>Ga0114969_10003289_pt1 | contig 13074 bp, 14 predicted proteins | sample M_130807_MF_Meta_FD_87316 | JGI IMG/M metagenome (GOLD analysis project Ga0114969, IMG submission 87316) | Freshwater microbial communities from Lake Montjoie, Canada to study carbon cycling - M_130807_MF_MetaG | ecosystem: Environmental > Aquatic > Freshwater > Lake | place: Lake Montjoie...
TAGTATAACTTATAGTATAACTTATAGTATAACTTATAGTATAACTTATAGTATAACTTATAATTCTTAACACTGTTTATGTAAAATAAGAGAAGCAGGGTGTATTTTCGCTGAATCAAACTTGTCTTTTTTGGTAGTGTGTCTTTTACGCAATTTGTTTTTCCTTGTCATATTTTTCTTTCCTCTTTTCTTGTTAGTGAGAGTCATTAATTATAGTATAGTATAGAATGATATAATTAAACAAAGTTTTAATGTGGTATACTATCAGTATGCAAAGATGTTTCTGACGGTAGGACTGCTGGTTCGCTTGGTATAATCGTTTCCGCCGTATTGTTATTACTATTTTTATCAACGAGAGATATAGGCATCGGCAACGGCAACGGTTGTTCGGTAATTATCTTTTTCAAATTATCACGCTTTACATTCTGTGATTGTAGTAAGTTCATAATACTATGCGGAGAGATAGCAACCATATTCATATACGTTTTATATTTAAACGTACACAGACTTGTATTTTCGCCAAATTCAATACTATACCACCAATAAGCCGGAATAAAAAGGATTTGCCCCTTTTTCATAGAAATATTTAAACATTTAATTTTATCAAAATCGGCTTTATAGTGCAGTTGCACATTCCATGGATTAATCGGTGAGGTAAATTCAAAATTTTCATAATCTTTTTCTTGATACAAATATTTACTGCTTTTGGGGGGCGCTAACTTTAGTTTAATATCCCCTGCAGTAACCAAGAGGTAGTTTCGGTAATTTAATTCATATTTGAATGGCGTTTGAACCCCATTGCCTGCCATTACAAAATCATAATAACACGACGAAACCATATAGGGTCGTAAAAAGATATCATTGTATTTAAAACTTTTAATCATACTTGTTTCCTCTAAAAATTCCATATTATTTTCTACTAAATATTTTTTGTCCGTATCTTCATTCACAATGGTTAATGCATTACTATAAGCAAGTGGGATATATAACCCCGTTTCTTCTCTCGGCGTATCCTTTACATTCCGTATTTTTACATCAAAAGCACCATAATTATCCAAAATGGTGGTCTTTTGGCATGTTTCTAAAATACGTTCGTTTGCATAGTCAAAGAGAATTGGTTGCCTAAGGTCACAGATTTCTTCTAATTTTTCCTTGGATGGATTATCAATCTCGTATATTTCTAAATCATTGCTTGTTTTTAAATGAAAAAATACATGGAGGTATAAAAAAAGCACACTACAAAATACTAAAACAATGTAAATAATATTCATCTATGGTTTAATTAGTTATTTTACACGAATACTTATTTTTTAAAATTTATACTCATCAAAACGATATATAACTTATTCGTCTGCATTCAGTTTATCCACGATTTCTTGGAAGACATCACTCCCCGGATGGATTGAGCGATGAGCCACATTTCCAGGAACATCTCGTCTATCTTCGTAATGCATCCGGATTTCGTTGTTGTGTTCATGCAAATACGGGGTAATTTCTTTAATCACATGATAACTCCCATGCCGTGCAATACCAATATCAAACTGCCCTTCAACAAGTAATCGGTATAATTCTTCTTTGGGATTACGTTTTAAACAGATATACCGGTATAAATCATAATGATTCGTCCATTGATCGTTATTGAAAATTGCATAAATTTCAGCACCATCAACTGCATGAAGACGAAACGCCATTTTGAAGGTGCCTAATTCAGATTGTTTTTTGATAAATAGAACGTCCTCTACATTAGGAATAAATTCTAATCCTTCATCCGTTTGATACATTGGTTCAATCGTGATAGCAGCGCTTTTGGTTTGGGTATCGCTCATTTTTTTTGCATTTAGTGTTGTAAGTAGTTTATAAAAATACAAAATGAATTCAATTTTTTTCAAGAGAGAGTATATATATATATGGAAAAATGCAATAAAAAAAACCAACTTTATAACTCGGTCACGAAACGTTGTTATAAATCATGTGAACAGAAAAATAAGGTTACCCACCCAATAACAAAAAAATGTCGGCAACAGTGTAAAAAGGATAAAATAAGGCGTATGGACGATTTTAGATGCGTCAAAACCTTAAAAATGGGGAGACAGAAAAAAATGCGTGCTACAAAGAAAGCGACGCCTTTGCCTACGCCACCGCCACCTAAGAAAGCGACGCCTTTGCCTACACCTTTGCCTACGAAGATTAAAAGAGAAGAAGAAGCATTAATTCCAGCACCATTAAAGAGAGAATTAAAGGTAAATTTGCAATTTTTTGATAAATTAATAAAAAAAGGTGTAAAAGACGGCACGATTAAACATATTGATTATTCTTCATCAGACCGAATTAGTGATATCATTTCAATCTATTTTCATAAAAAATACAATAAATCTTGTCCAATGTATCCCATAAAAACATTTGATGTGTTAAAGCGGAATGAAAAAATTATAAAACACAATTATGAAACGCAAAGTATGGCTTATAAGAAACAAACCACCTATGATGACTATCTAAAAATCGTTAAGAGAGAGGAAAAAATACAGGTTATTAATTGGAATGTAGATAAATTCTTGAAAAATCTTAAACTCTGTTTCGAAACCGGCGAACAAATGATTATCATACCATTAAGAATACCCGGTCATTTAAATATGTTATTTATCAAGGTCGCCACACGCGAAATAATTCGGTTTGAACCACACGGTTCTCATTTTCAAAATAATGAAGAGGATACACATACCAATGTTTTTTTAGAAGATTTAACGGCAAAGATAAACCGTTATTTTAAGCTTACCCCCAAACGCGCCTTTAGATATATCCCGCCTTACGATATATGTCCGCGTACGAATGCAAGGATACGCTATCATGGATTTCAAGCATACGATCTTTCCAGTAAACTTTTAAAAAACGGAAGACAAGTGAAAGAAGATGGATTTTGTTTGTTATGGAGTTGGTTTTTTGCCGAGTGTGTTATTACGAATCCCGAGATGCCCATTGCCGAAATATATAAAGAGGCGGAGAACATTTTATATGAGGAACCAATCAATATTGCAACCATCATTCGTGGTTATTTTGAGAGTGTTAATGAAGAAGTGAAAGAAATGAAGATAAAACACAAATCAATTACTGGAGCATATTCAAAGAAACATATAGACCCCTATGGGACATTTTTACTAGATTATTTGGTGGAAAATACATCCAAATTACAAAAAAAAGCGAAACAACCATTTGTCGGCGGGGTTAAACAGAAAAAACCAATCTTTATTTTACCCGAAGCAAACCCAAGAGTTGCACCTGTAATTAATTTAATAGATAAAGCTTCTTAGTTATAGTAATTTTATTACTATACTATATATGCCAACAACGCATCGTCGGGTAAGAACACATCGTCGGGTAAGAACACATCGTTCTGCATTTGCTAAACCAACCGCGAAAAGTTATGTAGATGAAGTGGAAAAGATACGGATTGTCTTAAAGCAAAAACGAAAAGACTATAAAGAGGCAGCAGCCCAAGAAAAAAAGGCAAAAACACCGGAGGAATTAAATGCACTGAACGAAAAAAAGGCGAACGCCGAGGCGGAGTTTGAAGCAGCGAAGCTAACATGGCCTTATTATAAAAAATATGGGTTGAGTGAAGGTAATATTCTAATTGATGGTTTAGACCGTGCGCCTTACTCGCCCGAGGCTGACCCGTTTCCAGGCGAAGCTGCATTATACAAGCTGTCTAAGCTGGAACGCGCACGCATTGTTGGGACGGCTATGCTGGCAAGGCGGGGTGTAAAAGATAAAAAACGATTTTTAGAAGGTTTCGTATCCAAAATTAATTCGGTCGAGATGCATGAATTCAAACACTATATCAAAAAATACATTAATCCAAAACCATACACACCTCCGCCTTCTTATCCGCAAGCGAGTGAATCTGGCGATGAACAGTGGGAAGATTATGTAAACCCTCGTGAAAGACAAATCACACCGCCAATCAATCTTCCAGGTCAACGACCAACGTATAGAGAACTGAGAGAGAGAGATAGAGAGATAAAGAGAGACAGACTATTACGTCCTTATGCATATATTACACCACCAGGCTCACCGGGACGAGTAAGACAAGGTAATGTGCCCCAGTATTCCTCACCCAATTATTCGCTGGGTGATGATATGTCAGCAGGTGGACGGAAAACACGCAAGCGTAAGAATAAGCGAAGCAAAATGCATAAGCGTAAAAAGTATAGCAAACGTTGCAAAACATTAAATTAAAAATAATATAATTCTATATACTATGAGATGGATTTCAATAAAGAATTTATAAAAAAGGTAATATATAATAGTGGTGATGTATTTTTGCCTGACAGCATCAAAAATTTCTTAAAGAAGGATATTATAGGTTCGTCAAACAAAACATTTTATATTACCTGGTGGTCAATTATTCATTTTATAAATGGTATAATTGTGGGTGCTTTATATTTACATTATAATTATAATAAGAAGCATTATTTCTTGGCAATGCTTAGTATACATACTTTATGGGAAGTATGGCAAATAGCAATAGGAATGTCTAGTCCAATCAAAACAACAGGAAGAGGAAATATCGTTGATAGTATTGTAGATACCTTATTATTTATGTTAGGTTCTTATCTTTGTTTTGTTTATTACTAACAATCGGGTTGTTGAATGTTACAAAAAAAATTAAAAAAGGCAGTGAAACCTCTTTCTTTTCTTTTTTTTTTAAAAATTTTATTCCAAGAACACACACACACACACACAATTCAAGTAATCATTCTCTAATGTATCATTTTTTAATTTAGCTTATCTACTCTATTCTAATAAGCTAAATTGTTATTGCGCAAGTAATAGACCAATGGATTCATTTTTTGGAATGGTTATTGTTTGCATAGAATAGACATCGTTGGACCTATCAACAAAGATGCGTTCCTCAAATGTATTTTTGTATTGGTGCCAATACGCAAGCGGCAAAATCTCATCTGGTCCTTCTTCGCCATAAATTTCGTCGTCGTCTGCCTCTATTTGTGGCTTCATATAAAATGGGATACGTTCATTGCAAATTCCAGGAAACTGATCCATTATTCTTTTAACCACTGCCGGATTAGGCATCACCATATGCCGTTCAATGGTTTGGGATTCACTATACTTTTTTGTATATATAAATTCATTATTGAATACACCACCAATCGCCAACGCAAGCAGTTCCTTTTCAAAACCATTCTCAAGAAAGAGATTTAAAAGCATTTCATCGTTTGCCAGCGACTTTTCTTCGGTTTTGTAGGAGGCATGATTGTGCTTGACATACAAATAAAACGCCATGATAGGTGGCACATTCATATACCTGATGATGAATGTCAATAAATCATTCTTTTTTTCAAGTAAACACCTTTCTAGTAAGGAGATGATTGATAACTGGGTGATATGTAGATTATTACAATCATGTGGATACTCAATTTCAACATTACTACACCAATGTAAATAATACCTACCACCCATGATGTGTTCGTCTTCATATAGGGTTGTGTGATTGTCAAGAAGATCGGTGATACCAACAAATGCACTTAACATCGGGTGATCTACACCATACGCAATATGTGGGGGTTTATTACATCCATACGTTTGCGAATAATGCTTAATGAATGTAACTTCGTAGATATCCATTACATCTTCGGGTGAGATAATCAACGTAGAAAGAAACCAATCCTGGTAATAGTCGACCAGCATATTGTAATAGACCATATCCGATAGGCATTCTTGGACCTCCTTTTTGTAATTATCAATTTCGTTGTCAGGCGTAAATGCTCGGAAAATGCTGAGCACATACTCGGCATAGTGCGACACATTTTTTTGAGTATTGTCTGGGTGGAAACTGGCGATGTAGTTTACCAGATGTGCTGGAATGAGGGGTAGGGGGATAGTCGTATCCATGTTTTTTAATTCGGTTGTTTCGTTTGTGGGGTAAGTTGTCTAGTCTAAAAAGTTAAAAAAGTAATTCAATTTTTTGGCATTACAAAAAAGTGAACTTTCTCTCTCTAAAAAAATAATACGATTATTATATAAGTATAAACAAACCACCAACAATGATTTGCCCTATAACTATGTGTGGTAGAAAATCGGGTTGATTGAACAAACGACGTGTAAGTGTAATAAATGTATTCAGTTTTATTGCCAAAAACATCGCTTGGCGGAGGAGCATAAATGTTCATTTGATTATAAGACGAAAAAGGAAGAAGATATACGGAAATATGTAGAACAGAAAAATGTGTTAGTGAAAAATGGTGAAAATTTGATTATGAAATAGTTTAATGTAAAATTGATTTTTTATTTTACATTAAGTGATTTGAACTATAAATAAAATACAACATTAATATGCGAAAAATAATTAACCAGATTGAAGAAAAAGAACTTGCGTTTCCTGACGGTATATATCAATATGTATACTCTATTATATTTCTCCATCCAGTTCATATAATTATTGGAATTTATTATAATATGTATTTATGTTCAACTTGTGGTATTATTATTTTTATAACTTCAATTAATTATTGGAAAAACCCAGTAATAAAATCAATTGCAAGAAAGGTTGATATGTTCTGTGTATTTATTATTGTGTCATACCATTATTATTTATCATTTTACACTACAAATAAAATAGTATCTTCCGGAATGATTACAATTGGTATTTTAAATTATCCACTAAGTATATATTTGCAAAGTATACAGTATATTAAAATATCAGCATTATGTCATTGTTTATTACATGTATTTATTAGTATAGGATGCTCTTTTATGTATCATAATTATTATATAGAAAAAAATGGGTGTAAGTGGGATATAGTTTGTTAATAAGTATATAGTTTGTTAATAAGTTATGGTTTATTATTTTTTATACAACTTTACCAAAGAAAGTATAAACAGGAGGGTTGCTTGAACGATAATCCCACTAACGCCGTCTGTATACATACTTCGGGGGACACCTAGATTTTTATAATAGGTATTAACCAAGTTCGGGAATAATTTGGAGAATTTCATGACGAACCCAAACAAGGCACTTATGATAAACGTAAGAAGCATAAAGGTGATAAAGGTATATAACGTTGTCGGTAATCTATGAAGGTTTAATATAATCACTTGCGTCGTGGCGCCCACAAACCCCGCAATTAAGGCTGCATCCAATAACGTATGTTTTTTGAAATAAGGTTGTAAATAGCGGACAAAATCAAGCTGTAAAAAAGATGGTATTTTATTATAATTTTCTGATAATTTCCGTAGAATAATGTCATAGAATGCAGTTATGGTAAAGGTTAGTATATATATATCCGATGTGCACATCATGACTGTCTATATATATATTATATATTAAAATTTAATTATCATCTTCGTCTAAAATTTTCGGCGCCAAATGAATACGCGCAAAACTATTCGGATCATTATTATCGCCCAGCAAATACTTCATTGTCATTGGCGACTCAGCACTAAAACCCATTTCAATCTCCGTTGCTAATTTGTTGAATTGGCACATCATTTGAACATAACGTAAACTATAGGATTGCTTTAAGGTTGTCCCTTCTAAAATTGCATATTCCTTTACTTCATGAATATTAATAAGTGCTTTCATTGACCCCTCACTTCCCGATGAAACACACTCAATGTTGTCTTCATTAAAGGTAAGTGTGAGGTTGTTGTCAAAGATAGACAATTGGTTAATTAGAGCACAAAATACCTTTGATTCTAGAGTTAAATCAACGAGCGTATTAAATAGTTGTACATCCATTAAGGTGTTGTCCACGTTAACCAGCGATAATTCAAAATATTTGTTAAACTGGTTGGTAATTGTATTTCCATTCTCATAATTAATGGAAATTTTATCGGTGTCTGGTTCAACTTCAATTGACATTTCTTGGGTATCGGTCCAAGTATTGAGGACTTTATTCAACATTCCAATATTGACGCCGATACAACCAAGGTCATTGGCTTCGTCAAAGGTATACTCTTTAAACCATTCAGCGCTTAATCTGGTTTCAAATAAACTGCAATGACTGTCATCTAAACATTGAATATAGAGATAGTCTCCTTTAAAATAAATACACACATTGTCGGTGAAATTTTTCAGGTTTGCAAAAATTGCGGCAAACTGTTGGCACTTACGAGCACTAGCAAATACAATCTTCATTTTCGGTAGGGTTGATTGGTGTTGTTGTAAGTATATCATGAACCAGAGTTTAAATCAATTTTTTAGTATAATGTTTACATCATTCTGTTTTCGGTGTATTTATTATTCGGTGTAGAGCGAGATACTAAAAATTACACCTTTTCTCATTTAAAAATGCACAATTTATACTATTATCTATACAAATTATTATCTATACAAATAGTATAATGAATAAAAATAATATTTGTTATACCGGCGAAGGTGCAGTAAAAACAGGAAATCATACTCAAAAGCAATATTTAGCAGTCATGAATAAACATTTTAAAAAAAAGTGTTCTGTTTATATAAAATCTTTAAAGTGTAAATCGTGTAAAAAAAGTAGAGAAATGAATAGTAAAGAAATTAATAAACAAATAAATGCGCAGAAAAACAAAAAAACATATAAAATCTCAAAAAAAAACTCAACTAAATAACTAAAACAAATAAATAAATGTGACCGCCGAAAAGAGAAGAAAACAAAAAAAAAGTGTAATTTAAAAAATTATATAGAATATTCAGGTGCTGAATTTGGAAAATGCAAAGATTTGGAAAATGAAAAAAAATAAGTTTAATTGGCGTTTTTTTAAGTGAGAACTGGTGTAAAAAAAGATTTTTTATTCACACGTTTCAACGTCAATCAATCATCTAACACTCTCCTATTTTTTATTTAATACTTGGAACACTCTTGCTTGTGTCCTTCCTTCCAGTCCTTGGATTGGCATACGGTTGAGCAATACCGAACGGCACCTTCGCACGTCCCGCCACACTTTTTCAAGTTATGCAAGGCACTGCAATAAGCACATTCCGGAATATGGATGTTTTCCGGTCGCTTCTGTTGCTTGGCGAACTTCTTGATTTGCTTCATTGCGGCTTTCCATCCCTTTTGCCACCCGTCACGCCATTCATATTGGCATCCTTCGCATCCGAAGGACTTTTCTTCTTCGCCGGTTTCTACCGCTCCTTCGTCGTCGTCGTATTCCTCGTCGTCTTCTTCTTCTTCGCTTGGCACATAGTCAGGGTCACTGTTGTCACTGTCTTCTTCCTCTGTCTCTTCTTCCTGTGTATCTTCTTCCTGTGTCTCTTCTTTCTCTGTCTTCTGTTTTTCCTTTTCGCCGCCGCTTTCAATATGATGGCAATGAATGCACACTGGTCCATCTGTGTATGCTTCGCTGGAGTATATGTATGTGTAGTCGTAGTAGTAGAAGTCACCAGTTCCATAAAATTTGCATACTGCACAGGTGCGAGGAGTCATTTCGTATTTTTGGTAGAAATGACTACGATTTTCCTCTTCTTCTTCATCTTCGCTTGGCACATAGTCGGCATCGTCATTGTCACTTTCTTCTTCCTTTGTCTCTTGTTTTACTACCTCTTCGTCGCCGCCTTCAATAGGATGATGGCAGTCAATGCACACTGGACCCCGTGTGTATAATGATTTGCTGGAGTAGTATATGCTGCAGTCGTAGTAGTAGAAGTAACCAGTGCCATAATAGTTGCATACTGCACAGGTGCAAGGAGTCATTTCGTATTCTTGGTGGAAATAACGATGATTTTTATAATCGTCTTCCTCTTCCTCTGCTACCTCTGCTACCTCTGCTACCTCTGCTACCTCTGCTACCTCTTCCTCTTCCTCTTCCTTTTCCTCATCCACAAATACACATGTATCACACACCGGCATATTCAATCCGTAATTAGTGCTGTAGTAGAAGTAATCAGTGCCAGACCATTTGCACACTGCACACTCATTGTCCTCAAACGTATTGTCGCCAAGAACCTCTACAATAATGTGCTCATGTGTTTCTTGAAGGTAGTTGTCAAGAGCACAACTCAAAAACGTCAAGATTTGCAATGATTGAAGTTTTTCAATGTTCTGCATAAATGTTGTGCGGATGCGCTTTTGAGTTACGCCAAATGGTTCTTTCTTGACTACACCATCAAGAAGTTCTTTGATGGTATTAAAGAACATATCGCTCGTTTCAGCGTGTTTATCTAAAGGACCCTTTCCAATCAACAATGCACCCATATGCGGATTTTGTGTCATAGTGCGAAACGTTTCCATCGGCGCGCTATACTTACCTTTGCGACTCTTTTCTGATAATGGGTTATTTGTCGCCCGCAAATAAAGTTCAACCAAATTGGTTGCTTCGGAACGGGTTATGGTTATACTAGTGGTGGTTTGGTTGTTCTTGTTCATGGTAGAAGAAGACATTCTGCAGTTCTTTGTTTTGGTTTGGGGTTGCCTATAACAACAACCACAAATAGCATTTCAATTTTTTGGAAAATTAAATAAATAAATTATTATATTTTCATGAAATGAAAAAAAAATACTTACCTGGTGGGACAAACCTTTATTTTTTAAAAATACTCTACGGTAACACTCTTGGTCATTTGGTCCAACTTTTCAATTGCCCTTTCTCTACCCAAGCGATACATCATCATAATATCTTGAATAACTTGTTCCTTATTTGTGACCGGCGGTTCTTGGTCATTGCCGTCGGTCCGCTTTAATTGAAGTGGACCACTGCAATGGATTGTTTCGTCAATGCTGCATGTCGCAGAGCGCTCCAACGAACTGCCCACGTCGTTCTCCTCGTAAAACCACATTTCTTGGTAATGGGTGCGCTCTAATGGCAGAGCCGGAATAGACGGTGTTTCGTTACCTTTGTCTGCATTTAAATAGCCGACCCAAATCGGTAACAGTGTCGTGCATTTACCACAACTTGAACCTGGTTTTGGGTCATTGGTCCAAAAGTAACATGCCGGATTCTTGCATTGAACTGATGGATAGATTGATGGTTTCGACCAGGACGACATCATAGTCGTAGGAGTGTCTGATGAAGAGGTGGCGGGCGGAAAGCTCATTTTGGTCGTTGTTTCTTTGCGTTTTGTGTTGGGTTGGGTTGGGTTATGCTACTAGTTATAAAAGCAATTCAATTTTTTCCCTTTCTTTTCTCTCTCTCTCTAATTTTATATACATTTCGATTTACAATTATATCTATAACTATATCTATAACTATATCTATAACTATAATTGTAATAGAGTTGGTTCGTTTACCTTCCTTATGCTACTATAGACCTTCGTAATAAGGTGTGGTGTATAGGATGAATGAACTACGCTGTTGTATTGTAGTTTACTAGTTAAACATTGCTGTTTTCATAAAGAATACCATTCGTAGTGTTGTGGTTCATATCTTTATGCTTACATTCTATCTCCGTTAATACCGATTGAATTAAATCAAGAGAGATTGCATCTTCATTGTTATCTCTAATTTCATCAAGCGTAGGAAAGCGTTTTTTTTCCTTCTCAAATAAATTAATAAATGTTTCTAATCTAGTTTTCTTCTCGGCCCGAATAACCATATTATGTATTTCGCTCTCATTTACTTGGTCTTGTAATACGTGTTTTGTGTGTTTATGCGGTTTATAGATGGTATTGGTCACTGACTCAAGTGCGTCGCATATTTCGGGTTTGGTGAGTTCTTCATACATTTTTTGTTTGCCTGTTAATGGCAATTTATTTCCATTTTTATCATATTCTATTTTCCCTCCCGAAAATGTATCTTTGAACAAGGTAACAATATGATTTGGTACCGATTGACTCGTTTCTATTAATCTATCAAACTCTTCTTTACTTGCTTTTATTAATTGTGTTACGGGGGTGCGTTCAATCGGCGATTTTGCAAGTTCTATTTTAAGATTTCTATGAAATTTACCCCACGAGATTGAACTAATGCGATGCGATTCACACATTTCACTTATTTTTAAAAATTGTTGGATTGTTGTAATTATTCCAGCAACTATACTTATACTACCAATCCCCATGGTAAACACATTTACATATTCGGGCGGAATACGTTCTTGTGCAAAATTGGCCGTTCCCGTAAACGTGCTCATAATAATCACCGGTATGGTGAACCATCTATTTTTCCTGGCAAATTCTCTATGAGATTTTTCATGTAACCATTTATAACAGGTTGCTTTATCGGCCCAATCAACTAAAATTTTTTCATGCTGAGAAGACCATTTAACTGGTATTGGATGGTGTATCGTATTATACTTTGGGTCTAAGGGATTATCTATGGTTTCATCTATTGCTGGTGATTGATGCTTCTGTTCCTGTTCCTTATTGATACTTACATAAGTTGTATGTTGTTCCATTTTTAATTATATATTATAGTAAATAAAAAATCAATCTAAAATATATAATAACTGCAAATGGATAAAACAAACACTACCACAAAATCACATCATCCAACCGGTTTTATTAAAATAAAACAATTACGCAATGATTTAACCACTATATTTACTGAAATAGATACAAAACTAAACGCACTAACACATATTTATACTGATATGGTAAAAACACATATAGATAAAAATTATACACTAGGATTAGATTCTTTTTATTTTCAAAATAAACTTATTCAACTGGAATATGATAGTATGAAAACCATATTTAATTTCATTGATAATCGCGTTTATTGTGACTACTATAAATTATTAAAAATGTTATACGAATTTATTAATAAAGAAATAAACGATAAAGGTGCCGTAGAAAAATTGTTAATAATGCATAAACATTACCCAGTGTATAAAGATTTGGAACCTACCAAACTATATGATTTTAATATCACAACCGAAATAAATAATACAATAACTAATATTATAATCGGATTGCAACATTACACTGAAACAAAAAAGGAAGAGTTAACTGAAAAGAAGAAACAATCTAAGATGGGACTTAATATAGATAGCATGATACACGAACAACAATACACTATAATTATTCTAGAAGAGAGAATACATATGTTTGAAAATTATTTAACTACTTTTGGAAACCACCATTCCAAATATTTTAGTAGATTAACCATTAAGGTAAAAATAATGTTAGGTGTCGTGAATGAAGA
>Ga0114969_10003290_pt1 | contig 13073 bp, 10 predicted proteins | sample M_130807_MF_Meta_FD_87316 | JGI IMG/M metagenome (GOLD analysis project Ga0114969, IMG submission 87316) | Freshwater microbial communities from Lake Montjoie, Canada to study carbon cycling - M_130807_MF_MetaG | ecosystem: Environmental > Aquatic > Freshwater > Lake | place: Lake Montjoie...
AAACCACCCAATTCAGCATATCTATTGCCAAGAACATAAGATATCGTATATTCTGCAGTAGGCAAGGTAAGCTGGACAGTAGCTTTAGACTGTTCTAATAAATTTGGATCTTTGTTTGTATCAAGCCACTTCTTACATGAAGTACTCATCATTGTAATTCCAACAAAGAGGAATGCTATTTTATATATATTTATCGATTTCATTTTTATAATTGTGGGTTTAAATTAAAAGGTAATTTTTAAGTTTACGCCATAGTTTTTCAAAGATGGTACAGTACCAAATTCAATGCCTTGTACATTTCCGGTTCCGAAACCACTAATTTCTGGATCACTGAAAGTATTCTTGCGTTGTCCAAATTCGTTTGTTTCTTTTGATACCCAAAGGAATAAATTATTTCCATAAAGACCGAACTCAACAGCACCAAATGGTGATTTTTTCATCCATCTTTTAGGTAAGCTGTACGACAACGAAACTTCTCTCAATTTCGTAAATGTAGCCGGCAAAATATTCATTTCATTATTCGATTGTTCTGTCCAATATGTTTCAGCACTTACAGGTGTCTGATTAGTTGCATATACACCAGGACTAACTTCCACCACAGAATTTGGAACTACGAAATCTTCTCTATCGTTATACTCAGTAGTAGATGCTGTACCAACAAACTCCATAATATTTTTCAAACGAGAGTAGAATTGACCGCCTTGTTTGTGGAAAAATAACATGTGTAGTTTAAGTCCTTTGTAAGACAAATCAGTACCCAAACTACCCATCCAATCTGGATTGTATGAACCATACAATTGTGGTGATTGGCTTAAGATAGGCATTCCTGTTGCTGGATCACAAATGACTTGGCCAGTAGAAGTACGCTCAGGTCCTTTGGTATAAAACGTACCGTAAGGTTGACCAACTGCAGCAACCACACTCATACCATTAAAACCACCAAGACTTAGTTGTTTATTCTCACCAAATAATTCTTCTACGTTGCTTTTGTTTTTCGTGTAAGTCATAAACAATTCCCATTTCAAACTGTTTGCCATTTTAATTGGCGTTCCAGAAATGGCTATTTCAATTCCTTTGTTGACAATTTTTCCTGCGTTGAAAACACCAGCAGTATAACCAGTTGAAGCAGGTAAATCAACATCAATAATTTGATCTTTACCAGTACTTTTATATAATGATACATCTAATTTTAATCGGTCGTGGAAAAATCCTAATTCTGTACCAATTTCTTGAGCCGTTGTTATTTCAGGTTTAAGATTTGGGTTTTCCAACAAATTAGTAGAAGAAACTCCAGCTGTGCCATTTATTGGGAAGTTAAGTTCTGAATTATTAAAACCATCTGTAACATAACCTTTACTAAATGTTCCATTTAATTTATATTCACTAGCGTCATTTCCTACACGTGCTAAGCTCATTCTCAATTTACCATAAGATAAAATATTATCTTTCATATCTGCTTGTTTTTGCAACAAATCAGAAAACACGAAGGATAATGATGCACTTGGATAGAAATATGAATTTTTATCTGTTGGCAACGTAGACGACCAATCATTTCTTCCAGTTATGTTTAAGAATAAATAATCAGAATAATTAAAACCGATATCAGCATATAATCCAACAGATCTCTTCATAAACAAACTGCTTGTTGCGTTAAAGCCATCCGCATTATTATCAATATTTTCCCAACCATTCGCAATAATTCCCTTAGTTTCTGTGTATGAATTTCTAACTCTTCTTTGTCTTACATTATGTCCTAACAAAGCATTCATGGAGAAATCCTTAGCCAAACCTTGCTTAAAAGTCAACATCAAATCATTATTGGTTTCGTTATAGATTGTATTCCCAATAGAATATTGACCTGGTTCTTTAATATCAATTCCAAAATCAGGACGAGTGATATTATACTTAGGTGAATATTGTGTTGTATTATCAATATAAAAATCATTTGTAGTTCTATTTAAAACTTGTAACCATTTGAAAGGCTTATAAGTAACATCAACATTACCAGCAACACGATCTACATTATTTTGGTTTTTGTAATTTTCCAAAACATAATAAGGATTCACTGTATAAGCACCGTAATAACCTTCTAAAGTATTGAATGGATCACTCAAGTCTCGTAATTCACGCATTGGAATATCACGTGGGGTTTGATAAATTTGATCATAAAAAGAATTATTTGCTTGCCCTTGTGCAAATAAATCACCTTTTACTTTAGTATAATTTACACCGATTTGTGCAGACAATTTATCATTCATCGTAGAACTTCCGTTGAAACGCAAACCAGTTCTTTTATATCCAGAATTAGCTACGATACCATCACTTGTCAAATTATTAAATGACACATAATAATTGCCTTTGTCATTTCCACCGCCAATAGAAAAATTATTTTGCATAGTTTGACCTCTGCGGAAAAAATCTTTGACATTATCTTTTAAAGCAGAATAAGGTTTAATTTTTTGAACCCCATTTACCACATTACCCCATGGAGCTAATTTGTCATCGAATTTGCGACCCCAACTCCAATTCTCTTCAGAATGTGACTCGCCGCCATATCCTTGTCCCCAGCTGTTTTGGAATTCAGGATACATCAAAATACCACTCATGCCGTAATTAGAAGTAAAGGTTGCATTTTTACCTGTACCACCACGACCTGATTTTCCTCTTTTTGTTGTGATGATAATCGCACCATTAGAAGCACGTGCACCATACAATGCAGTTGCAGTAGCACCTTTAAGTACAGTCATGCTTTCTACATCTTCTGGATTAATATCATTACCACGATTACCAGCATCTATTTGATTGTTTAAATTATCTCCACCATTTTGCAAATTACTATTATCAAATGGAACACCATCCACTACAATTAGGGCTTGGTTATTTCCTTGAACAGAAGAACCACCACGAATAACAACGCGGGTACCACTTCCTGGTGAACCTGAAGTGTTCGTAATGTTTACACCTGCTACTTTACCAGAGATTGCGCTCAATACATTTCTGTCTTGACCTTGTACCAACTCTTCGCCTTTTATTTGCGTTGTTGAGTAGCCCAAACTTCGTTTTTCACGTTGAATAGCAAGCGCAGTAACAACTACTTCGCCAATGCCTCTTGTTTCAGTCGCCATTTTTACATTCATGCCGTCTTGCGCTGGCTGTTCAGTAGTTTTCATACCAATCGCACTAATAATCAAAGTAGCACCATCTTCTGCATTCACTTTAAAATTTCCGTTTAAATCTGTGACGGCTCCTTTAATGGTGCCTTTTACACGTACGGTTGCACCGGGAAGTCCTTCGCTTCGATCATCCGTAATTTTTCCTCGAATCATGCCAGACTGAGCCAGCACCGTTTGTAGTCCAATCAAAAGAATGGACAGCGTCAGGAGTAATTTTTTCTTCATGCTTTCTTTTTTTAAATTTTGTGAATTAGTTAAATTAATGATGTAAACTTAATATACTAATTTTTTAAATGCAAGAAAATTTTAACAAAATTTTTCATTTGAACCATTCATCTATAAATACAACCGTCTGTAACTATTTATTGGTAGGTATTAATACTACTTTTTTACAATATCTATTCATGCCTTTATTGTCTTTATTTTGGAAAATCAAAAATTAGAAGGTCTCTTAAATGATTAAAAATCGTAATTCTTTTTCTTATTGCAATTTAATAATAAGATAGAATAGGAAGATGATTAAGTAAACCAAGGTGAAAGAAAATACAATGCATTTCCAAAGAACCAATACTATAAATTATATACGAAAAATAAATATATATCTTTTTTAGTGCTGATTATCAATGAATTAATGACCATATTTATAAATTACTCGAAAAAATAGTTGGAAAATACAGTTGCAACGCTTTTCTTTGCACTCCTTTAAAATAAGAACTATTTAATTTCTGATAAAATGAGACATTTAAGTTACAAGACAATTTTTGCAAACAAACAAAATCATCAAGCTGAATGGTTTGTGATTGATGCGACAAACCAAACTGTTGGTCGTATGTGTACACGAATCGCCGCAGTGCTTCGTGGTAAACACAAACCGAGTTATACACCACATGCAGATGCTGGCGATTTTGTGATTGTAATCAATGCCGACAAGGTGGTATTCACTGGCGACAAATTAAATCAAAAAGTATACTTAGATTATACTGGTTATCCAGGTGGTAAAAAAGAAGAAACAGCTAAAAATTTATTAGCTCGCCGACCAGAACGCATTGTTGAACGTGCTGTAAAAGGAATGTTGCCTAAAAATAAATTAGGTAGAGCTATGTATACAAAACTAAATGTTTATGCAGGTGATAAACATCCGCACTCTGCTCAAAAACCAACAGAATTAACTTATCAAAACTAAAATTAAAACACATAAATACCTCTAGTATAATGGAAAAACTTAAAAAAGCAATTGGTCGTAGAAAAGAAGCAGTAGCTCGCGTATACCTTTCTGTAGGGAACGGGAAAATTACAGTGAATGATCGTGATTACAAATCGTACTTCCCTTTGATGTACCTTCAAAATCAAGTTGAACTTCCTTTGAAATCAATTCAGTCTCTAGACAAGTATGATGTAAATGTAAATGTAGCTGGTGGCGGACAAAAAGGCCAAGCTGAAGCTATCAAATTAGGTATCTCTCGTGCTTTATGTAATGTAGAAGCTGAAATGCGTTTAACTTTAAAACCACTTGGTTTACTTACTCGTGATTCACGATCTGTTGAACGTAAGAAATTTGGTCATAAGAAAGCACGTAGAAGTTATCAATTCTCTAAACGTTAATCTGTATTTTTCATTAACTATTTCATTCACAACAAACAACGATTTACTTATATCATGTCAGAAAATACAACATTACAACAGCAGTTATTAGAGGCCGGCGTACACTTTGGTCACTTACGTAAAAAATGGAATCCAAAAATGCTTCCATACATTTTTGCAGAAAAAAAAGGTATTCATATTATCGATTTGAATCGCACCGTTGAAGGATTAACTGAAGCTGCTGCTGCTTTGAAACAAATCGCAAAAAGCGGTAAAAAAATTCTATTCGTTGCTACAAAAAAGCAAGCAAAAGAAATCGTAACAGAATGTGCAGAAAAAGTAAACATGCCTTATGTTACCGATCGTTGGTTAGGTGGTATGTTGACCAATTTTGGAACTATCCGTAAGAGCGTAAAAAAAATGCAGAGCATTGAAAAAATGCTTGAAGATAGTAGCATCAGTATCAATAAAAAAGAGCGTTTAACTTTAAAGCGCGATATGGATAAAATGAATAAAGTATTAGGTGGGATTACAAATATGTCTCGTACGCCTTCAGCTCTTTTCATTGTAGACATTTCACATGAACATATCGCATTATCTGAAGCAAAACGTTTAGGTATCACAACAGTTGGTATGGTAGATACAAATAGCGATCCAAATAAAGTAGATTTTGCTATTCCATCCAATGATGATGCTACTAAATCAATTGCTATCATTACTAATTTTATTACTGCTGCTATCATTGAAGGATTACAAGAAAGAGAAACAGAAAAAGATAAAATGGAAGATTCTGATGAAGAAAATGCAGAAGAAAAAACTTCTATTGGCAATGATAAAGATAATGAAACTTCAGAAGGTGATAGAAATGCACCGCGCAAAAAGGCTAGTGGCACAAGAAGAACAACAACTGCTGCTAAGAAATAATCATTATTCTTTCCCCATTTATTTTAATTCAATAATTTATACTGCTGTGTAAACAGCCTTAAAAACAACTATATAATGAGTGTAACTATAACTGCTACAGACGTTAATAAACTACGTCAGCAAACTGGTGCCGGCATGATGGATTGCCGTGCAGCATTAGTAGAAACAAATGGTGACTTTGAAGCTGCTATTGATTTCTTGAGAAAAAAAGGTCAAAAAGTTGCTGCAAAACGCAGTGACCGCGATGCAAAAGAAGGTCTTGTAATTGCCGCTACTACTGCCGATAAGAAGACAGGAATCGTTATGAATCTTACTTCTGAAACAGATTTTGTTTCTAAAAATGAAGACTTTATCAACTTAGCATTAAGCTTTAGCAAAACTGCTATCGATAATAATTGTACTTCGCTTGAAGAATTAAAAGCTTGCGCATATGACAATATCACAGTGGAAGATAAATTGATGGATACAGTTGCTAAAATTGGCGAAAAAATCGATATCACTTCCTTCGAACGTATAGATGCTGAAAGTGTTGCAGCCTATAACCATAGCGGCTATCGTGTTGCCGTTCTTGTAGCGATGAACAAAGCAGCTAATGATGCAAATCAACAAGCTGGAAAAGATGTGGCTATGCAAATTGCTGCAATGAATCCAGTTGCTGTAGATCCTGCTGCTGTGCCTGCCGAAACAATTGCTCGTGAGAAAGATATCATCATGGAACAAATGAAAGCAGATCCAAAAATGGAAGGAAAACCAGAGGAAATGATTTCAAAAATTGCGGATGGGAAAATCAATGCATACTTTAAAGAAAACACCTTACTTGCTCAACCATTTGTAAAAGATGGTAGCAAAACAGTTACTGAATACTTAAAAAGTGTTGAAAACGAATTGACGGTTACCTCATTTTGTCGTTTGAAAATTGGATAATTAATTATTTAAAAATAGTAAAGAGCCATCTATGATTAGATGGTTTTTTTATGTTTGCTTAATTGTGAATTGTAAAATACTAAACAGAATTGAGTAGTTAGTATTTAGTAGTTAGATAGGATGTGACTAGATCCACTTATGCCTTTCTACTTATGCCTTACGACTTATTCCTTACGCCTTTTTCAATCTAGTATGAATTCAGTTTCCTTATGTTTAAATTTCTGGATATTGTTTTTTACTTCGATTTCAATCTGGCCAAATTCATTTACGCCAACTAACTTACCTGTATACATTTCAGCATTCTTACTAAAGCTTATTTGCTTATTCAATTTATACAAACTGGCATTGTACATCTTTAATAATTCCTCAGGATTTGTATCTAATCGATGTATAAATTTATTCATAGACTTTAATAAATTTTCAAGCACCAAATTAATTTTCACTGTTAAGGCGCTTTCTATTGCAATAGATGTAGCTCGATGCAAATCCGTGAAATGAGTTTGATTTACATTCAATCCTATCCCAATAATGGCGTTCGTCCAAGTTGTACCACGGATATTATTTTCAATCAAGATGCCAGCAATCTTTTTATCTCCTGCATATATGTCATTTGGCCACTTAATAGATATGTCACGTAAATTATATACAGACATAAGAAGGTCTGCAATACAAATACAGGAGAACGCATTAAAATAAAATAACTTATCTAAGGAAAAGCTATGTGTATCAAGGATTACAGACAATAATAAATTTTTACATTCTTCTGCATGCCACACATTTCCATGTTGTCCTTTACCGTTAGATTGAAAATCAGCACGTATTGCCATACCGTGCTCTGCCATTCCTTCATTCAATAAACGCATGGCATAATTATTGGTACTATCAATTTCAATTAATTCAATAATCACATCTCCAATAGTTGAATTCCTTCGCATTCAAATGTTTTGTTTAGATTTGTAAATTATTTAATAAACACAATATAACAAAAAATATTTTATCGACTTGAAAACAGATACAGCAGCAAAACCCACAACCATCAGCCGTTTAACGCAGAACAGCAAAATTATTAAAGTCATTATTGCTGCAATTGATGAAAAAAAAGGAGAAGAAATTATTTCTCTAAATCTTAAAAAAATACCTGAAGCCGTTGCGGATTTTTTTATTATTTGTGAAGCCAACAATACAACACTATTGAAAGCCATTGCAGATAATATTGAAAAAAGAGTCCTCGAATTGTGTGGAGAACATCCTTTTAAAATGGAAGGAAAGCAAGGTGAAAAATGGATACTCGTTGATTATATCAATGTAGTGGTACATTGCCTTTCTCCCGACATGCGAGGGTTTTATAATTTAGAAGAATTATGGCAAGATGCCGAACAAAAACAACATCATTAAATAGATTTTCAGTACTTGATCTGAATACATAACGAATGGAAGAAAATAACATGACGCCCAAAGGGCCGGTAGGAAGTCCGAACCCAAATATGTCTCCTAAAAAAGGCCCTAAATTTAATATCTATTGGATTTATGGTTTGTTTTTATTAGCACTCATTGCACTAAATTTTTGGGGCAAAGACTTCACCCACAATGTAAAAGAAGAATCTTTTCAATCTATTAATTCTAGATTTATTAGTAAAAATTGGGTAGATAGTATGGTAGTTTACGGCAAAAGCGTAGACGTCTTTTTAGATAAAGATAGCCTAAAGCTTCCTGTTAATGCGACTTTGCTAAAATCTTTAAATAATAATCTGAAAGGCCCACAATATTCTTTTACCATTGGTAATGTAGAAACGTTTAGGGACGACATGACCGAAGCCCAAAAAAATGCGAACCTAGATCAACGTATACAAGTTACCTACACGGAAGATGCAAAAAGTGGTTGGCTTGGATTTATAATTCAATTTATATTACCTATCGTATTGATGATAGGCTTATTTATTTTGATTATGCGCAAAATGAGTGGAGGCTCTGGCGGTGGACCTGGTGGCATTTTTAATATTGGAAAGTCTAAAGCGCAACTTTTTGATAAAGGCACTAAAGTAAATATTACCTTCAATGATGTGGCGGGATTAGATGAAGCCAAGGTGGAAGTAATGGAAGTAGTTGACTTTCTTAAAAACCCTAAAAAATATACAGCCTTAGGTGGTAAAATTCCGAAAGGTTGTTTGTTGGTTGGCCCTCCAGGTACAGGTAAAACTTTATTAGCCAAAGCTATGGCTGGTGAAGCACAAGTTCCTTTCTTTAGTATGAGTGGTTCTGATTTTGTGGAGATGTTTGTTGGTGTTGGTGCGAGTCGTGTTAGAGATTTATTTAAACAAGCCAGGGAGAAATCCCCATGTATTATTTTTATTGATGAAATTGATGCAATTGGTAGAGCAAGAGGTAAAAACCAAATGATGTCTAACGATGAGCGTGAAAATACACTAAATCAATTGTTAGTAGAAATGGATGGCTTTGCTGGAGATAGCGGTATCATTGTATTGGCTGCAACCAATAGACCTGATGTTTTAGATGCTGCATTATTGCGTCCGGGGCGTTTTGATCGACAAATTTCTATTGATATTCCAGACCTTGCTGGTCGTGAAGATATATTCAAAGTACATTTAAAAGGATTAAAAAAATCTTCTGATTTAGATGTCCATAAACTAGCTGCACAAACACCCGGTTTTGCTGGCGCAGATATCGCCAATGTATGTAATGAAGCTGCATTGATTGCTGCAAGAAAAGGCAAATCAGAAGTCAATTTAGATGATTTCAATGATGCGATAGATCGTATCATTGGCGGATTAGAAAAACGCACAAAAATTATTTCGCCAGAAGAGAAAAAAGTAATTGCTTACCATGAAGCTGGCCATGCCGTTTCAGGTTGGTTTTTAGAATATGCTTACCCATTAGTAAAAGTAACCATAGTACCGAGAGGCGATGCAGCTTTAGGCTATGCACAATACTTACCTAAAGAAAAATATTTGACACTAAAAGAAGAGCTAGAAGATAGAATGGCAATGGCATTGGGTGGAAGAGTAGTGGAAGAATTGGTATTCAAAAAAATATCTACTGGTGCTTTATCTGATTTGCAACAAGTTACAAAAATGGCGTATGCCATGGTTAGCATTTACGGCATGAATGACAAACTAGGCAATATTTCATTTTATGATCCACAAAGCGAAGGTGGTTTTCAAAAACCATACTCTGAAGAAACTGGAAGATTGATAGATGATGAAGTACGCTTATTATCTGCAAAAGCATATGAACGTGTAAAAAAATTATTGACCGAAAAAATGCCAGAGGTCAAAATCATTGCTGAACAATTATTGGAAAAAGAAGTTTTATTCAAAGATGATTTGGAAAGATTGATAGGTAAAAGACCCTGGGATGAACATCAAGTATTTGAGGATATTATTCAAGCTACCATTCCAGATACCATCGCGCCTAGCCCTGAAAGTACAACACCAACTGTTTAAAAAATTGTAGAATGACTAGTCCCTCTCGTGAAAATATTCTAGGTTCTATACGAAAAGCATTAATCGAAAACCATGTGCCCATGCCTTTTCCAGAAGCAGATAAGTTAACTTCTTTTTTTGCAACGGACAACAAAAGCATGGAAGAAAAATTCGCTTTTGAATTTAATAAACTCGGGGGCAAATTTGTTTACTCTGCCGACGAATCTGAAATGATACAACAACTTTCAGCACTTGCCGATACCTTGAAATGGGATCACATTCATGTCAAAGATTCTTTTTTATTACAACTCTTTAAAGAGCATCATTTAGATTTTATTCAAGAAGGTAGCGACATGCGTAATATCGAAGTTGGACTCTCCTTATGCGAATGCTTGATTGCGCGCACAGGTAGCACCATATTAAGTTCAGGACAAGACTATGGGCGTGCCTTACCGGTATACGCTCCTATTCATATTACCATTGCCTTTGCGAACCAAATGGTATGGGATATCGGCGATGCCATTACTTTGTTACAAGAAAAATACAAGAACAATTTACCATCCATGTTGAGCCTCACTACTGGACCTAGCCGTACAGCAGATATTGAAAAGACATTGGTAGTAGGCGTACATGGACCCAAAGAAGTGTATGTTTTTTTGGTAGACAAAAATTGGAAGAAATAAATCCAATAACATTCAATTTTTTATTGAGAAATAACACTAAGGCATGAACATCCGCTTTTCTATATGTTTGGGTGTGCAAGTCGTGCTGCAGACAAAAAAAGCTCCGTGAACTTATTGCCATATCAAGAATTGAATTCATATTCGAACCGAGTCATTTTGGAATAAGCTTTACAAAATATCAGTTAGTCACCCTGAGAATTTATTTTATCTAGGTTTCAGGATACCTCTTCACTGAACACTCTGTTCAGGGATATTAATTCAATCGAAAATCAACAAGTCAAAAACTGTAATACTTTAGGTGCAATGAAGTTCACCTAATTAAGGCAAACGCTAGTATCTGTCTATTTTTTCTTTTCTGATGAGCCTCTTAGTAGATTTCGACCAATTATTAAATAAACAAACTTCAAGCATATTTCAAATTTTTAACCACCGATTTTCGCAGTTCGTCGGACCTATTTTGCAGTTTAACGGAAATGGCATAGTTTACTTTTCTTTCTAATTAATGTTGCTATTCAAAAAATATAACATGAAAATCGTAAACAAAACAACCCTTTTGTTCGCAGCACTGTCGACAGTCTTTGCGAGTTGCTCTAAGAAAGCACTAAATCCCTTTGATCCATCAGCCAATGGCAACAACACAGCCGTTACCTCTTTTAAAGACCTGAAAGTAAGTCCATCATTTGGGTGGACTACAACCAATGAAATTACCCTACATGTGACACCTTTAGCGCAGGCATCCAATGTCAACAATACCTTAATGATCAAAATGGAAAATGGCGAGGTATTATTTAGTAAAAACCAGAATATGGCAGAAGCTTTTACAGAAAAAATATTGGTACCATCTACAGAAACCAAACTACTGGTCAGCTTTGGTAGCATTGCAAAAACGGAAACCATTATTAATAATCAAATCACATTTAATTATATCGTTGAATAATGAAAGAAATAATAAAACCTTCATAAACATTTTAAAAAACAAACATGAAAAATAGTAAACATATAGCAGCATTTCTTATTACGATATGCTTACATATTGCTTCTAATGCGCAACCATTAGCTACAATAAATGCGGAAAGCGGTAACCGAAACACAGATATAGCCAATTGCTGGGGCTTCGGAACCTTCAATACATCCAATTTATCCGTTATAGCCGGAAGCTATTCGTACCGAGGTAATGCAGCATCTGCTGATCTTATTGGAAATTGTTGGCTCAAATCACCTTGGTGTAAATTCACAACAGGCGGCAATATTACTTTAAAAGCTAAAATTGATGCAGCGAATGGAACATACCGTAAGCTCATCTTCAGTTATTATACTTACGATGCTACCAAAGCTTATGGTCAAGGTACTTTGGTACGATTTGATTCGATGACTTGGGGTAGTTACACACCTAAAGTGTCTTCAACCTTACCAACCACAGTGCAGAATATATCTGTGCCATTACCAGCAGCAATCATAAGTAACAATAGTGTATTCTGTGTAATGGTTAGTGCTGTAGGTTCGGGTGGAAGTAGCCGATGGATATTGGATGACATAAATATTCCAGCAATCTATTGGTCTAATCCATCCAATTCTTGTATGGCATTGGCATTAATTGTAGATGCAGATGGTGATGGTGTGCAAGATTCAGATGATGCTTATCCAAACGATTCAGCACGGGCGTACAATAATTATTATCCTCCTTCAGGATTCGGAACCCTTCTGTTCGAAGATTTATGGCCTTCTCTTGGTGATTATGATTTTAATGATTTGGTATTGGCATACAGAACAAATAAAGTAACCAATGCCAATAGCAAAGTCGTTGAATTAAAAGCTACTTATGTAATCAGAGCCATTGGTGCAGGTAAGAGTAATGGATTTGGTATTCAGTTGGATAATCTAAATCCGTCAAAAATTACTGGTGTTACTGGTGTTAAAACCAACAGTGCAGCTTGGCTGAGTGTAGGAGCAAATGGCACCGAAAACGGGCAAACAAGTGCGAATGTAATTGTATATGACGATGTGAACAGACTAATGCCTAATCCTGGAGGGAGTTGTATAAATACATATACAGGCAATACGTATGTAACACCTGATACAACAGATATTGTGATTAGTTTCAATACGGCTACTGGACAGGCTATAACGGTATCAGATATTAGTCTGAACCCTTATCTGATTGTGAATCAGGAAAGAGGTAAGGAAGTGCATTTGGCGAATAAAGTCCCGACATTGAAGGCATCTTCATCCTATTTTGGGACATTGCAAGACAACACGAATATTGGCACTGGGGTATATTACAAAAGCAAAGTAAATAACTTGCCTTGGGCTTTAGATATTCCTGCTGCTATTCCTTATATGAGAGAGAA
>Ga0114969_10003291_pt1 | contig 13068 bp, 8 predicted proteins | sample M_130807_MF_Meta_FD_87316 | JGI IMG/M metagenome (GOLD analysis project Ga0114969, IMG submission 87316) | Freshwater microbial communities from Lake Montjoie, Canada to study carbon cycling - M_130807_MF_MetaG | ecosystem: Environmental > Aquatic > Freshwater > Lake | place: Lake Montjoie...
CGCGAACACCGAGCGCATCCGCAAGTGGGGCCACGACAAACTTTCCACCTACGGCATCGGCAAAGAGCACGCGCGCCCGCAGTGGGGTGCGATCGGCCGCGAGCTGCTGCGGCTCGGCCTGCTGCGCGTCGCGCCCGGCGAATTCCAGACGATCGAACTCACCGAGGAAGGGCTCACTTTTTTGAAAGAGCGCCGCCAGCTCCAGCTCACGCGCCCGATGAAAACCGCCGCGGCAAAGCCCGAGAAGCGCACCGGCGACATCGCTTGCGACGAGGCGCTCTTCGAGGTGCTGCGCACGCTGCGCCGCGAAGTCGCCGACGGCCTCGGCGTGCCCGCCTACATTGTTTTCGGCGACAACACGCTCCGGCACATGGCGCGCACCTATCCGCAAAACGAACGCGAGATGTCGCGCATCCCCGGCGTCGGCACGAAGAAGCTCGAAGACTTCGGCGCGAAGTTCGTGGACGCCGTCACAAAATTCCTCCGCGAAAATCCGCGCCAGGTCTTCGCCGACTCGCTCGAACCCGCCGCGCCGCCACCGCGTGCGACGAAACCGAATGCGCAGAATCCAAACGGGCTCAACGACACCGCGCACCTGACCTGGCGAATGTTCGACGCTGGAAAAGACATCGCCGCCATCGCAAAGGAACGCTCGCTCTCCGAGGGCACCATCGGCGGACACCTTGCCATCGCCATCGAGAACGGCCTCGCCGTGGACATCTCGCGCATCGTCACTGCGAAAGAACTCGATCGCATCCGCCCGCTCCTCTCCGTGCATGGCACCGCCTCGATGCGCCCCATCTTCGACGAACTCGGCGGCAAGCTGGACTACGGCCGAATCCGCATCGCCTGCGCGATTCTTCAGCACAGCGATCGGTAGGCGGGACTTTCCAGTCCCGCCACCGACTCACACGTTACCGGATCCGGAAAGTCCCCCGCTACGGACGACGCTGCCGCCGCCGCGCAATCGAGACTGGCGGCGGCATCATCGGTACCGCAATGTCGTCGCACGTTTTCCCGTGAAGTTTACGACATCCCCCATCGTCCTCCTCCCGCGCAGTACCGGCGCGAATATCCTCCTGCCCGCGCTGACTGGACTTCTGTTTTTGTCCGCGCTCGTGAGTGCCGCCGAGCCGGATGCAAAATTGCCGCCCGCCGATGTGTATGCCGTGCTCGAAGCGCATTGCGTGAAATGCCATGGCGGCGAGAAAACGAAGGGCGGTCTCGACCTTGTGACGCGCGAGGCGTTGCTGCGCGGCGGCGAAAGTGGCGCAGCGGTCGTGCTGGACAAACCGGACGCGAGCCTGCTGATCCGCCAGGTGCGCCATGAGGAAGATCCTCACATGCCGCACAAGGAGCCGAAGCTGCCCGATGCCGCCATCGCGCAACTCGTAGCGTGGGTGAAGGACGGCGCCCCATACACACGTGCGCTCGCAAAAACTCCACAGACCGGCGCAGGGAAAGATGCAGCGAAGTTCGCAGTCACCGATGCGGATCGCAGCCACTGGTCTTTCCAGCCGATCCGCCGACCGACGCCGCCGACCCTCCAAAACCCAAAGTCCAACATTCAAAATCCGATCGACCTGTTCGTCCTCGCGAAGCTCGAAGCCGCAGGTCTTTCCCTTTCCCCCGCTGCGGGCAAAGCCACGCTCATCCGCCGCGTGACGCTCGATCTCATCGGCCTTCCACCGACGCCTGCGGAGATTGATGCGTTCGTGAACGACACCTCGCCGCAGGCGTATGAGAAGCTGCTGGATCGCCTGCTGCAAAGCCCGCATTACGGCGAACGCTGGGGTCGTCACTGGCTAGACCTTGCGCGCTTTGCGGAGACGGATGGCTTCGAGCACGACGCGGTGCGGCAGCACTCGTGGCGGTATCGCGATTACGTCGTGAAATCATTCAACGACGACAAGCCGTATGACCGATTCATCCGCGAGCAGATCGCGGGCGACGAACTCTGGCCCGGCGACGCGGAGGCGCTCACCGCGACGGGCTTCAATCTGCTCGGCCCGGACATGGTGGACAGCTCGGATCAAATCCAGCGCCGGCACAACACGCTCAACGACATGACCGACACCGCCGCGCTGGCGTTCCTCGGCCTCACGATGGGCTGCGCGCGTTGCCACGACCACAAGTTCGAGCCGATCTCACAGCGCGACTATTACGCCGTGCAGGCGTTTTTCACTCCGGCAAAATTCGTCCGCGACACACCGGTGCCCACTCCGGAATCCCGCGTCGCCTTCGAGGTCGCGATGAAAAAATACAGCGAGAACCCGAAGGTGCGCGAACTCGCGGAACTCGATGCGCCGGTGCGCGCGAGACTCTCCGAGAAAAAGGTCGCGAAGCTCGCGCCCGAGGCACAAGTCGCGCATCGCACGCCACCTGAGAAGCGCGATGCCGAGCAGGCGAACCTCGTTCTCGAAACAGAGGACAAGGTGAAAGTTTCCGACAAGGACATCGCGAGCGCTGTGACCGGCGCCGAGCGCGAGCGACGTCAGGCACTGCTCGACGAAGTGAAGAAGCTCCCGAAGCCGCCCGAGCTCCCGAAGGCCATGACGCTCGCGCGCAGTGATAAGCCGGCGAAGACCTTCGTGCTGCATCGTGGCGAATACAGCCAGCCGCAGGAGGAGGTCGCGTCGGGATTTCCAACCGTGCTCAATGCAGGAAAGGCTTCCAGCCTGTCCCCCCCGGCAAATGAAGATGCGCCCGCCGACAAGGCGTCGGGAAACCGCAGCGCCAAATCACGTAACCCGGCGCAACTATCCCGTGCCGCGCTCGCGGACTGGATTGCATCGCCAAAAAATCCGCTGACGGCGCGCGTGATGGTGAACCGCATCTGGCAGCATCATTTCGGCCGCGGGCTTGTCGCGACGCCGAGCGACTTCGGCACGCACGGCGCGAAGCCGACGCATCCCGAACTGCTCGACTGGCTCGCGAGCGAGTTCATCGCGCGCGGCTGGAGCGTGAAGCAGATGCACAAGCTGATGATGATGTCGGAGACGTATCGGCAGAGTGCGAATGCGGACTCCTCGTCCACCACTTCACGTTCGATGGATCCCGACAACAGGCTCCTCTGGCGCATGAACCGCCTGCGGCTCGAAGGCGAAGCGATCCGCGACTGCCTGCTCGCCATCAGCGGACAGTTGAATCCCGAGATGGGCGGCCCCGGAGTTTTTCCGCCGATTCCGAAGGAGGTCACTGCGGGGGCGAAAGGCGGCTGGCCGCAGAACGACCGCGCGCGTGATTACTCGCGGCGCAGCATCTACATTTTCGCGCGGCGCAATCTGCGCTTTCCGTTCCTCGAGGTGTTCGACGCGCCGGACAACAACCTGAGCTGCCCCGCACGCGAGCGCAGCACCACCGCCCCGCAATCGCTCACGCTGCTCAACGCCGACGAGGTGATCGTCGCCGCGAAACTCACCGCAGCACGGCTGATGAAGGAGGCGGATTCCAATGACGGACGCATCACGCTTGGCTACCGGCTCGTCCTCGGCCGCCCGCCGAATGCGAAGGAACAGGAACTCGCCCGCGACTTCCTAGCCCACGCGCCGCTGCATGAATTCTGCCGCGCACTTTTCAATCTAAATGATTTCGTTTACGCGGAATGAGCACCGGTTTCCTCAGCGTAAACGCGAATCAAATCGGCCTCATTGCAGCGGCTTTGAGCATAGTTGCGTTCTCTCTCAGTTACGCCTTGCTCCGTCAGCAAACGCGGCCGATCCGCACGGCGGCCCTCGCTTTGCTAGCCCTGCTTTCGATACCTTCTGTTCTATTTGCCGTTTACTATCTCCATGTCCTGCCCGAGTGGGCTTGGTTCTACACGTTGAGGTCATGGCGATGCAGCGAAATGCTGGCGCTCATTCTTGGTTGTGCAGGTGGAGCGGTCGCCACGTTGCTACCTCGCTGCCTGCTTGCATTGCCACTGTTTGCGGTGATTTCCGTCGCCATCATTCCGTACATGAAGCCGTTCCTTGGGCCGCTCCCAGACGATGTATTCACCGAACGTTGGCAAGGTGACGCCTGCCTCCAGAGCACATCCTCCACATGTGGCCCCGCGAGCGTGAGCACGATACTCAAACGACTCGGCGAAGCCCCTTCGGAGTTCAGCGCAGCCCGTGCCTCTTTTAGTTACGTTGGCGGCACCGAGGCTTGGTATTTAGCCCGCTACGTTCGGAGCAAGGGCTTTGTCGCCCGCTTTGATTTCAGGGAGACGTTTGTTCCGTCCGCCGGTCTTCCCGCAGTTGTTGGGGTGCGACTTGGCAGTGTAGGGCATTTCATTGCTGTGCTCGCAATGAACGGCGACCGGATTACTTTTGCAGATCCTCTCCGGGGCGAGGAGAACCTTCCCTTATCCGAGTTTCTGCACCGGTACGAATTTACTGGGTTTCATATGGTCATCACAAAGACGTGACTAGACTCTGTTCAAAAGAGGGCGATCTGCTTTTTCTAAACTCTCCAACGCCACCGCTGCATCCATGAACTCATGCCCCGGACCTCACGCACCTGACACGCGGCCTTTGTCGCGGCGCGCGTTCCTGCGTCATGCGGGCGGGGGCTTCGGCATGACGGCGCTCGCGGCGATGCTCGGACGCGACAACTTGCTCGCGGCGGAGAATCCGCAATCCGCAATCGGCGTTCCTCAATCGCCGAGTCCCCTTGCGCCGAAGCAGCCGCACTTCGCGGCGAAGGCGCAGCGCGTCATTTTTCTCTTCATGTCCGGCGGGCCGAGCCATGTGGATTTGTTCGACCCGAAGCCCGACCTCTTGCGCCTCGCGGGGCAGCCGATTCCGGAGTCGTTCGGCACTTTCAAGACGCGGCGTGCGGTGGCGAAGAACAAGCTGCTGCCGCCGTGCCGTCCGTTCCAGGCGCGCGGGCAGTGCGGCATGGAGATTTCCGATTTTCTACCCAACATCGCGGAGCACGCGGACGAACTCTGCCTGCTGCGCGGCTGCTACGGCGACAGCGTCACGCACCCGGAGTCGGTGTATCTGATGAACACCGGCACGATTCTCATGGGCAAGCCGAGCCTCGGCGCGTGGACCGCCTACGGCCTCGGCACGGAGAATCAGAACATGCCCGCGTTTGTCGTGATGCCCGACCCCGCCGGCTGGGTGAAAGGCGGCGCGCCCGCGTGGAGCAACGGCTTCCTGCCGGCGACGTATCAGGGCACGATCCTGCGCGGCGGCGAGTCGCCGATTTTGAACCTCAACACGCCGAAGGGCGTAAGCGCGCAGCAGCAGCTCGCGACGGTGAATCTCATCAATCAGCTCAACCGCGGGAGCCTGCCCGCCGGCGAGGAGAATTCCGAACTCACCGCGCGCATCGCCGCCTACGAACTCGCGTTCCGCATGCAGTCGCACGCGCCCGAGGTCGTGGACATTTCCAAGGAAACCGACGCGACGCGCAAGCTCTACGGCCTCGACAGCAAGGTGACCGCGGAGTTCGGCCTGCGCTGCCTGTTCGCGCGGCGGATGGTCGAGCGCGGCGTGCGTTTCGTGCAGCTCTACTGCGGCGACACGAATGGCTGGGACGGCCACTCGAAGCTCGATGAAAATCACACCAAGCTCTGCGCGCAGAGCGACCTGCCCGTGGCTGGGCTGCTGAAGGATTTGAAATCACGCGGCCTGCTCGACTCGACGCTCGTCGTGTGGGCCGGTGAATTCGGCCGCATGCCGATGAGCGAGGGGAGCAACGGCCGTGATCACAATCCGCACGGATTCTCGATGTGGATGGCGGGCGCTGGCGTGAAAGGCGGCACGGTCATCGGTGCGACGGACGCGGTGGGGCTGCGAGCCGTCGAGGAGCGTGCACACGCCCATGACATCCACGCGACGATCCTGCACCTGCTGGGCTTCGACCACACAAGGCTCACTTATCGGCACAATGGCCGTGCGGAACGGCTGACGGATGTGGCGGGGAATGTGATCGCGAAGGCGCTGGCGTGAAGTAACACGGACAATCCTGTCCGCACGTTTGGCGGGCAGATGGAAAACAGGAAGCTGCGGACAAGATGGTCCGCATCACGGTGGAATTTTTGACTCGCAGCACGCGCCGGTTTCTCCCATTCACGCCGCGCCCGGCGAACGCGCTGCGTCCGATTCGCAGCCGCATGCCGCGTCCACATGCTTTTCAGTTCACACGTTTTCCTGTTTCTTTTTCTGCCGCTCGCGCTCGGCGCGTTCTGCCTGCTCTCACGCTACTTCGGGCCGAAGCCGGCGAAGGCATCGCTCACGCTTGCGTCGCTCTTTTTCTACGGTTGGTGGGATGCGGTTCCGCTCGGGAAATATCTTCACGACCATTTTCCGGAGATTCACGCCCCGTCCTGGATTTCGTGGTTCCCGGTTTCGATTTTCACGACGCTCATCATCGCCTCGATGCTGACGAACTTCACGCTCGGACGGATCATCGGAGCCAGGGTGAAGGCGGGTCGCTCCGGCTCCGCGCATTGGTGGCTTGTCTCCGCAGTCACGGCGAATCTGCTCCTGCTTGGCTATTTCAAGTACGCCAATTTTTTCGTGACCAATGTGAACGCCGTCCTCGGTACGCATTGGAGCCTCGGGCAGATCATCCTGCCGCTCGGCATCTCGTTTTTCACGTTCACGCAGATTGCGTATCTCGTGGATGTCCGCCGCGGCGTGGTGTGCGAATACGACCTCGGCGACTTCCTGCTGTTCATCACGTTTTTCCCGCACCTCATCGCGGGGCCGATCATCCACCACAAGGAGATGATGCCGCAGTTCCGCGAGCCGAAGACGTACCGCTTCGACTGGAACAACCTCGCCGTGGGCCTCGCGATTTTTTCCGTCGGGCTTTTCAAGAAGGCGGTCATCGCGGATCGCATCAGCGCGTCGGCGGGCAGGATTTTCGACCTCGGGGCGACCGTGCCTGCGCTGCACACGCACGATGCATGGGGCGGCGCGCTAGCATACACGTTCCAGCTCTACTTCGATTTTTCCGGATACTCGGACATGGCGATCGGCCTCTCGCGGATGTTCGGCATCGTGCTGCCGCTGAATTTCACCTCGCCCTACAAGTCGGCGAACATCACGGAATTCTGGCGTCGCTGGCACATGACGCTCTCGCGATTCCTGCGCGACTACCTCTACATCCCGCTCGGCGGAAACCGGCACGGCGAATTCCGGCGCTACGTGAACCTCGTGCTCACGATGCTCATCGGCGGCTTCTGGCACGGCGCGGCGTGGACGTTTGCGGTGTGGGGCGCATTCCACGGCGTGTGCCTCGCGGTGAACCACCTCTGGCACGGGTTTTGGAAAAAACGCGCGCGTCCTTCGCTGCTGCCGTCGTGGCTCGCGGGCGGCACGGCGCGGCTGTTCACCTTTGTGCTCATCGTGATCGGCTGGGTGCTCTTCCGCGCGCAGGATCTTCACTTCGCGCAGAAAGTTCTCGGGGCGATGTTCGGCTTCGGCGCTTCGCCCGCGCCGGGCACTCCGGCGCTGCTGAAAGTGAACGTGTGGCCGTGGCTCGCGGGCCTGCTCGCATTCGTGTGGCTGCTGCCTAACACGGCGGAGATTTTCAGCAGGCACCAGCCGTATCCTGAGTCGGTGAAATCGGACCCGGACGCCGCGCCGCGGTGGTTCCACTGGAGCATGAGCACGGCGCGCGCGATCGGCTGTGCGGCCCTCCTCGGCATCGCGATTCTGTCACTGTCGAAGACCGGCGAGTTCCTTTACTACAACTTCTGATGAAGTCCCCGGCGCGCCGTTTCACACTCATCATGCTCGCGGTGTCCGTGCTGTTCGTCGGCCTGCCGGTGCTGCTGAACTACTTCGTGGATCCCTACGACCGCTTCGGGAACAACACGATGGGCGTCTTCATCATGGCCGAGCGCGAACTGAAGCCCTCCGAGGTCGTGCGCTTCCCGCACAATGCGCTGATCATCGGCAACAGCCGCATCGCGTCCATCCCCGCGGTGAAGGTGAACGGCTTCAAGTTTTTCAACGCGTCGTTTGCCGCCGCCACGCCGGAGGAGATCTACTATTTTCTCGAACGCTACGCGCACAAGCAGGAGCTCGTGGTCATCGGCATTGACATGTGCGCGCGCGATCCCGGCGTGCTGAAGGGTGACATCTTCAAACCCGCGGACTTCGCCTCGGTGAGCGAGCACCTCGTGAATCTTCAGACGGCGGAATACGCGCTCAAGACCGTGTTCTCGCACTGGGGCGGCAAGCCGAGCCGCTACCTGCCGGATGGTTCGCTCGCCGCGCCCGAGTGGGGCAATGCGGGAAAACTCGACGACCCGACGGCGGGAAAAAGATACCTCGACGACATGAAGGCGCACACGGTGCGCAACGTTGTGCCGGCACCGCGCGCGCTTTCATTTTACCGCAAGATCGCGGACACGCTGCGCGCGCGAAACATCCCGGTCGTGGTCGTGATGCCGCCGATCCACGAGGCCGTCTTCCGGCACGTCGGCGAGATGAACCTGCAGGATCGCTACGAGGCGTGGGTCGCCGAGGTGACCACGATTTTTCCAAATGTGGTGAACCTCACCGGCAGCCCGTACGGCGCGGCGTCGAACTTCTACCTGCGCGATCCGCTGCACTACAAACCGGAGACCGGAGTGCAGTTCATGAACGAGGTCGTGGTGCCGTACGCGCAGAAGGTGCTGGCGGAACGCCGCCCCCGGTAGCCGCGCTTGTCAAAGCGCGGGCTGATCCTCGCACCGCTTGCGGAAAGAGTGCCTGCGCTTTGACAAGCGCAGCTACGGTTCACAGCCGCTCCGCCGCGAGCAGGATTCCTGCCGCCTTGTCGAGCGTCTCCTGCCATTCGGCTTCAGGCGAACTGTCGGCGACGATGCCGGAGCCGACGTGGAAGTGCGCCTCGCCGCCCTCGACGACCACCGTGCGGATCGCGATGGAAAACTGGCTCTCGCCATTGAAGCCGAACCAGCCAAGCGCGCCCGTGTAGAGGCCGCGCGGCACGGGCTCGAGTTCCGCGATGATTTCGCGCGCGCGTCTTTTCGGTGCGCCGGTGATGCTTCCGCCGGGGAAGCACGCGCGCAGCGCCGCGGCATGATCCACGCCTTCGCGCAGGCGGCCCTCGACGGTGGAGACGAGATGGAAGACCTGCTCGTGGCGCTCGAGCTTCAGCAGTTCCGGCACGGTCACGCTGCCGAAATCACACACGCTACCGAGGTCGTTGCGCTCAAGGTCGGTGATCATGATCAGCTCGGCTACTTCCTTCGGCGACGTGAGCAGATCGAATGCGCTACGCTCGTCAGCGTGCGCGTCGGCGCGGCGCGGACGCGTGCCCTTGATCGGGCGCGTGCGGATCGCGCGACCGCTCATTTTCAAAAACGACTCTGGCGAGGCGGAGAGCACGGCGCTGCCGCCGAGGTCGAGGAAGGCGGCATTTGGCGCGGGCGAATAGTGCCGCAGCGCCTCGTAAAAAGCCCACGGCTCGCCACTCCACGCGCTCGCGAAGCGGTGCGAGAGGTTCACCTGGTAGATGTCGCCTGCGGCGATGTAGTCCTGCGCGCGGCGGACCATCGCGAGGAAATTCTCACGCGGCATCGCGCTCCGGAAATTCGGGCGCGCGGAGTGCGCAGGCGCGGGATTTTCCGCGAGCTGCGAAACAAGATCGCCGGTGCCATACCAGCGCTGCTCGGCGTGGCGGAAGATGAGCGTATCGTCGTAGAGGCCGAAGCAGAACGTGCCGTCGTAATCCACGCGGCCGGCGGCGATGCCGTGAGGGAGTCCGTCGTCGCCGTGCGCGCACTCGCGCCGTGCGAGCGCGGTGCGCAGCGTGTCCCAGTCTCGCGAGATGTGGCCGCGGAGAATCTCGCGCGGCGCGGCAGCGATCACCGAAAGCGCGCCCGAGTCGCCATCGCATTTTGCGGTGTCGAAAAATGCGAGCCCCGGCAGGTGCCGCAGCCGCGCAGCGACCTCGGCGGGCGCGAGGTCGAGCACGACGGGCTGCGGTGCGTGATGTTGCGTGAGTTCGGGCACGCACCGGGGATTGGCCAGATGCGCGGGCTTTTCAAATGAAAATTCAGCGCATAGTGTCGCCGCCGATGCGTCTCCAGAATTTTCCAGCCCTGTGCATTGCGATCCTCTCCACGCACGCCGCGTGTGCGGCAGCCCCCGCGCCCGCCGACAGCCCGGACGCATTGCCGGATTTCCGCGCCACACCCGCGAAGACTCCCGCGAAGGACGCGGACAAGGCGCTCCCGCTCGGCGATCCCGCTCCGTCCGCCCCGCCACTGCCCTCACTTTTGCCCGATGAAATCCCGCGCACGCTGCGTCCGGGAACCGGAAACGCGCCCGCCCGCGGCAAGCCTGCAAGCGGATCAAAGCCAAATGTGACCGCGGAGGAAATTGACCTGCGCGTCCGCTACCGCAAGGCGCGCAACATGGCCGAGGGAAACGAAAAGGTGCGTTCCGCGTGGGAGTACTCGCGCTACCCGAAGACGGATGAGGAGAAACGCCAGGCACTTCGGCGCTACTACGATCTTCTTTTTTCCCAGATGGTCGCGCTGGACCGCGGCATCGCGCCGCTCGTGGAAAAAACCCGCAAGGCCGAGACCTCCGCGCTCACGCAGACGAAGATCGCACCGACGGTGCCGAACGAATAGCGGCGGGGCGCGAGCCATTTCCACAAGACGGGCGACACTCAGTTTCGATGTCGCGACAACGACTGATTCTGCAAAATCACGCACGATCCCGGTTTGGCGTTTGGTGTTGAAAGTTTGGCGTTGGACGTTTGGCCCAGCGCAGCGGCATGGCGGATTCGGAACGATGTCGCCGGATCACCCGGCGCCTGCGGCGGGCCAAACTTCAAACGCCCAACACCAAACACCAAACACCAAACTTCAAACTTCAAATCGAGCCTCGGCCGGAAAACCGTGGACATTCCCCTTGCGGCGCATAGGCTGCGCGCCCTTTTTTTAACGCCATGATGATCCCGCTTTTCCAAATCCTCGCAGACGCAACCTCACCCGCAGCCCCGGCCGGCAAGGCGCCGGATCTCATGAATATGGTCGTGATGATGGGCGGCTTCGCCGTGCTCATGTGGGTGCTCATGATCCGCCCGCAGCGGAAAAAGGAGAAGGAGCTCATGGCCCGCATCTCCGCGCTGAAGACGGGCGACCGCGTCGTGACCATCGGCGGCGTGCATGGCGTGGTCTCGAATGTGAAGGACGGCCCGACGCTCACGCTGAAGGTGGACGACAACTGCAAGATCACCGTGGACAAGACCGCCGTCGTCACCGTGCTGCCGAAGGAATCAAACAACGCAGCCTGATTCATCCCGCATTCCCGCCATGAAACAACTCCTCAACATTCTGACAAACACGCAGGCGACGTTCGTTTACGGCCTCGCGCTGCTGATGCTCTTCGGTGCGTATCTCATCACCGGAAGCGAGCGCACAAAACGGATCCTCGGCACGCTGCTCACCGTCTTCCTCGTGGCGATCGCAGTCGTGTATGTCACGCCTCCGTTCGACATCCCGGTGAAGGATGCAAACGGCAAGCCGGTGATGGATCCCGCGACGAACAAGGAGAAGCTCAGGCACAAGGGCAAGATCCCGCTCGGCATCGATCTGAAAGGCGGCACCACTTTCAACATCAGCATCCAGCCCGCCGAGGATGCCGCGACGGGCGAGAAGCGCCCGATCACGCAGCAGGCCGTGGAACAGGCGGTCGAAGTGCTGCGTAATCGCGTGGACAAGATGGGCACTTCGGAACCGATCATCGCGCCTGCAGGAAACGATCGTATCATCGTCCAAATCCCCGGACTCGCGACCGAGGATCTCGACAACGTGCGCAAGGAACTCCAAGAAGTCGCGAAGCTGGACTTCCGCGTCGTGGATCCGCAGAGCGAGGAGAAGATCCGCGCCATCGAGGCGAAAAAGGGGATTATCGATCCCGCTTGGACGATTTTGAAGTTCAGCAAAAAGGACAATCCCGAGGAAGCCGACCGCAAGCTGCTCGTTCACCGTGTGCCCGACATCACCGGCGATCACATCAAGGGCGCGGCCGCCCGCTACGACCTCCAAGGCTGGCACGTCAGCGTGGAATTCGACAAGCAGGCCGGCGACAAATTCTTCGACCTCACGAGGGCGATGCGGAAGAACGTGGACCGGTTTGCCATCGTGCTCGACAACGAGATCATCTCCGCACCGACGACGCAGGTGGAAGGCGGCATCGCAGGCGGCTCGTGCATCATCACCGGCAGATACACGGACAAGACCGCGCACGACTTTGCCAGCAAGCTGATGAACCCGCTCCAGAATCCCGTGAAGATCGAGGAGGAGCGTTCCGCTTCCGCCTCGCTCGGCCTGGACGCGATCAAGAGCGGCCAGTTCGCCGGCCTGCTCGGTCTCGGCCTCATCACGCTTGTGATGCTCTTCTACTACCGGCTCTCCGGATTGTTCGGCAACATCGGCCTCATCGTCACCATCCTCGTCATCTTCGGCAGCATGGCGATGCTGCACGCCGTGCTCACGCTGCCCGGCATCGCGGGCATCATCCTCACGCTCGGCATGGCGGTGGATGCGCACGTGCTCGTCTTCGAGCGGCTGCGCGAGGAAATGGCCGCGGGCAAGTCCTTCAAGGTCGCCGTGGATCACGCATTCGATCGCGCCTTCACGGCCATCTTCGATGCAAACGTCACCACGCTCATCTCGGCGTTCATCCTCTATCTCCTCGCGAGCGGCCCCGTGAAAGGCTTCGCCGTTGCGCTCACCATCGGCGTCATCGCGTCGCTCTTCTCCGCGCTGATCCTCAGCCGCACGCTCTTCGCGTGGGCGATTGAGAAGTTCGGCCTCGAACGGATCAAGATGATGGCCGTCGTGAAGGGCACGAAGATCAACTTCCTCGGCTACCGCAAGCGTGCCATCAGCCTCTCGCTCGCGATCATCGTCGGCTCAATGGGCTACTTCGCCTACCGCGGCGACCGGAACTACGGCATTGATTTCAAGGGCGGAGATCTCATCGTCCTCGAGGCAAACGGCCCCAAGCCGGACGACGGCCATGTGCGCGAAGTCTGCGAAAAGCTCGGCCTGAAGGACGTCGTCGTGCAGAGCGAAAAGGGCGCGACCGGCCTCGA
>Ga0114969_10003292_pt1 | contig 13067 bp, 13 predicted proteins | sample M_130807_MF_Meta_FD_87316 | JGI IMG/M metagenome (GOLD analysis project Ga0114969, IMG submission 87316) | Freshwater microbial communities from Lake Montjoie, Canada to study carbon cycling - M_130807_MF_MetaG | ecosystem: Environmental > Aquatic > Freshwater > Lake | place: Lake Montjoie...
AATTTCGCTGACAATGATTTTTCGGTGAAGGTAGAGCGTGTCAATAAAGTTAGTGGCATCGTGCCGTTATCTGAAGCCGAATTAGTTGTAAGTGGTGGTCGCGGTTTAAAAGGTCCTGAGCATTGGGGTATATTGGAAGATCTTGCTGCGAGTGTTGGTGCAACCTTGGCTTGTTCGCGACCGGTGGCCGATTCGCATTGGCGTCCGCATCATGAGCATGTTGGTCAAACTGGTGGCACTATACGGCCAAATTTATATGTGGCCGTTGGTATATCAGGCGCTATACAGCATTTGGCAGGTGTGAATAGTTCAAAAACAATTGTAGTTATCAATAAGGATCCTGAAGCGCCTTTTTTCAAAGCAGCCGATTACGGTGTGCTTGGCGATGCCTTCGAGATTGTACCAAAATTAACCGCAGCGTTTAATAAATTCAAGGCAGCACAAAACGCTTAATTTAAAAATCTATCTTTGCGAAGTAACTTATGAGTTCAAAGAAATTAGAATTAGAAATTGTTGCCTTGTCGCATAGCGCCACTCAATCGCATTCCTATGCAGTTGTGTTGGGTGAAGTAAATGGCGTTCGTAAGCTTCCTATTGTTATCGGAGGCTTTGAAGCGCAGGCGATAGCGGTGGCCTTAGAAAATATGCAACCTACACGGCCGTTGACGCATGATCTCTTGAAAAATATGATGGTGGCATTTGATGTGAAGCTTGTCGAAGTATTGATTCATCGCGTTCATGAAGGCATCTTCTATGCAAAGTTGATTTGTCATTCGCTCAACGAAACCATAGAAATCGATTCACGTACCTCTGACGCCCTAGCATTGGCCGTGCGTTTCGATACACCGATCTATACCTACGATCGTATTTTAGATGAGGCAGGCCTTCAGATGGATGAAAATATGTCTAAGATTGAAGGCGCTGAACGAAAGAAAGCCAAATCGAAGATGCCAAGTAATCAGAACGATTTGATGTCTATGAGTGTTGATGATTTACAAGTGCTGCTTCAAGAGGTCCTCGATAGCGAGGATTACATTCGTGCGGCCCAGATCCGTGATGAGATCAATAGCCGAAAATAAATAATTCACTGCGCATTTTTGCAGCATGCCAAGCAGCCCTTCATTGGTGGTTGTCGTTTGTATGATGTAGGATTAATTCTCCTACAGCCTAATTTTTCTCATTATCAAATTGGTTAACTACCTTTACCACCTTAAAAAAATAGTATAGAGATATGGCTACAGTTGATTTAGTAATGCCTAAGATGGGCGAGAGTATCATGGAAGCTACCATTTTAAAATGGAATAAACAGGTAGGTGATTTTATTAAAATGGATGAAACCCTGCTTGAAATTGCAACGGATAAAGTAGATAGTGAAGTGCCTTCGACTGTGGAGGGAACTATCGCAGAAATATTATATAAAGAAAATGATGTGGTGCCGGTAGGTAAAGTCATTGCCAGGATTAATTCAGGCGCAGCTTCAGCGGCAACGGCTGCACCGGTTATGGTTGCAGAGCTTACAAAAGTATCTGCGCCCGTTTCAACGCCTTCGGTTCATGTAGCCAATCAAGCGCCTGCAGCCGAGGCAGGAACCAATAAATTTTATTCTCCTTTAGTATTGAACATCGCCTCATCAGAAGGTGTGAGCATGGCTGAAATCGAACAAATTCATGGAACAGGAAATGAAGGACGTGTGACCAAGAAGGATATGTTGAATTATGTAGCACAGCGAAAAACAGGTGTGGTGACACAAGCACCTTCAGCACCTGCGCCTAGTGCGGTTGCCCAAACACAAACTCCAACTCCTGCTGCCGTTATTCCAACAGGTAATGTTGAAATTGTTGAAATGGATAGAATGCGCCGTATGATTGCTGATCATATGGTGAAGAGTAAAGCCACGTCGCCGCATGTGACTAGCTTCACCGAAGCCGATGTAACCAATATCGTAAATTGGCGAAATAATGTCAAGTCATCCTTTGAAAAGAAATACGGCGAGAAGATAACCTTCACACCAATTTTCATCGAGGCTATTGTCAATTCAATCAAGAAGTATCCGATGATTAATTGCAGTCTTGATGGGAATAATATTATTATAAAGAAAGATATCAATATTGGTATGGCAGCTGCGTTGCCTACTGGAAATCTGATTGTGCCTGTGATTAAAAATGCAGATACCAAGAATTTATATGGCTTGACAAAGGAAGTAAATTCATTGGGAAGTAATGCAAAATCAAACAAACTGAAACCAGATGATACACAGGGCGGTACATTTACGATGACAAATGTTGGGACATTCGGAAGCCTTATGGGCACACCTATTATCAATCAACCACAAGTTGCAATATTGGCCGTAGGAGCTATCAAAAAACGTCCGATGGTGTTAGAAACTGCGCAGGGTGATGTGATTGCCATTCGTCATATGATGTATTTGTCGTTGAGTTATGATCATCGTATCGTAGATGGTTCATTAGGAGCTAGTTTTCTTACCGATGTGGCCAACGAACTTGAGCGCTTCGACACCAACCGCGAGATTTAATTTTAATGAAGATTTATACCTTACAGGAATTACAGCATATCCTACAGACAATCCCTGAATGGGCGATAGTGAATGCAGCTATTGAACGAACGTTTCTATTTGCCGACTTTAAGCAGGCCTTGGGTTTTATCGTGCAGGTGGGTGTATTAGCCGAGCAGGCCGATCATCATCCCGAAATCATGAATGTCTATAACAAGGTTGTCATACGGTTGAATACACATAGCGCGAATGCCATAACTAGCAAGGATATCGATTTGGCCACAAATATCAATGCCTTGCATTAAGAATGCTAGTTGACTAATTTTACTTGAAGGCACGCTCTATTCTCTTACCTCTCTAATTTAACTTTATCATATGGGATACAATTTCAAAATGACCGCCAAGACCTTATTCGGTTTTGAAGAATTGCTAGCCAATGAGCTAAAACAGCTCGGTGCGCTGAATATTCAGACCGGTCTTCGTATGGTGAGTTTCGAAGGAGATAACGGCTTTATGTACAAGGCTAATTTGGCTTGTCGAACGGCCATTAAAATCCTTAAGCCCATACATACATTCAAGTTGAAAAACGAACAAGAGTTGTATGATGGCATTTACAAAATAGACTGGTCTGAGTATATGAACGAAGAGCAGACATTGGCAATTGATGCGACTGTTTTTTCTGATTTTTTTACCCATTCAAAATATGTGTCACTAAAATCGAAAGATGCCATTGTCGATCAGTTTAGAGATAAAAAAGGAACAAGGCCAAATGTCGATATCGACCGACCCGATCTTCGAATCAATATACATATCAATCAGGATGAATGCACCGTATCGCTCGATAGTTCAGGGGCCTCTCTTCATCAGCGCGGGTATAAAACAGCCACGAATATCGCACCCATCAATGAAGTGCTCGCTGCCGGGTTGCTGATGTTGTCGGGATGGGATGGGCAATGCGATTTTTTAGATCCTATGTGCGGAAGCGGAACGATATTAATAGAAGCAGCCATGATCGCTTGTAATATTCCTGCGAATATTAATCGGTATGAATTTGCCTTCGAACGTTGGGCTGATTATGACAATGCGATGTTTGAAACGATACAGGCGGCCTTGTTGAAAAAGACACGCGAATTTCATTATAAAATTAAAGGGCACGATATTGATATCACAGCGATTAAGAAGGCCACCGATAATATCAAGAATGCAAATCTCGATGAGTATATCGATATTGAACAAGACGATTTTTTTGATACAAAAAAAGAAAGTCAAGGGAAATTGCATATCCTTTTTAATCCACCGTATGATGAACGGATTGGTATCAAAACGGAAGAGTTTTATGAAGATATCGGTAATACCCTGAAGCGCAATTATCCGGGCACCACCGCGTGGATGATAACGGCGAATCTTGAAGCCTTGAAGTTTGTAGGTTTAAGACCTTCTCGAAAAATTAAAGTGTTCAATGGTGCACTCGAAGCCCGTTTGGTAAAATACGATATGTATGAGGGACGCAAAAAATCTGCGTTAGATTCGTTGAATGCCTAATGCGATTTATCATGAAATTGCATCAATGATGCTTTCACTTTAATTGAATGCCTTGATTGATGCCAACTGAATTTCTAATCGGCAAGATTGCATTTCTTTTAGCGGCTATAATTTGGCGACTCTTTTGTCACCACCACATCATGTGCATGACTCTCTCGCATACCCGCGTTGGTAATTCGAACAAATTTGGCCTGCTGCAAGGCTTTTATATCCTTTGCACCGCAATAACCCATACCTGCTCTCAGTCCGCCAATAAATTGATGCACCACTTCGTTCAGCGTGCCTTTATAGGGTACACGGCCAACAATGCCTTCTGGCACTAGTTTCTTGATATCGTCTTCCACATCTTGAAAATAACGATCCTTACTTCCTTCTTGCATAGCTTCAATACTGCCCATGCCACGATATGATTTAAATTTTCGGCCTTCGAAGATGATGGTTTCGCCCGGACTTTCTTCTACCCCTGCAAACACCGAACCAGCCATAACGGTAGATGCGCCGGCAACTAATGCTTTGACAAGATCTCCTGTATATCGTATGCCGCCATCAGCAATAACAGGCACGCCCGATTTTTTTAAGGCTTCACACGCATCCATAATCGCGGTCAACTGAGGCGCGCCTGCACCAGTAACAATTCTTGTTGTGCAGATAGATCCTGGTCCGACACCAACTTTCACCGCATCCGCTCCGGCAGCCACAAGTGCTTTGGCGCCTTCGCCCGTGGCTACATTCCCGGCTATGATTTGAATATCTTTATAGGCTTTCTTAACTTTCTTAACGGTATCAATAACACCTTTTGAGTGACCGTGTGCACTATCAAGTGTAATGACATCTACGCCGCAATGCACTAGGGCTTCAACTCGTAACAGGATATCAGCGGTGATGCCAACTGCGGCTCCGACCATCAGGCGGCCCATGCTGTCTTTGCTTGCGTGTGGGTGGCTTTTATATTGAAGTATATCGCGATAGGTGATAAGTCCGATCAATTTTTTGTTCTTGTCAACAATAGGAAGTTTCTCAATCTTGTATTGCTGTAAAATTTTTTCAGCTTTTACTAAGTCGGTTCCTAACTGCGCTGTCACAAGTTTGTCTTTCGTCATCACATCGCTCACTTTCTGTTTTATATTTTTTTCAAAACGTAAATCACGGTTGGTAAGAATGCCCACTAGTTTGTGGTTGCTATCGACAATCGGTATTCCGCCGATCTTATTTTCCCGCATAATCCGCAAGGCTTCGCCAATTGTAGCCTCAGGATGCAGGGTGACTGGGTCTACAATTAATCCGCTTTCACTACGTTTTACTTTACGCACTTGTTCGGCCTGTTTTTCGATACTCATATTCTTATGCAGAATGCCAATGCCACCTTCTCGGGCCAATGCCACAGCAAGGTGCGTTTCAGTGACTGTATCCATTGCAGCCGATACCAACGGGATATTGATTTTTAATGCACGGGTAAGTTGTGTTTGAATATTGACTTCGCGCGGCAAGACTTCAGAGTATGCAGGAACGAGAAGCACATCATCGAAGGTTAGACCTTCTTTTGTGATTTTGGAATTTATAGCCATGTGCAAAAGTAATATTATTTTGGAAAAAAGGCAACGCGTCTTTGAAAGGGTAACATAAATTGTATCTTAACCTGCTTTTCTTGTGCTGTATTGCATTGTAAGACCTTTAGTTTTTGTATCACTTTTAGATACAGGATTTCTATGATGCATTTGATGAAAATAGCTATTGATGAAAAAAAATACACTTGCTGCACTGCTCTTATTGAGTATCAGCACCATCTCAATTGCTCAGCGCATTCGAAAGGTTGAAGGTAATCCTGCAGAAATAGGTGCGGTAGTAAAATGAATATTGTGTTTACCTATGAAAATATGAGTGTAGGTAAATTTGATAGAGAAGAAGATTATATTGCATCAAAAAAGACCAATTACAATAAAAAAAACCATGAAACGAATAGCCGCTATCGCAATTGTTGTTGATGATTATGACAAAGCCATTGATTTTTATACAAATTCATTAAAGTTCGACTTGCTCGAGGATACGGTACTTAGCGAAACCAAACGATGGGTGAGGGTGGCGCCATCAGGCTCAACGGAATGCAGTTTGTTATTAGCAAAAGCAGCGAATGAGGAACAAGTAAGTCGGGTTGGTAATCAGACAGGCGCGCGCGTTTTTTTATTTCTTCACACCGATCAGTTTGATGAGGATTTGAAAAATTTGAATGAGCAGCAGATAGCTATCGTTCGAGGACCTATCCAAGAAGAATGGGGCAGAGTGCTTGTCTTTGCTGATTTATATGGCAATCTTTGGGATATGATTGAAGTGCCGAAGACAAGGTAGCAAGGTCATTGCATTATTGCATGCTATCGATTTGCAGTGAATCTGTTGTTGGAGTTATAACAGGAACAATAGAATCGTTGCTCAGTTGCACTGTATCTGCAGCATGATACAATGTAGCGGGTGATTGTTGTGTACGATCATTTGCTTCTGTTGTTGTGTCGGATGCTTTCATCCAATACCAAATGCCGAAACCTAAAAATCCAAGAAGCAGTATTGGTAAAATCCATTTGGTGCCATCATGTTGTTCGCTTGCTTGCGGTAAGCGCGATGCGGTGGAAGAAAGTGGCGCGTTGAAATTTGTGCTATTCTGTAGAACGCCTAAAAAGTCAGGCGGCACTGCCTGTGTGATCATATCTTTTTGGTCGCTCAGCCAATGAATCATGCCATTGAATGTCAATCCCTCTTGCTGCATTTTTTGTCCTAAGTGCGAAGCTACTATAGCGCCTGCTGCATGTAAGAAGATAGTGGACGAGTTGGTATGTGTGCCTGAATATGTTGCGGTTACATCTACTATGCTGTTTTCTTTTTGTTCGAATACACCTGACATAAAATGTGCTCCGAAATGTACATTTGATGCAGATGAATTGTTTGAACGGATATCGGAAGCTAAGTCGTGCATAAAGTTCTTTTTGCTTCCGGCTTGACTGAAAATGTCATTTAATACATCATATTTGGTTGGTCGAGATAGCATTAAGCCATTCAATAAAACTGGGAAGAGGTTGTTCAAGGTTTGTGTAACGACTTGTTCGTTTTCTCCTGTTGAGTTTGCCGTTGCCGAAATAATTTCAGCAGAAAGCAGTGATCGTAGCGTTTGTAGAATATGACTCATGAATGATGTTGTTTGAAAAAAATGATGAAATGCGAAATTGCAAAAAAAATAACTAGAAACTTAGGTTCTGTTGGATTATTTACGAATGGTTGCCGGTGATACAAAATCGTTTTTGTCAACACATATCTCATCGCGCCGCCTTACTTTTGCGCCGTGATAAAAATTGGTCCCATAGAATTACCCGAGTTTCCGTTGCTGCTAGCACCGATGGAAGATGTGAGCGATCCGCCGTTTAGAGCCGTGTGCAAAGAAAATGGCGCTGATTTAATGTATACCGAATTTATCAGCAGTGAAGGTCTCATTCGCGATGCAATCAAAAGTCGTCAGAAACTTGATATTTACGATTATGAGCGTCCTATTGGCATTCAAATTTTTGGCGGTGACGAAGAAGCCATGTGTATTTCGGCACGCATAGTGGAAGCCACTGCGCCTGATTTATGCGATATTAATTTTGGTTGTCCGGTAAAAAAAGTGGTGTGTAAAGGCGCCGGTGCGGGTATCTTAAAAGATCTGCCTAAAATGGTATCCTTAACAAAAGCGGTGGTGGATTCGGTTAAAATTCCTGTGACAGTAAAAACGCGTTTAGGCTGGGATAATGATTCCAAGAATATCGAAGAGGTGGCTGAGCGTCTGCAGGATGTGGGTATACAGGCTCTGTCGATTCATGGTCGCACGCGCGCGCAGATGTATAAAGGCGAAGCCGATTGGTCGCTGATCGCTAAGGTGAAAAACAATCCGCGGATACACATTCCTATTTTTGGAAATGGTGATATTGATTCACCCCAAAAAGCGCTAGAGTATAAAAATCGCTATGGTGTAGATGGTGTTATGATCGGTCGCGCTGCCATCGGGTATCCTTGGATCTTTAATGAAATAAAACATTATGTAACGACAGGCGAAGTGCTTGCGCCACCTGCAATTGAAGAACGTATACGAGTGTGCAAGAAACATTTGATGCATTCCTTACAATGGAAGGGGCCTAAATTGGGCATTTTAGAAATGCGTCCACATTATTCGAATTACCTGAAAGGCCTTTCGCATATCAAAGACTTTAGAATGTTGTTGGTGCATGCAGATAGTCTTGAACATATCGAAGAGATCTTTCAGAAAATTATACACCATTACAGTAATCCTGAACTAGTAGGCGAATAAATTAAATTTTCCTCGTTGGGCATTAAATACATACCTTTGGCGGCAAAAAAATATTCAGCCATGGCGCAGGTAAAAAAAGGAGATACAATCCAAGTGCATTATAAAGGTACGTTGACAGAAAACGGAATGTTGTTTGATAGCTCAGAAGGTAGACCTCCTTTAGAATTCACTGTAGGCGAAGGCATGGTTATTTTTGGTTTTGATAATGGCGTTCTCGATATGTCTGTAGGCGAAACAAAAACATTGGTTATCCCACATTTGGAAGGCTATGGCCCTTTGAATGAGCAGATGTTTTTTGAATTTGATAAAGCACAAATACCAGCTGAAATGGGCGAGCCTGTTGCCGGCATGGAACTTCATATGATGGATCAAGAAGGGAATGAATTACCAGTAATGATTACAGAAGTGAAGGAATCAACAATCATATTGGATGGTAATCATCCATTAGCAGGTAAAGATCTAACCTTCGAAGTTGAATTGGTGAGCATCGCATAAGACCTTTGCATCGTAATGATTTGATATAAATTCGATGCAGTCAATCTTCGAATCGTTCTATTGATTTTATGAGTTTACAGTTCGCTTATTTTCAGCACCTCTCCTGAACGAATGCCTTTTTCGGTTTGCTGTAAGGTACATACTTCATTGATGCGGTCGTGTTCGAAAAACAACATCCATTTCTTATCAATACCTTCTTTTAGTAAACGTTCCTTTTCTTCCAACGTGTTTAATGGGCGCATATCATAGCCCATTACCCAAGGCAACGAAAGATGCGCTAACGACGGTAAGAGATCGGCACAATACAAAATTTCTTGCCCATTATAATTGATCAACGGTAGCATCATCGAATCGGTATGGCCATGCACCATTTTTATATTGATGTGCTTGGTAAAAACAGTATCGTCTTTTGCTTCAATAAATTTCAACTGCCCGCTTTCTTGTATAGGTAAAATATTTTCTTTGAGAAAAGAAGCCTTCTCTCTTATGTTGGGTTGTAAGGCCAAATTCCAATGCGTTTCATTACTCCAATACGTTGCATTTGCAAAAGCAGGCACTAGTTTTTCACCATCACGCTTGATAGCACCACCGCAATGATCAAAATGTAAATGCGTGAGGAAGACATCGGTTATATCGTTGGTAGTGTAGCCTAATGAAGTCAACGATTTCTCTACCGTATCATCGCCATGAGGTTGGAAATGGCTAAAGAACTTTTCATCTTGTTTATTACCCATGCCCGTATCAATCAGGATCAATCGTCCTTCATCTTCGACCAATAGGCAACGCATAGCCCAGCTGCACATATTATTTTCATCCGCGGGGTTGACTTTGTTCCACATGCTTTTAGGTACAACACCATGCATGGCACCGCCGTCAAGTTTGAAAAGACCTGTATTGATTGTATGCAATTTCATGGGGCAAAAATAGAACTATCTAAGATAAGTTCTTCCTTCGGAAAAAATATTCTGTCAGGTCTAACAACGGACTCGTTATGATGGTTGTAATAATAGCCATAATAGTGAGCATGGCAAATAAGGCCGGCGATAATATGCCTAACTCATACCCAATATTTAAGACCACCAATTCCATTAATCCGCGTGTGTTCATAAAAATGCCGATACACATCGAATCTTTCCAACTCATACCTAATAGCCTGGCAGGAAGTGCGCTTCCAACAAACTTTCCGATTGTGGCAACCAACACAATACCCACACATACAAACACCATGTCACTTGTGTCGAGCAGACTTATGTGTAATCGCAGTCCTGTCAACGCAAAGAAAATCGGCAGTAATAATAAGACACTTACGTCTTCTAATTTTGAAGAGAGGGCATGTTTTAAGGAGTCGTTCTGCGGAATGAGTACGCCGGCTAAAAAGGCGCCGAATAACATATGGATGCCTATGAACTCGGATATGAATGCCGAAAGTAATAGCACAATGAATGAGAGTACAACCACATTGCTGTCGCCATAATGCGCAGTGCGTAATCTGGAAATTAGTTTTTCAAGAAAAGGTCGAACGACAAATAGCATCAGCAGAATAAATACTAAGGTGCCAAGTAAGGTAAACAACGTCATTGAAAACGATCCTGATTTGGCAACGGCAATAATAATCGCCAATATACACCAAGCCAATACATCGCTCAAGGCTGCAATACTTAATACCAAGGTGCCGAGTGGAGTTTTTTGCAAGACCCTGGTTTTTATGATACGTGCCAACACAGGGAAAGCTGTTATGCTTAATGAGATGCCTATAAAAATAGAAAAAACCAGAAATGAAACACCAGGCATCGAGAAGTGTGGGAAAAGGTAAAACGCTAATCCAATGCCACACATAAACGGAATTGCAATACTGCTGACGCTGATGATGAGCAGCGATTTTGCGTTCCGTTTTAGTTCATTGAGGTCGAGTTCCATACCAATGATAAACATAAAAAAAGCTAGACCCATTTTACTAAGCACGTCGAGGTTGCCAATAGAAGTGGCAGGAAAAACAACATTAAAGAAATGAGGCCATATAGATCCGAAGACCGATGCACCCAGGAAAATACCGGCTACAATTTCTCCGATGACAGCAGGTTGCCTGAGTCGTGCGAAAATCAATCCGAAGATTCTTGACACGAGCAGTATCAGCACAATCTGTAACAACAAAAGACATATCGGATGCTGCAATTGCACTAACAGCTGCGCGCGGATACCTGAATTGTTTGCTGTCAATAATGTCATTGTTGCTAGGGAATAATAATTGCGAAAGTATTGAAAAAAAATTAGGGCAAGAGCACTCCATTGATAAGATTTACATCGTTGCCACGCGGATATTCTTCATTCGAAATAATAAGCATAAACCGATGATGAAATAGACTGATAATCCGATGGTAGAATTGCGCATGCCACCAAGACTTTCAGCGATGATGCCAAACGAAAGGGTGCCTATAACGATGCCAACTTTCTCACACACGTCATAGAAACTAAAATAAGAAGCCGTATCCTTTGTGTGTGGCAGTAGCTTCGAATACGTCGAGCGAGATAGGGATTGTATGCCGCCCATGACCATACCGACACAAAAAGCGAGTGTATTAAATTGAATGATTGTCTTGATGTAATACGATGAAATGCAAATACCGATCCAGATGATGATAAGTGTCATTAACGAAAATGTATTTCCTTTTGAATCAGAGAGTTTTGCAAATAACCGCGCACCAGCAATTGCCACTAATTGAATGATTAATACGACTGTCAAGAGCTGCGTCGTTTCCATTTTCAATTCATCACTAGCAAAATAGGTGGCCATATACATCACCGTCTGCACACCCATATTGAAGAAGAAAAAGGCCAAGAGAAATTTTTTCAATTCGGGTGCATGTGTTAGACTGCGCCATACTTGTTGAAGTTCCTTATAACCGTTGAGTAAGATGGAACGATGATTATTTGTATGTTCTTTCCTTGTTTCAGTCAAGGTGCTAAATGTAATCTGTGCAAAGGCTATCCACCATATGCCTACCATCAGAAACGAAAGTCGAACGGGCAAGGTGCCTAATCCCCACTGAAGATGATCATTAAGAAGTATGAACATAAAGCAGACCACCATTAAAATAACACTACCGATATACCCCATCGCAAACCCTTTGGCGCTCACATCATCTTGCTTTTCTTTCGATGCGATTTCAGGAAGAAAGGCATTGTAAAACACAATACTTCCGCAATAGCCAATGGAGGCAATGATGGAACAGATTAAACCGAAGATGACATTGGGTTGACCTGCACTGTCTTTCTCGAAAAAGAATAACGCCATGCACGCCAATGAACCGAGATAGCAAAAGAAACGCATGAAGGCTTTCTTATTTCCCTTGTAATCGGCCATTGATGAGAGGATAGGCGAAAGAAGGGCGATGAGGAGAAATGAAAATGAAATGGAGAATGATGCCATTGCCGATCGATTGAAATGTCGTCCGAAAAGTTCGATTGATTTCGGAACAATAGCAGTATAATAAGCAGGGAAAATAGCCGATGTGATAATCAGCGAGTAAGCCGAATTAGCCCAATCATAATAGGTCCAAGCGCGAATTATTTTTTTATCATCCATATGCGAATTGTTTGATGGCTACAAATTCGAAGCGGCATCATAAAATATGTGTGTGATTTTTTTTGCTACCTTCTTTTTCCAAGGCCATAAAGTAAATAGAAATTATATCCGAAGTTGCTGTTCTTATCGCCACGCCCATAGCCTGCAACATAGGATGGCGGTAGTTTCTCAAATTTCGTTGGATTGATAAACGTTCTTGCGCGTATATTCCATCCCACAAAAATATTCTTCATGAGTTCCATCCTGAATCCTCCTGTCAGTTCAAGCCAATGCGCTATAAAATGTTCGGCAGGTATGAGTCCTTGCGTGTTTCCCCAAACAATGTCTTGAATCGAGTAGGAGGCTTCGCCTCTGTTGATTAATCCAACACCATAACGTAATCCAACAAAGGCGTTATCAAAATCGCCTCTGAAATCTTTTGCAAAAAACGTTTTATCTAATCCGATGCTTATAAATGTGTTATTGCTTTTGTAGGTTAGAAAATCATTGTCGACTAGTGAGTTGCCCGCACCGAATTCAGCTGCGAAATACAAGTCTTTTTTATAATAGACATCCGCTTGAAATTCTATTACATCATATTGTTTCTGCAAGAATGAGGATGCTACTTTCGA
>Ga0114969_10003295_pt1 | contig 13062 bp, 14 predicted proteins | sample M_130807_MF_Meta_FD_87316 | JGI IMG/M metagenome (GOLD analysis project Ga0114969, IMG submission 87316) | Freshwater microbial communities from Lake Montjoie, Canada to study carbon cycling - M_130807_MF_MetaG | ecosystem: Environmental > Aquatic > Freshwater > Lake | place: Lake Montjoie...
AGTAGTTGCATTGGATTGATAAATAGAATTAGAAAATGATGCTATATCATTAAATAATGACCTTCCTTGAACTGTAAGATTAGAATTAAGATTAGCTGAAGTTCCTATACCTACATTACCCATAATAACAGAATTGGCACTTCCAGCAGTTCCAGCAACATATAAAATATTATTATTATCAGTTGCACCAATTCCTAATGTTTGACCCTTAATTTTTGCGTTAACATCAAATATTGCTCCATCAAATGTTAAATTAGTATTTGCTGTTATTGAATTTGTTCCACCACCTACTAATAATTTATTTAGAGTAAGACTTGTTGCACCTGTTCCACCTTGAGGAACACTAATTGATGTTGTTCCTACTATATTACTAGTATTAACATTTGTAATTTTTCCTCCATCTCCTGAAAAAGAAGTTGCATTTATATTTCCTTCTACATTTAATTTATGCGTACTTATTCCTACTGTTCCTATACTAACATTACCCATTAAGATATTGGATGTTGCAATATTTGATTGATAAATAGAATTGGAAAAGGATGCTATATCACTATGAAATGATGTTCCTTGAATAGTTAAGTTAGAAGTTAAGTTAGTAGAAGTTCCTATACCTACATTACCCATAATAACAGAATTGCAATTTCCAGCAACATATAACATATTATTATTATCAGTTGCACCAATTCCTAATGTTTGACCTTTAATTTTTGCACTAACATCTAATGTTGTTCCATCAAATGTTAAATTAGTATTTGCAGTTATTAAATTTATTCCATTACCTACTAATAATTTATTTAGAGTAAGACTTGTTGCACCTGTTCCGCCTTGAGGAACACTAATTGATGTTGTTCCTACTATATTACTAGTATTAACATTTGTAATTTTTCCTCCATCTCCTGAAAAAGAAGTTGCATTTATATTTCCTAATACATTTAATTTATGCGTACTTATTCCTACTGTTCCTATACTAACATTACCCATTAAGATATTAGAAGTTGCGATATTTGATTGATAAATAGAATTAGAAAAAGATGCTATATCATTATGAAATGATGTTCCTTGAATAGTTAAGTTAGAAGTTAAGTTAGTAGAAGTTCCAATACCTACATTACCAGACGAATCTATATTAATGCGATTATTTCCTGTTGTAAATAGATTTATAGAATCTGGTGAAGAAAGCCATAATGAATTAGTGCTAATACCAATTGAATATCCATATGTTCCTGTAGATGTTGAATTTCTCAAAATAATTCTATCACCTAAACTTCCAGATGTTCCAATAGTAGGTAATGCAGAATTAGTATTATTATTAAAATTGATATTAGAATTAAAATTTAGAGAATTTGATATATTGCCACCTTGTAATTGCAAGAAATTTGCATATAGAGTATTACTATAAACGAGACTATCATATACTCCAATATTTGTTGTTGTTGAAGCAAATATTGGAGTTGATATATTACTGAAATTCAAACTCATATAAATTCTATAATTAAAAATTATAAAAAATATTTAATAATAATCTTATCTATTAGGATATGTAAATGCGTTCTATCGTCTCAATGTTAAGTATAATAATAATCAAATAGTAGCTATATTATATAATCAGCGAGCTTTAACAGAAAGCATTAAAAATTCAATGGAAAAAAACGTATAATGATTATCAGGATTAATAGCACAAGATGAAGATAGATCAATAAATATAATGGATAGAAATAATCAATTTGCAAATCAAAATTTAAATATAATAGGATCAAGTTTAAAAGATATAATGCAACATGAATTTAATGCAGATATTACAGCGATTGAACGCATATCTGCAGCAACTACTGACAGAGTTGGAAATGCTTTTCATTAGCAATTGAACGCAATGGTTCTTTAAATCTCAATACTACTGAGAGAACTGCTGCAGCAAATGCTATAGCTGGGGAGAAAATTAGCAACATTAGTTGAGAAGAATAATCGTGATATTATGTCAGGATTTAAAGAAACTTTATTAACAACAGAGAAGAATTTTGGCGAAACGCGTTTATTTAATGCAACTCAAAATCAGTTCATAGAGCGAAAAATAGGAAAATATCATTTACAATCTGAACGTAATTTTGGAAAAATAGAGAATGATTTATCGCGAGTTGAGAATAGTATTAGGCGATTAATAGATAATCATCATAATTTAACAATGATAAAAATGTTAAAGATGAATACATGATTAAAAAATCAATTGCTAATAGCGAATTAAAAATGGTTAAACATGTAGCAATACAGATAGAGGCAGCTAAGAATAAATTATCATCCTTATAAGATTTCAGCTAATTATTTTATTATATATGATATAAAGAATAATTTTATCTATGTAGTTAAATAAATTATTTTTGTTGTTTATAATAAAAAATGATAATGGTTTAAGTTATAAACAATTATAAAAATGAATAGGGATATATGTGCAATAATAGCTTCTTATATAATTTCCCATAAATATAAATTATTAGATTGGATTAATCCTGATTTATTAGATAAGGATAGATTATCATTAAATATAAATTCAATAGATTATATTGATTATAATAAAATTAATTGGATAAAATTATCAGGTAATAGAAATGCAATTGACCTTTTATATAAAAATAAGGATAAAATTTATTGGAATAATCTTTCCTATAATATAAATGCAATAAAGCTTTTATCTCAAAATAAGAATAAAATAAATTGGCATAATTTATCTTTAAATAAAAATGCTATTGAACTTTTATCTCAAAATCTTGATAAAATAGATTGGAATGTATTATCATTTAATAAGAATGCGATTGAGATTTTATCACAAAATAAGGATAAAATTAATTGGTATAATTTATCATTAAATAAGAATGCGATTGAACTTTTATCTCAAAATTGGGATAAAATTAATTGGAATATATTATCAATGAATAAAAATGCAATTGAACTTTTATCTAAAAATCAGGATAAAATTAATTGGGATAATTTATCATTTAATAAGAGTGCAATAAAACTTTTAACAGAAAATCAGGATAAAATTAATTGGTGTTATTTATCATCAAATAAGAATGCAATAGAACTTTTATCTAAAAATAAGGATATGATTAATTGGAATATACTTTCAAGTAATTCAAGAGCGCTAGAACTATTGAGAGAAAATCAAGATAAGATTAATTGGATTTATATAAGTATAAATAAGGGTATATTTGAGAAATATTTAGATATAGAAAAATTAGATAAAATTTCAAATGTATTATCCATACATTTACGATAAAAAAAATGATTATTATTATTTTTGTATTTATTATATTCAATAATGAATGAAGAAACAGAATTTATAAATAAGGTTAAGAGAAAGCCAACTGCTTATAACATATTTGTAAAAGAGCAAATGGAAATAATAAAGAATGAAGACCCAAATAAGATAGATAAGATGAAATATATTGCTAAATTATGGAATGATAGAAAGACAGTTAATGGTAAAACGCCAAGAAAGATGTTAAAATAAATGTATTAAAATTAATTAAAAAAAATAAAAAATGAATAGTTATTTGTATTTGTATTTTTAATACATTTATTCGTATGTCTAAGGGTGATAAGTTGAAAGCTCGTCTTGCTGAATTTGTTTCAAAGCAATCAGAAGAACCTTCTAAGAAAGAATTGGAAGCAGCACTAAAAACAGTCTTCAATGATAAAAAGAAGCAGGAAAAAGTAGAAAAAGAATTAAACACAGATGGTGTGAAACCTAAAAGGAAACCATCTGGATATAATCTGTTTTATGCTGAACAATCGGCAATTCTTAAGAAATTGGAGGAAGAAGGGGCAGAAAAAACAACAGCTCAATCAAAGATGCAATATATTGCTTCCTTGTGGAAAGCAAAGAATGGGAAGGATACTGACGCAATCTTAGAAGACGAATAAATATAGTAGTGAATATTAATGACAGAATTAATTTTTGTCATTTTATTCATTACTATAATTTTTTTATATTTAATAAATAGAATTAGTAATGCCAAGAAGAGCTACAATATTAACTCCTAGAATTTATAGGAATGAACTAGTACCTATTTATCAACCAGGTGTAAGAAATCCCAGTACAGGACAACTTACATCAGTTGAAGAATATCATAGAACTGTAGCAAGAAATAGTGTATTAATAAATCAAGGTTTAGTATCTGACCCAAATATTAGAGAATATGCACGAGGTCCTGATATTAATCAACCTCTACCAAATAATGTACCAGTAAATAGTCCTGATTCTGAACCTATATTACAACCTAATAATCAATATCTCTCATTAAATTTAATGAGAGATATTGCTAATTTTTTTAGTAGTAATTTAAGAAGTTTACAGGGAGAAAGACAATTAGAACCAAATCGGCAAAGAAGTCAAAGAACGATTATTAGAAGAAATAGACAAATATTAGAGCAAAATATAAGTAGATTATATAATGTAGATAATGAAATATTAGTTTTTTTAAATTTAGAACAAGTAATATATTTAACTAGAAATAATATAATTAATAATTATTATTATAGAAAACTAGAATTACAATATACTATTCCATTTGTAGAAAGATTTAATAATTTAGCATATAATATTATGCAAAATATGGGTAGAGGAGTTAATGTTTCAGGTTATAGATATGATATAGAATATTTCAATACAATTCAAGATTATTATATGAATATAACAGGTCAAATATATAGACAAACTAGAGCAGGAGCAAATTTTGATACTATATCTAGAGTTACTGGTGATATTAATATTTTAACAAATAAATCAAGAACCATAGCTAAAATAGTTAGTCAAATAACTAAAGATATTTCTAATGAAAAAGTATTATTACATAAATATATTAGAGATTTGGATTTTATATTAAATCCTCCTGCTTCTTCAACTACAGTTGTAACTAATCAATTAAGAAATAAAATAATATCATTTAAGCAAAATCTTTCTAATAGATTAGAAGGTTTAAATGCTATTCGTACTGCGCAATTAGAAGCTCAATTTGGAGGTGAAGTATATGAAACAAAAAGAAAGAATTTAATTCCTATATTAAAATCTCTTTCTATTTTATGTTTAACATTTATGATATTAATATATAAAATTAAATTTTTTGTTAATTATATTGATCCTTCTTTATTAGAAGGTGCTTCTTCTGATTTACTTAGAGAAGATGCAAGAAATCGCGAAATAATGTCTAATATATCTATTGAAATGTATGAAGCAATTGAATATTTTTCAAGGGTTATTAATCATGATATAAATGTGCGAAATGTTGCTTCAATAAATGAAATTGATAATATTATAAACGATCAGAAAACACTTCATTCAGAAATTAAATCAGATGTTGTAGCATTTGTTAATACATCACATAATACTGACCCAAATCTTAGAGATAGTATTAATTTTAATATATATCTAAATAATTCAGGATTAGATTCTCAAAATTCAGGTAGATTATTACAAGATTTACAAAATCCTACATTTGAGAGACAGAGAATAGACGCAGAAAATAGATTAAGAACTTCTAGAAATAATTCTATAATAAGATATGAACTAGAACAAGCAGAAAGAATACGTAGAAGAGATCAAAGAAATACTTTACTTGCTACTAGAAGACAAGCAAGAGAAGATGTAAGAGCTGCTGCTAGAGAATCAGCGCGACAAGCAAGAGAATCAGCACGACAAGCAAGAGATGCAGCACGACAAGCAAGACCTGTAAGAGCAGCAAGACCTTCAACTAGAGCTGCTTCCCGTGCAGCTCCTGCAGTAGCTACTCAAAATAGATATTCAATAATTCATGGATTTAAAGATGTTACAGATGATGATTTTAATAATAAAATAGTTATAGATGAAATTAATCAAATGTTTAAAACGTCAAATGGATCAATTATAAGTAGATTAAGAGAATCATTTAAAAAATTTAATAAGGAATTTGAAAATAAGGAGGTAGATAGAATTGGAATTTATAATGATTTGAAAAATAAATATAAAACTAGATTTAATAGTAATGAGCCAACGCCAACAATAAGAGGAACTATTAAAAATTATGTAGGTTATTCAGTACCATCATTATTTGCGCGTTATATTAAAAATGGTAAAGATATGAAATTTAATGATTTGTCTAAATATATGGTTGTTAATTATACTATAACACATGAATCAGGCTCATTTAGAGTAGAAAGACAAGCTGGAATAGATGCTGGAGGATTAAGACGAGATTTTGTTACTGCGTTAACGACTGAATTATTTGATCCAAATATTGGTATATTTATAACTAGAGAAGGAACTAAGAAATATTTCTTAAATCCAAAATTTAATCCAAATAATTTTTATAACCATATCATAGAAAATGAAAATTCTGGATATAATATTGAAACAAGTTTTATAGATGACTTTTATGATTTTTTAGGTAAATTAATAACATTTATATTAGTTAATGATTGTGGATTAGAACATAATATATCATCATATTTAACTGCTTCATTATGTTATAATACGCCATTTACAGATAGTGATTATTTATATTTTATGTTTTTAGATTTCCCTGAATATACTTTATCAATAATTAATTTATTACGATTACCAGATCCCGAAGATATTAAAGATGTATTTATTGGATTTAATGATTATTTTAATATAGATCCTCAAGATATTGATTTAACAAAAGAAAATATTGCTGATTATTTATATAAATGTGCTAAATTTATGATGACTAAAACAATATTAAGAAAAGATGTTGATAATATTGCTACTGGTAGTGCTTATAATAGAATTGTTGAAATTGGTGAAAGAATACATTCAAAATTCATTGAAGGTATTCCTGCAGATATTAGAGATTATATTAATAGCCAACAAGTGCCATTTATAGAAGTTAATTCTTATTTAGTTGCGCCAACTATGTCATTAGAAATTATTGGAAAATTAATTAATAATTTCAGAAATACTATGAATAATTTATCTAATTTAACACCATATTTAATAAGAATAAAAGCTATATTTATTAGATATGTATTAGAAAATAATCATGGAGGTAATGAAGCTAATTATTTTAAATTTATTGAGAATTTAATTCGTTTTTGGTCTGGTTCATCATTTTATAAGGATAATGAAAAGTATAAGATACAAACCAATTCAGGTTTATCTGAAGAACATTTACCTCAATCCCATACATGTTTTTTCCTTATAGATTTACCATATTATGATGAATTTCAAACAGACCAACAAATAGGATTAAAAATATTTAATAAACTTGAAATAGCTATAACAAATGTTGAAAGTGGTATTGGATTAAGTGGTGGTAAAACTAAAAAGTCTAAGGGTTCCAAGGGTTCTAAGTGTTGTAAAAAATGACAAAAATAAATTTGCCATTTTTCTTATTTTTAGGAACTAAACCTGAACGCCAATGAAGCGCTTTGTTGATGGATTATTTGAGAAATACGAGGTATTATTAATGTTGAAGGTTGAGATGATTGTATTACTATGTTGAATAACATTATAATTCCTTTCATCTTCCTTCACACTCGCGGCTTCCTGAATAGAATTCACAGAACTAGCTTTATCTAGTTTAGCATCCCGAACAAACAAACCAAAGTCAGCAGCGTCTTTAATAAGCTTTTCTGCATCTTTTTTCTGCTTGGCAATCTTTCTTTTAGCTGCTGCTTCTGCTTTCTTCTTAGCTTCGGCTTCTAGTCTTGCTTTTTCTGCTTCCTGTTCTATTTTAAGCTTTCTTTTAAGCTCTGCTTGCTGAACTGCTGCATAATTATAAGTAGCGGGTGCTTCTTTGGCTTTCTGTTTCTGCCACAATTCACCAATATAAACCAATGTATTCCCTGAACCGGGAATATGAATACCTTTCTTTTGTAATTTTGCGCATTCTTTTTGCACGAAAAGATGATATTCATTTAGTTCATATGGATTATTGAACTTATCAGTAACATAAACTCCTGTAGATTTCTTTGCCATTACTTCAAATAAGAATGGTGATCCCTAATTAAATGGATAATTTCTATATAAAATTACTAAATCATTTTTTCATATAAATATAAAAAAAATAAAACAAAAATAAAAGATTTTTAAATAATATTTTTTTTTCTAGAAATAATAGTATTATCATAATGACATTTATTTTTACATATTTTTTTATTATTTTCAGTAGGATTTATACAAAAATTGCAACAAATCCGGACATTATCTTTATTATAAGGTAATTGTTTATTAATTAAATCAAATTCAAATTGATGAAGACATTTGGGTTTCCATTGATAAGTAATCATCATAGACGAACATATATAACATTTAAATTTTTGTTTTCTTAATAAAATTTTAATATCTTCAAAAGTTATAGTACTTTTAACATCAAGATTTTTATAATAATTAATTTTATTATTTATAGCAATTTCTAAATTAGGATTTTTACATTTATAACAAATATCATTCTCATTCTCATTCTCATTCTCATTCTCATTCTCATTCTCATTCTCATTCTCATTATCATTTTTATTATTAGTGAAACTGCATAATTTACATACATTAATAAGACATTGGGAACATTCTTTATTAATAGAATTAGAGGTTAGATAGTAATTCATATTACATGAAGGACAATAATTATCAGATGATAATTTTAAAGGTTCTGTTTTATTATCGTAGAAGAAAGTTTTGCCAATTTTAATATTATTTTTAAGAAATAAATCATAATAGATAGATTTTTTATGTATATTTTTTTTATGAATTAGTTCATCTAATCTATTCGTCATATAACAATTTTCAATAAGTTTTTTAGGTATTCCTTTAATGGTTATTAGGTCTTCATAAATGCCATAAATAATTTCATTATTTTCATTATTTTCATTATTATCCTGAATACCAAAATAGTCATTAATAACATTTTTATGTAAAATAGCTAAATAGCCGTTATAGATATTATGTAATAATAAATCTATTGTTTTTTCCATATACTTCTTCTATAAATAAATTTAATTAAAGTTTTATAAAAATCATATAAATAAAAAGACAAAAAATTAATTTTGCCTTTTTTTGAGAAGAAATGATTTAAAACTCCGCATCAATGTCTGTTTCTGCCTCACTATATTCGCACACTGGAAATTCATGTACTACATAATTCCAGAGATGTCCATAAGCATAATATGCATAAAGATTATAGGATTCGCCAGGAATTGGAGTATTAATGCCAACCTCTTCTACAATTTGCTTATTTAGTTCGTCTGCATTTGTATCAATGATATTTGAAACATAATTCAACGAGTATATATTATATAACTCATCATAATTACCATTAAAACCTCCACAATTATCTTTAATATAATTAAAGAAATCTTTACTGAACTGCTTTTTATTAAAAACCATATTTTTGCCCAATATATTATTATAAATAGGAAAATCATTTTTATTATAATTATTTTAAGTTTAATGTTATTAAGATGGAAAAATCATATAGGTATTTTATATCCTGCGTGGCAAATTAGTATTATTAGATATAAATAGGTAAATAATATTCTAGTTCATTTGTATTAATTGCGTTATTACCGAAATAAAGTTTAATAAAATTACTTGTTCTTTCATCTTGAAAGCTTCTTATAATAATTTCATATAATTTTTTAAGTTCTTCTTTATCAATATCATTTTTATATTTAATACATATCAAATGATTTTCTATTAAATAATTTTGAGTTATATCAATCAAGCAATAATTAAATTTATATTCTCCTTTGCCATATCCGCGATTAACTACTAATAATAAATTATTATATCCAGGTTTATCTATATAATTTTTTTTCTCTTGATTTTTATATATATTTTGAATTAAGTTATTATTAATAATATCTGAACTATAAATAAGTCTTGTTTTAGATGTATCATCAGTTAATATATTTTTATGTTGGTTCCATACTATTTTCCCAACATTAACTTCAAATTTCATTTCATGTAATGTAGTTGAATTTAAATATAATTCTTTTATTAAGGTTGTATTATCAACACTATTAAATATTATATTATCAAATTTTGAAATAGCAAAGTTAGTATTAGAAATATTTTTTTTATTATTTCTAATGATAAATATTATAGTATCTTGTGTAGTTTCTATATAACTATAGCTAGAACAATCAATAATATTTATAATTTTATAATTATAATAGATATGACTTCTTAATTTATTATAATATTGGCAATTAAGAAAATTTTTAGGTAATATAAATGCTAATATTCCATTAACTTCTAATTTCTTTAAAGAATGGATTATAAATAATATAAATATATTTGTTCTACCATCATAATATTCTTTATATTTTTTCATTTCTTTTTTTGTATCTGTTATAACATAATAAGGAGGATTACCTATTATTAAATCATATAAATTCTTATTTTCTATATCAAACTTCAAATAATCTTCATTAAAAAGATTTAAAGAATTGTTTTTAATCTTTATATCCTTTATATTATTAAAGATAGTTTGATTATATTCAATAGCTGTTATTTCAAGATTATTATAAATACTATCCATATAATTAATAAATTCACAACTTCCACATGAAGGCTCTAAAACTTTTTTAATTTCATTCCCATTATCATTATCATTATCATTATCATTATCATTATCATTATCATTATCATTATCATTATCATTATCATTATCATTAATAATAGAAATAGTTAATTTGATAATATCTAAAGGGGTAAAAAAGATTCCATTATTTTTCTTTTCATCTATTGATAATATTTTCTTAGTAAGTTTTAATGATAAATCTGAAAATTGATTTACTTTTAACATATAGTAATAAATACTATTAAATGAATATCATTTTTTAAATTAAAAAAAAATGATTATTATTTATAAAAATTATTTCAATTAAAAGATAATGATTTCATTCTCAAATACTGTATTCATGGTTAAATATGATTTCTTTAAAGAACAAGATATACCACAATATGCTAAAGTTAAGGTTATTACTATTATTGATATGGCTTGTTTAATTGAAGATATTAAAACACTTAATAGAGCTTGGGTTATGAGATATGATATTTATCCTTTAAATGAATATGATAATTCTGGTTATTGGGAATTTTCAAAAATACATGATGAGGTTGCTATTCAAAAAGGATTGAAGTAAAAAATATATTTTTTTGCTATTGTTTGTTATAATACTAATAATAAATTTATTAAAAAAATGACAATTATTTTTAATAATTATTAAAAATAATGAGTTCAATCAGTGATACTTTATTTATGATTAAATATGATTTCTTTAAAAAAGAAGATATACCACAATATGCTATAGTTAAGATTATTACTATTATTAATATGGCTTGTTTAATTGAGGATATTAAAACACTTAATAGAGCTTGGGTTATGAGATATGATATTTATCCTTTAAATAATAATTTGGGAGGATATTGGGAATATTCAAAAATACATGATGAAATTGCTATAGAACAAGGATTAAAATAAATGATTATTAATTGTTTCTATAAATTTAGCATTTAATTTCATTGATTTATTTTTATTAAAAATTGATATTAGAGATTTAAAAAAAATATCTTTTTTATTTTCTAATTTTGATTTTCTTATTAATAATAATTCTAATAAATCTTGGTAAATTTTATCTTGCTGAAGAATTGAACCATTTTTATTATAAATAGGAATTTCATTATTATTAAAAAAATCAAGAACTTCTGTTTTATCAAATTCTTCCTCTTTTATTTGATATTTATTTATCAATTTTAATTTAATATCATAAATATTTGTATAATTATATACAGGACATAATATCTGTTTCTCAGGATAATCTTTTAAATTTTCACTAATATCATCTATAAAAACTAATTGATTATTAAATACAAATTCTTTATTTTTATCTTTTTTAAGAGATGGGTATTTAGATATTAAATTATCTATAATACTATCATAAATATTACCTAATAATTTATTAGTATTATTACTATTTTCTCTTGTGAAATATGGTTTATTGATTACATTATTTATAACTTTCTGTATATTAGGTATTATTCCATTAATAGCCCAATTATATGAAGAATTAGTATATACATAAATTTCAACATTTTTGTATTTATTTTTGATGAAACTAATAAATTCTTTAAAAAATGGTCTTAACATATCATTATTTAAATCTTCAGTAATATCATAATTATTTATTAATTCAGGTTTAATAATTTCTAATAATTCATATTCTAAAATTTGATAATTAATATTTCCTATAATTGTATGATCTATATCAAGAATAAAAATATATGGTAATTTCATATTTCTTTATTTATTATTATTATTATTATTATGATGGCAATGATAAATTTAAACTTAAAGAAGTAAAATAATTATCTGTATCAATTCCTTTTCCTTTTTCATTTCCATTATCATTATCAATTTCTATTTGTCTAATAAGAATTAGTTCTTTTAATAATTGAAATTGTTTATCTTGTTGATAGACGGAACCATTTTTATTATAAATAGGAAGTTCATTTTGATTAAAATATGTTAAAAGTTCTTCATTATCAAAAGCTTCTTCTTTGATATGATATTTATTAATTAATTTAGATTTAATATCATAATAATATTTATAATTATAAACAGGTGTAACTAATTTATTTTTTTCAAAAATATTATTAGTATATATAGTAAAATAGATTAATTTATTTTTAGGATTTTTAAGAGATGGATATTTAAATATTAAATTATCATTAATTAAATTTGTAATTATATCAGTTGAATATATATCAATCAGATAAGGTTTATTGAATTTCATATTACAAATTTTTTCAATATTTGAAATAATACCGCTATTAATCCATCTAATAGTATAATTTGTAGAATAAATATAAAATTCAGGATTTTTATATTTAGTTTTGATGAAAGTAATAAATTCTTTAAATTTTGGTCGTAATAATCCATTTTCTAATTCTTCAGTTATATCATAATTATCAATACATTTATTTAAGATATTTTCTTTTTTGCATTTTAAATGAATTATATTTAAAATATCAAATTCTTTTCTAATTAAAATAGTATTACCAATAATTACATC
>Ga0114969_10003297_pt1 | contig 13058 bp, 9 predicted proteins | sample M_130807_MF_Meta_FD_87316 | JGI IMG/M metagenome (GOLD analysis project Ga0114969, IMG submission 87316) | Freshwater microbial communities from Lake Montjoie, Canada to study carbon cycling - M_130807_MF_MetaG | ecosystem: Environmental > Aquatic > Freshwater > Lake | place: Lake Montjoie...
CGCACAAAGGCCTCACTGCGACACAGCCTGCGGGCGATGCGTCGCGCCGCCGCGATTGTGTGCGTGAGTGAGGCGGGCAAGAAGGATCTGCTCGAATTGATCGACGTCCCGGCAGACCGAGTGCGCGTCATTCCGTGGGGGATCGACGACGCGTTCCGGCCGCCGAAGGATCGCGAACAGTTGCGCCGGCGGCTTGGCTTCAACGGCAACGTCGTCCTGATGGCGGGTCACACGCAGGGCTACATGAACGTCGAACGCATGCTGCGTGCGGTCGCAACCGTGATCGCGCGGCAGGGCATCGACCTCACGCTGGTCAAGATCGGCCTCCCGTTCACGCCGGAGCAGATGAAGCTCGTCGCTGAGTTGGAACTCGGCGATCGCATCGATCTGGTTGGACGCGTCTCGCAGGCGGACCTGCCGACCTACTACCAGGCCGCGGACGTGTTGCTCTACGCTCCGCTCCTCGCCGGATTTGGTTTGCCGCCGCTCGAAGCGATGGCCTGCGGTACGCCGGTGGTCGCGTCGAATCGTGGATCCATTCCTGAGATTGTCGGCGACGCCGCGCTGCTGGCTGATGCAGAAGATGAGGGCGGTCTGGCGCAAGCCCTTGGTGAGGTCCTCGGTAATCCGGTGCGTCGGCGACGTCTGATTGATGCCGGTTTCGAGCGCGCCGGCCTGTTCGAGTGGAGCACGGCCGCGCAGCAGATGCTGGAGCTGTATCGTCACGTCAGCCGTGCCTAGGGTCGCCATCATTCAGCGATTTCTACCCAGCCGGTCGCGCGGCGGCGTCGGCCACTTCACGCACGGACTGGCTCAGGCGCTGGTGGCACGCGGGCACGACGTCACAGTCTTCAGTCAGGATCCCGCGCCCGACGACGCGGGGTACACCGTGCGGCGTGTGCCGGTGGCCGACGGCATGTGGGCACCGCTCGCGTTCCCCTGGGCGCTGCGACGCTGTGACTTCAGCGGCTTCGACGTGATTCACGCACAAGGCGATGAGCAATGGCTGCGGCATCGCGATTGTCCGCCAGTGGTGCGCACCATGCACGGCACCGCGCTGGCGGAGGCGTGGTTCAACGGCCTCCGCGCCGGATCACCGAAGCGATTGCTGCTGCACCTCTACTTCTATGTCATGGAGTGTGTCGCCGACCTGCGCGCTGATCGCGTCGTTGCTGTGTCGGGCGGCACGGGTCGCTTCTATCCGCGCATGCACGCCGTGATTCCGAATGGCATCGATGTGGCCCGCTATGCCGACGCGGCATCGACGGCAACCAAGAGTGCGACACCCAGCATCATTTTTATCGGTGAGCTCGACAGCCGGAAGCGGGGACGCTTTCTTGTGGACGTGTTCACTCGAGTGGTGCGCCCGCGTCTGGCGACCGCCGAACTGTGGCTCGTGAGCCCCGATCGCGCGGCTGGCTCACCCGACGGAATCGTGCAGTGCGGGTCGCCGGATGATGCGTCGCTCGCCGCATTGTTGGCCCGAGCCTGGGTGATGTGCCTGCCGAGTGCGTATGAGGGTTTCGGTCGCCCGTACGCAGAAGCGATGGCGGCCGGTACGGCGGCAGCGGCGACGCCGAATCCGGGTGCTGACGAGGTGCTCGATGCGGGCCGCGCTGGTCTCATCGCGAGTGACGCCGAACTGGGCGACGCACTGGTGCGGCTGTTGGGTGATACCGCCGCGCGTGAACGCTTCGTTGAGGTCGGCCGTGACCGCGTACAGAATTATGCGTGGCCTCGGGTCGCGGAAGCGTACGAGCGCGTATACGACGACGCCCGGCGTCTTGGAGGACGGGCGTCGTGACGACGATCCTGTATCTGCACACGACATCAGAGATCGGCGGCTCGGACGTGTCGCTCGTGCGGCTGGTTGAGGGGTTGAACCGCGATCGTTACTCGGTCATCGTCGCGTTGCCATCGGATGGTCCGCTGGTGCCGCGGCTACGTGCAGCCGGGGCCCGTGTTGAAATCATGCCGGTGCTGTTGAAGCTGACATCGCGACGCGGCGCCGCCTATCTCGCAACGTTTGCGGTGAACTATCCCCGCGCGATTGCCGCGCTCGTGCAGTTGATCCGACGCGAGCGCGTGGGCCTTGTGCACACGAACACCATTCACAATCTCTATGGCGTGGCGGCGGCACGCATCGCCGGTGTGCCGCACGTGTGGCACTTCCGCGAGATCGTGTGGCAGTCGGGCCTGCTGCGCCGCGTTGAACTGACGATGGCGCGGTGGTGGTCGACGCGCATCATCGTGACGTCCAATGCCATCGCCGGCATGTACGGTGCCGAGCGGTCGTGGCCCGTCCAACTCGTGCGCGTGCCGAATGGCGTTGAGGCGGATCGTTTCTCGCCCGGCGACGGCTCTCGTGTACGCGCCGAGTTGAATGTGACGGCAGGACAGCCCCTGGTCGGCATCGTCTGCCGGCTCGATGCCTGGAAGGGCGTCGATGACTTTCTGGAAGCGGCCGCCGAGGTCGCCGTCGCCGATCACGAAGCGGCGTTCGCCGTGATTGGCGGACCCATCATCGGGCAGGAGTCGTACGAAGATGCGCTCAAGACTCGCGCGCGTGAACTCGGACTGGGTGGGCGCGTACGGTTCTCGGGTTGGCGCTATAGTCCTGCCGAGATGCCCGATGTGCATCGCGCGCTCGATGTCCTGGTCCTGGCGTCTCGAGAACCGGAGCCATTCGGGCTCGTGTTGCTCGAAGCGATGGCGACGGCCAAGCCGGTGATCGCCACGGCACATGGAGGCCCCCTCGACATCGTCGAAGATGGTCGCACTGGCGACTTGGTGCCGCCGGCCGATCCGCCCTCGATGGCGCGCGCGATCATCGCGTTGCTCCGAGATCCGGTGCGGTGCGCGCGACTTGGCGCGCGCGGTCGTGAGCGCGTGCTCGAGCACTACACGGCCGAACAGTACGTCGCCGGTGTCGAGGCGGTGTATCGCGAGTTGGTGGCCTGACGATGTGCGGCATCGCCGGGTTCGTCGATTTCTCAGGCCACCTCGATCCCGGAGGTCCGGCCGCTCTTGGACGAATGGATCAGGCGTTGGCGCGTCGTGGTCCTGACGGATGGGGGCGAACGCTCTTGTCGGGCGCCACGATCGAGGACCTGTCTCCACGGGGCACGCGGACGCTGACGCGCCTCGCGGCGGCCACGACGCGCCCATCGGTCGGCCTCGTGCACCGTCGCCTCTCCATCATCGACCTCAGCGAGGGCGGACATCAGCCGATGGCCACCGCCGATCACTCGTCGTGGATGGTCTACAACGGGGAGCTGTACAACTACCGCGCGCTGCGCGACGGGCTGGTGTCAACGGGCACAGGCATACGCACTGCCTCTGACACCGAAGTGCTGCTGGCACTGCTCGCGACGCGTGATCTTCAGGCATTGCCGCGGCTGCGCGGCATGTTCGCGTTTGCGTGGTGGGACGAACGCGCGGAGCGTCTGGTGCTGGCACGCGATCGATTCGGCATCAAGCCCCTTGTCTTTGCCGAGTCGCGTCCTGGTCGCTGGTCATTTGCGTCCGACCCCGGTGCACTGGCCGCCGCCGGTGACGTCGCACTACGGTCGGAGCCGTCGGCGCGCGCGTCTGTGCTGGCGCGCGGGTCCGTCGATGTCGACGCGTCGTTCTGGCAGGGCGTGCAGGTCGTGGCACCAGGTGAAGCGGTTGTGATCGACACACGCGGCGTCACGCGCCATCCCTACTGGTCGCTTGCGGATGTGTTGTTGACGCCGCGCCCGGCCTCAACGCCCGCCCATGCCGCTGAGGTGCTGCGTGAGGCTCTCGCCTCGTCCGTTCGCGCGCATCTGGTCAGCGACGTTCCGGTCGGTCTGTTTCTGAGCGGTGGTCTTGATAGCACCGCGCTGCTTGCCACGGTGCGCAACATCGGCGCCGGACCGATCCGGACGTTTACTGTGACCATGGGCGATCAGGCGCTCGACGAAGCGGAGAGTGCCCGACTCGCTGCGCGTCAATTTGGCGGAGAGCACACGGAGTTGCGTGTCGGCGATCTCGATCTGGACCAGACGCTCGACGAATTCTTCGCGGCGATGACCGAGCCGTCGGTCGATGGCCTGAACACGTTCATTGTGGCGCGCGCCGCCCGGCAGGCCGGGGTGCGCGTCGTCATGTCTGGCGTCGGCGGCGATGAAGTGCTCGGTGGTTATCCGAGCTTCGTGCGCGTGCCGCAGTTGTCGGCGCTGCTGCGCGGGGTCAGCCCGCTCGGGCGCGTGGGGCTCGGCGGTGCCGCCACACTGTTTGGCCGGCGTGCTGACAAGATTCGTGCGTTGGCTGGCGGTGCCCCCGATGTGGCCAGCGTGTGGTGGCACTATCGCGCCGTCACGCCGTCAAGCGCCAGAGAGCAGCCGCCGGCGTCGTGGTTGCCTGAGGCCGCACGAAAAGCCTCGCCATTCGCCCTGATTCGCTATCTCGAGATGCGCGAGTTCCTCGAACGCCAGCTGCTGCGAGATGCCGACGCCTTCACGATGTGCTGTGCGCTCGAATTGCGCACCCCGCTCGTGGATCATGAGCTGGTCGAAGCGATGGCCGCTGTAGGTGAGTGGCCGCGTGGTCAGGCGCGATCGTCCAAGGCCGCGCTGTTTGCAGCACTGCCGGAACTGACCCGCACCGGCGCCGCGCTGGAGCGGAAGCAGGGATTCGTGTTGCCGATGAGCCGATGGATGCGCGAGTCGCTGTCGTCGCGCATGCCCTCGCGATGGCGCGACCTCGGGCCTCGCCTTGAAGCGAGCGGACATCAGGCGCTCATCGAGCGATTTCTGAATGGACGCGTGCATTGGTCGCGGCTGTGGACGCCGTACGTGCTCGCGAGAATGGCCCGCGGCTGATGGATCTCTCGATTGTCATCGTCACGTACAACTCCGCGGGATTCATCGACACGTGCTTGAACTCGCTCGGCGAAGCCGTCGCCGCCGCTGCCGCACCTGGTGCCCGATCAGTCGAGGTCTGCGTGGTCGACAACCGCTCGAGCGATCGCACCGTTGAGATCGTGCGCGCTCGGCACGCGTGGGTCCGACTCGTCGAGAGCGATCGCAACGGCGGCTTTGCGCACGGCATCAATCTCGGCATCCGCGCGACGACGGGTGACTTCGTGTTGTGGTTGAATCCCGATTCGCGTTGGCTCGGCGCTGGCGCTGAGGGATTTGCCGATGCCCTGTCGTGGATGCGTGAGCATCCCCAGGCCGGCATCGTCGGCGGTCGCATCCTCAACACCGACAGCAGCGTCCAACGCTCCGTGCGCGCGTTTCCCTCGTATGGCGCCGTGCTCGGCGCGCGGTATTCGTTGCTGACCCGCGTCTGGCCCGGCAACCCGTTCTCGCGCGCCTACCTCCGCGAAGACCTCGCCTACGATCAGGTGGCCACGGTTGACTGGGTGTCCGGTGCCTGCCTGCTGCATCGTCGTGCCGTGAGCGACCAATTGCACGGCCTCGACGAAGGGTTCTTCATGTACTTCGAAGACGTCGACTTCTGCTATCGGGCAACACAGGAGGGATGGACGGTGCACTTTCATCCTGCGATCACGGTGGAGCATCACATCGGCGGCAGCTCTGAACAGGCACCGATCAGCATGCTCGTGGAGCGCCACCGCAGTATGTGGCGCTGGTACACAAAGAGTTTTCAGCGGTTCTGGCTCAAGGACGCCGTGATCTTCACCGGCATCTGGGTCCGCTGCGGATGGCTGTCGTTGGTTCGCGTGTGGCGGCGATGGCGGTCCCGGGCGTGATCGCCTCGTCATTCGCGAAGCGCGCGTTCGATGTGCTGTTTGCCCTCGTCGGCCTGACGCTGTCGTCGCCCCTCTGGATCCTGTTGGCGCTGGCCGTCAAGCTGCAGGACCGCGGTCCGGTGTTCTTTCGGCAGGATCGATCGGGCCTGAAGGGCCGGGTCTTCTACGTGCTGAAGTTTCGATCGATGCGCGTGGATGCCGAGCGGGAAGGTGCACGCCAGGCGGTGACCAACGATCCGCGGATTACGCGCCTCGGCCGGTGGATGCGGGCGACCGCGATGGACGAACTGCCCCAGCTTTGGAACATTCTCATCGGCGACATGAGCGTCGTGGGGCCGCGCGCCCTGCGGCCAGGGGAAATTGAGGCGCATGGTTCAGGCACGTTCGAGCGGCTGGAAGACGTACCGGGCTTTGCGGTGCGGTCTTCCGTGCGTCCCGGACTGACCGGTGTGGCACAGATCTATGCGGGTCGCAACCTACCCCGGCGTCAGAAATTCCGCTACGATAGGCTCTACATTCGTCGTCAGTCTGTGTCACTCGATCTTCGTCTGGTGATGTTGTCGTTCTGGATCAGCCTGTCTGGAGCCTGGGAAGTCCGAGGCGAAAGTAGGACGTGACGAATCCCTCTGCCATTCGTGATGTGGTCGTGATCGGCGCCGGACCGGCCGGGCTGACGACTGCTGCGCGATTGGCGGACCACGGGCACGATGTGGTCGTACTCGAAGAGCATGCGGAGATCGGCCGTCCCGTGCACTGCACGGGTGTGCTGGGCCTCGAAGCGTTCGATGAACTTGACCTGCCGCGGCACAGCATCCTCGCGATCACCGGCGAGGCACAATTCCGCTACGGCCATGGCGAGCCGGTTGCGGTCGAGACCGATCGGATCAAGGCCGCCATCGTCGATCGCTGGAAGTTTGATGACGCCTTGGCGACGCGCGCGCGTGATCAGGGTGCGGAGATTCGCACACGCGCCAGAGTGGACGGGCTGGCCGTCGACGCCAGCGGCGTGACCGTTCGTGTGCGAGATGACGCGACCCCCGTGCGGGCCCGCGTGTGTGTGTTGGCGTGCGGCGCCAACTATCGATTCAATCGCGAATTGGGTCTTGGCGTACCGCGTGCGTTTGTGCAGACGGCGCAGATCGAGATGCCGTTCCCACTGCTGCCTCGCATCGATATTCGTCTGGGCCGAGAACTCGCGCCTGGCGGATTCGCGTGGGCGGTGCCGTTCAACCGGCATGACGTGCCGTATGTGCGACTCGGTCTCTTCTGTGACACAGATGCGCTCCGGCGGTTCCGCGCGTTTACCAATCAGATGGCCCTCGAGTCGGGTCTGGACCCGGCGCTATTTCCGCAGGCGCGGATGAAGATGCTGCCGTTGGGCCCCGTGAAAAAGACCGTGGCCGAGCGCGTGGTGGCCGTGGGTGATGCGGCCGGCCTCGTGAAGCCGACGACGGGCGGCGGCATCTACTACAGCATTCTCAGTGGCGCGCTCGCGGCCGACGCGCTCGATCATGCGCTCAGAACGGATCAACTGAACGAGCGCGCCATGCGTGCCTGTGAAGATGGCTGGCGGGCGCGGCTCGGCCCAGACATCCGGGCCGGGCTCGCGTTCCGCGCGCTCGCCACGCGCATTGGCGATCGCGGTATTCAGGCGCTCATCGAAGTGGCGCGCGTGGATGGGATCATGCCGCTCCTGAAAGAAACGGCCGACTTCAACTGGCATCGCCGCGCCGCGCTCGCCCTCCTGCGGCACCCCTCTGTTCGCAAAGCGGTGCTCAGCTCCATCTGGAGTTGAGATGCAAGCCCTGCTCCTCAACCGCGACGCGCTCGAGGCAGCCGTGCGCGCCCGCGGTGCCGCCGCCATCATCGCGGAGGCCACCCGGGAAGGCCTCTCTGGCTACCTCGCCTACACGGCCGGCACCGACGTCGACCCCGAACTGACCGCTCTACGCCGGCGCGTGATGCTGGAGGAGGAACTGCGCGCGGGCGAGATGCGGCGTGTCGTCGCCCAGCTTGCCGCAGGGGGCGTGCGCGCGGTGATCCTCAAAGGCAGTGCGCTCGCCTACACGCACTATCCCGAGCCGTGGTGCCGCACGCGTGCGGACCTCGACCTGCTCGTCGCACGCAGTCAGCGGGCCGATGCAGGACGATTGCTCCAGGGCATCGGCTATGCGCCGGGGGATCTGGTCAGCGGCACGTGGCTGATGCAGCAGGACCTCTGGGAGCGCGAGCTCGTACCGGGCGCACCACACATGGTCGACGTGCATGTGGAGTTCACGAATCGCGCATTTTTCGCCACGCACTTTCCGGCGGCCGACGGTCTCGCGCACGCCGTTCGCGCCCCATTTGCGGGTCCCGACGCCTGGCAGCTCGACGCGCCCGATGCGCTGATGTTCTCGAGCGTGCATCGCGTGGCGCATCACTCGGGCGACGTGCGCCTGATCTGGACGAGCGACATCGTGCGACAGGCAGGTGCCTGCACTGCCGATGACGTCGCGGTACTGATCGCGCGTGCGTCACGACTCGGGATCGCGGCGATTTGCGCGCAGGAATTGGCGTGCGCGCGTGCCCACTGGGGCGGGGACGCCGGTGCGTTGGCCGAGGCGGTCATCCAGCAGTTGGCCGCAGCGGGTGCCGACGAGGCCTCGCGCGAATTCATGGCTGACGAGCGCGGCCCGGCTGGCGACTTGTGGCTCGATCTGCGAGCCCTGCCCGGGTGGGGCGCGCGCGCTCGGCTGCTCGTTGAGCATCTGGTGCCACCGCGATCATTCATGCTGCGTCAGCCCGGCGCCACGCCGGCGAATCTGCCGTGGCGCTACGCGCGGCGTGTGCTCGCCGGGCCGTTCAAGTGGGCCCGCTAGCCGCTATTCGCTTCGAAGATTGACCCGGTTGCGTTCTGGCGTCGTGGGCAGCGCGGCTTCCTGCGTCTTTTTCGCGCTGCCGAACCAGTCTGCCAGTCGCTGAAGGCGCCCGCGTCGCTCGCCCACAGACTCGTGCATGTGCTCGAGCACGTCGATCGCTTCTTCGAGCGACGACACCACGCCGATACCCCGGCTCACGGCGTGATCCTGCGAACTCTTGTCTTTCTCCTCACGCAGCAGCAGCAGCGCCTTTGCGGTGGAACCGCCCACCACGTCCACACAATTCATCAGCTGGTCATCGACGATCACGTCGAGACGCAGCGCATTGGCCAGTTCGCCGCGCGAGCCGGGGACGGTCACCACAGCGGGGTAGTAGAACCCGTGTTGTTCGATCCACCACTGGGTCTGGAATTGCACGGGATCGCCCGCCGTGGACGGCCGCCGCGTCATGAACACGACCTCCCACTTCCATCGTCGCGCCAGTTCATAGATACGCGCGAGCTGGCCGGGCTCGTAGGCCTGCAGGCGCGTCCACCAGTTGGGCGTTCGCTTGACGTGATCCCAGATGGCTTTGATGTCGCGCGAAGACAGGGGATCGGCTGACGGTGATGCGTCGGCAGCGCGCGTGTTGACGCCCGCTTCCTGTGAGGCCTGTTGGAATGCCGTGCGGAAGTCGGCCAGCACGCCGTCGATGTCGAAGGCCACGCGCAGCGACATCAGCGATGGCTCCCGCTGGAGTCGTGTGACGGTGGGCGCTCGGTCGCGATCGCCGCGGCAGCGGCCGCCAGCCACAGGATGGCCGGTGTCACGAGCGGCGTTTCCCAGATGCTTTGCACGGCCAGTCCAATGATACCGGCGAGGGCGCCTTCGCGCAGATGAACGAGTGCGCCAAGATTGCGGCCGCGACGCCGCACGAACAGACGGAACGCGGCAATCAAGACTGCGACGCCGATGAGCGCGCCGACGATGCCACCTTCAGCCCACCACTGCAGGTACTGACTGTGGGCATGGTTGAACATGATCGTGACGGGCGGCTGTTGGTACGCGGGCATCGCACCTTCATATGCGCCGAGGCCGATGCCGGTCAGCGGATACTTCATCGCCATGCCGATCGTGGCTTGCCAGATCGCCGGCCGGCCGCCCCAGTCGCTGGTCTGGGATGCCTGGAGTCGCTTCATCACGCCATTGGAGGGATTGGCCAGAAACCACGCGGAGGCGGCAAAGACCAGAGACGCCGCGATGATCCCGACGCGGCCCCGTCGGCCGAGGTGCTGCTGACTGTTGAAGAGTCCGACAATGGCAGCCGCGAGGAGGCCGAAGAGGCCCGCGCGCGATTGCGAGAAGAGCACGCCGATGCCCATGAGGGCCGCGCAGCTGGCGACCCACAGCGCGCGCGTGTCGGTGAGCATGCGGACGCTGGCTTTCACACGCGTCGAGCCGACCCAATAGGTACTGCCGTGCGTCAGCAGGTAGCCGATCGTGATCGGCGCGGCCAGCACCATCCACGACGCAAAGTGATTGCGACTGATGATGGGCCCGACCGGATGCGCCTCGATGTAGACCGGTGACCAGAAGCCGTAGACCTTGCCGTTGGGAAACAGCAGCGGCTGCAGCACGGCCATGAGGACGGCGATGGCACCCATCACGGCCAGCGAGCGGCTCAGGACGCGTGCGCCGGCATGGCCGCTCGACTCACGCAGCGTCCAGTAGAACAGCGCGGCGCCCGTGAGATTCATCATGGCCTCGATGCTGGCGGACGGCGCGAGTGACAGTGGTCGCCACGCGTCAGGATCGAAAAGCGCGATGCTGAGTTGTTGGTGAAAGGTGACGCTCGCCGGTGTGAGGGCCGTCACGAGCGCGCCAGGTAGCGGCACGCACTGCAGCCAGCCGTAGCCCAGGAGCAGGATCACGGCGCCGTCAACGATCCAGGTGCTGTCGCGGAAGAGGGAAGGGCGGGCGAACAGAAAGAGCAGCACGCTCGCGATGGCCGCCGGGCGGCTCGCCCACGGGTACACGGCACCAAACGCGAACAGCGTCCACGCCAGGATCAGCACGGCACCGGCCGTGCTGATCGACCGGGACAACTCAGTCCTTGGTCGGCGTAGTCGCGGTGGTGCTGCTGGTGTGTGTGCCGTAGTAGCTCTTGTACTGGTAGCCGTAGTACCGCGAATAATAGTACTTGTTGCGGTCAAAGTTCACGCGGTTGAGCACCGCGCCCACCACCTTCGGTCGGCTGGCCATGATCATGTGGACGGCGCGCTCGGCGAGGCGCCGGCGGGTCATTTCCGCGCCCACGACAAACGTCACGCCATCCACCAGCGGCGTGAGGATCACGGCGTCGGTGACGGCCAGCACGGGCGGCGTATCGATCACGACCCAGTCGAACGGGCCCTGCTTGAGATTCGCCACGAGCTGACGCATCCGTTCCGACGACAGCAGTTCCGACGGGTTGGGCGGTGTGCGGCCGGCCGTCATCACGCAGAAGTTCGGGTCGCTCGTGCGCTGAATCGCTTCACGCACACGTGCCTGACCCACAAGCAGATGCGAAAGGCCGACCGTATTGTTGATCTTGAGGGCCTTGTGGACGCCGGGGCGCCGCATGTCGGCGTCCATCAGCAGCACCCGCGAACCGCCGAAAGCGAGCACCATCGCGAGATTGCACGCGGTGGTCGTTTTGCCTTCGAGTGGCTGGGCGCTGGTCACGGTGATGACGCGCGTGGATTCGCCACCGCTCGTGAAGACCAGTGAGGTGCGCAGCGCACGGTACGATTCGCCGAAGTCGTGCGGCACCGGTCCGGAGAGCACGGGCTGCTTCTCACCGCGGACCGACGGCACGAGGCCCAGAAACGGCACGTGCAGTTTGCGCGTGATGTCTTCGGGTGTCTTGATCGTGTCGTCGAGGTAGTCGAGACCGAACGCGAGGCCGAGCGCCATGACGAAGCCGGCGAGCAGCGCCATCAGCATGTTCTGCGCCGGATTGGGCCGGAACGGCAAGGCAGGCACTTGCGCTTCGTCTGCGCGATGCGCGTTGTTGCGGGTCGAACTCGCTTCTACCGTCGCCGCGTCGAGCTGCTTCTGCATGTCGATCAGCAGCTCGTCCTTCGTCTTGATCTGATTCTGCATGCTCGCGAGCGAGATGCCCTGATTGTTCTGGTCCTGCGCCTGAATCGACGACGTCTCCCACTGAATTTTGTAGCGTTCTTCACTCGCCTTGGCTTCATCGAGTTTGAGTCTGGCCGTGTCGACGATGCTCTGGAGGCGCTTCTGAAGTTGCTTGCGCACCGAGTCTCGGTCGCTGTCGATCGCGGCGATCCTGGGGTGCGCATCGCCGAAGCCGTTCTCAGCCTTCAAGCGCTTCTTGTTCTTTTCATACTCTTCGAGTTGATTCAGGTAGTTGACGACGACGACGTCCGTAGAAAACCCTGGGACTGTCTTCGCAGCTTCCAGTGCGCCGTCCATCTCGTTCAGGTTGATCTTCGCAAGCCGGTCGTACTCACCGTTCGCCTTGGCTCTCAGATCGGTCGCGTTCGCAAAGGCCATTTTGGCGACGTTGACCGTGCCGGCCATGACGCCCGGATCCCCATAGCCGCCATTCGGCGTCTTTGCCGAGGCCTCGAGATAGTTGGCCCGAAGGGCTTCGAGCTCGGCCTGCGCGCGTTGAACCGACAGCGTGTACTGCTGTTTCTTGCTCTGAACGCTCTGCGTCCGTCGCTGATTGTTCGAGATGACGTATTCATCCACGAACGCATTGGCGGCGTCGGCTGCAAACTGCGGATTCTTGGAGACGATCGTGACGTTGAACAACCGGGTGCCAAGCTGTTGTTGCGCATCGAAGTGGCTCATCAGCCGATTGACGCGCTCAGCTTCTTCCGGGGTTTCCTCGGGTTCCTGCGGAAGTCCAGCGGCGGCTGCCTCGTTTCGGGCTGCGTCCTGGCCGTTGTCCTTCGCGACTTCCTTGGTGTCGGCCTTGCCCTGTGTCTTGGGATCGTCCGCCGCTTTTCCGCGGAAGATTGCCACGATCGGTTTGGTGATGCGCTCTCGCAGCGACAGCAACGCATCGCCAAGGCCTGTCGGCTGCAGTTCCTGACCGTTGAATTCCGGGTTGTTCTGCAGGTTCAGCTTACGAGCCACGCGTCGCGCCAGGATGTGGCTGCGGAGGTTTGTGAGCTCCGTGGCCATCGCGTAGGCCTCGTCTTCCTGAAACATGTTCTGACCGAGCTGCATGGTCGGTCGATCCGGGTCGATCTGTACGACGGCGACCGCCTTGTATTCCTTCGTCGTGGTGTACGTCTGCACCGCGCCGCCGATCATGACGACGATCACGACGGCGATGACGATGTTGCGATAGCGGTAGAGAACGCTGAGGCGATCAAGCAGGTGAACTTCAGATTCACCGTAGCCGCCCGGACCACCAGGCACGCCAGAGACCGGCATGGCCGGCGCAGGCGGCTCGA
>Ga0114969_10003299_pt1 | contig 13054 bp, 15 predicted proteins | sample M_130807_MF_Meta_FD_87316 | JGI IMG/M metagenome (GOLD analysis project Ga0114969, IMG submission 87316) | Freshwater microbial communities from Lake Montjoie, Canada to study carbon cycling - M_130807_MF_MetaG | ecosystem: Environmental > Aquatic > Freshwater > Lake | place: Lake Montjoie...
GCATCAGGATCAGTGCAGCGACGGGAGTACCGAACTTCATGGATGTAGGCTAACCGCAGTCGGTCCCTGTTTTCCACTGGGGGTTACATCTCTAATGGTTAAAAATTGCACTCAAAGCCAGAGAGGAGTGTGCGAAGCAAACCCTCAAGGAACTGACGGTCAGCAAAGTCGGTGCTAAGAGCCGCTGGGAGCTCTGGGTTCTGAAGTTTCTTGAGGGGCGATACGCAGACAGGCAGAAGAGGTTGGCTGGGCCATGAGCCAAACAATTGACTCCGCCCTGGTCCTGGCAGCTCTCGCCATGGCCACCCTGCATCGTACGCCTCCACCCGGACTGCTTTTCCACACCGACCGGGGTGTTCAATAATACGCCGCCGGCAACTTTCGGGCTGCCTTGAAGGCGGCCGGTTTGGTCGCCTCCATGAGCCGAAGGGGTAACTGCTACGACAACGCTGCAATGGAAATCTTCTGGAGCACCCTCAAACTGGAATTGGTCTATCGAGGCAAGTTCACCAGTCGATCCCACGCCAGATCCGAAATCTTCTATAACCGCCAGCGCCGTCACACATCCCTCCGAGGCCTTTCACCCGCTCAGTTCGAACTCAAAAACAACTAACCAATAACTCCCTTTTCTCTATCCGTTTTATCGAAGCAGGCCCAGTTATCGAGTCAGCCGGTAGTATCGAGTGGTGGCCGCATCCAGGATACGCAGGGGAGCCGTTGGTGTCGCACCCGCCAGAGATGTCCATGGGCCGGAGGGAGTGTCTGCTTGTTGGAGCAGAAATCCTGTGCCGACCCAGTCGAGGGTCATAAGGCCGTTATCCCGATGGATGGTGATGGCCGGAGGCCGCGCGGCGGGAACCTCCAGCGTGACCATTGCCCCCCAAGTGATGTCCGAGCTGCGGGCACTGGAATTGTGGACCTCGACGGCCAGCACGTTGTCGCCATCCCGGAGGATGCCATCCATAGGGACAATGAAGTCATCGGTGCAGTCGGCATTGCCGTTGCAGGGTAGGCCGGTTGCAAAGGTTGCGTTCAGGACTTCACCAGGGGCGGCGGGCATCCGGATTCGATGGATCTCTCGTCCGTTGAGGTAAAAAACCGCGCCGTCGTCAATGTAGGCCGACACCGAAAGGGTGGCTCCGGGGGATACACCCATGGCTTTGAAGTGGGTTCGAAAGTAGTAGGTGGTGTGTGGGAAACTGGTCGCTGGATTGTTGGGCATGCGCTCCCCCAAAAGATTTGGATCGAGTGTGGAACCAGCCGCACTGGCATTGGCCCAGAGCAACGCGGCTCCAGGTCCTTTCCAACCGGTATCGACATAGTTGGCGGATGTCCAAGGGGTACCGTTGAGGTTAGCGGTGGTATACCGCCATTGCGCATTGAGGGGGATCACCTCGGTGGTAACGACCGTTCGCGTGGTCCGGAAGAATTTGATGGGAGTTTCGTGTCGGGTGCCATTGGCGACGGAAACCGCTTGAAAATAGTAGCCGAGACCCGGTGTCAGTCCGGTGATTTGGACCGAATGTGTAGTGCCCGAGTTCCCCGTGAAGCGGGTCACCGGGTCGGGTGGGTTGGATGTGCCTAATTCCACCGACGCAGTGGCGTCCGTGAGGGTGGTCCACGAAAGGGTGGCCCCATCGTCAGACGGAACCACTTTCAGGTCGTTGATGAAACCCGGGATGGGCTTGGCAAAGATGCCGAGATGGCTGCCGACGGTTCGCTCCTTTCCGGAGTCGGCGACGGCGCTGGAGGCATTGAGTCGCAGGGGTTCACCGATACTGTCCTCCATCACCAAGGTGGTGGAGCCACCACCGTCCATGTTGACGGCGTGGTAGGCCCCGGCCAACAGCATCCAGGCGGCCGTCTCATAATCGAAGGCGCCCTCGCTGTGGTCCTGACGGCCGTCAATGCAGACGATGTAGAAGGTCTTGCCATCTTTGGACACTCCGAAAGCCGTTCGGGGATGCTGCTCATGAACCACGCCAGGGGTGTTGAGATAGCGGCGGGAAATATTGACTCCGTTGACGACCAACGGGTAGTCGCCGGCCAGAGCGTGGAGCACGCCGTTGGTGGAGGCGGCCGGCCAGTTGTCGTCAATGATGCGAGCCGTCCGATTCACATCAAACAGGACGCAAGCCGGATAAGTGGCGCTGGCCACTGAAACCAATGACCCGTCACTGATGGCCAACCCACTGAGTTGCATGGGGGTTCCCTCAGGCATGTAGTAGTCTGTGGGGGAAAAGAAGTTGGCATTCACCCCCAATTGCAGACCGTGCGTCTTCACAAATCGGCTCACTGTCTGGCCGGAAGTCTCCCGAGAATTCGCCAGATAATTGGTGATCTGAGGTGTCGGAAGCAACCGGATGTCGGGATCCGAGAGATCCACTCGAATCAAGTGGGCGACCATCAGGCTGGTGAAGTCGCCCGACGATTGGGAATTGGTGCCCGTCATGTACTCCACCCCTTTGAAAAGCGGGATCCAGCCTGTGGTGATTGGAGCCGCGGACACCGACGGCATCAGGCAAATGAGGACGGAAAAAATTAGGGGTCCTAAGCGGAAGAACCAATGGTAGGGGTTCGGAATCATGGAGTGAGAATCAAAGAATTATCGACCACTGTAGCGGTATCGGTAGCCGGGGATGGGATCCCGCGTGTAGGCGGCGTTGTAGCCGTCATGATAAATCTTCACCAAGTCCACATGGCCATCGACGAAACCAACGACACTCTCAGCGTCATTGTAAAATGGGGCGTTCCGTTTGCCGGTGCGGCTGCGGTGCCAGGACAGCGGGCCATGCGCCGTCCATTCCATGACCAGAAGCGTTCGATCGGGCTGGCGGATCTCCGGCAGACGCCAGCCGGCGATATTGGGTATACCGAGCAGGAGGACTCCGTTGAACGGGTAGCTGGAGAAATCGAAACGCTCGGACTGGTGGAAGGGTTTGGGGTCTGTGTAGCCGCGGTCGTCGGGGCAGGCGAAAGTCGAGTCGGTGGCAGCCGAGGCTCCTCGGAGTCCGAGGTAGGATTTCACCTGCTCCTTGTACCACCATTGAAATTCCCCGGGTGCCTCCACGGGGCCAGGCAGCGTTTGGCCGTGATCGGCGGCAAATTGAAGGCAGGCGCGGCTGACACCGGTCAGGTTGGCCCGGCAACGTTCGAGACGGGCCCGTGAACGCGACACGGTGACCGGCGTCCAGACCAGCGGGAGGAGCAGGCTCATCAGAGCGATACCGACGAGCAAATCGGTCCGGGTGAATCCCGTGTGGTTCCTGGAAAAAAAAGGCCGAAGCCTCATGGTCGCCCCTGTGTTTTGGGTTTTTGGATGAGGGCCTTGGAATCCATCCGCCGATAAAGGGCTTCGAAGCTGTCCGGTTTTTTGGAGGATTGCTTCGGATCGTTGCTGGGCGGCAGGGCCAGTACGCCGCCATGGAGCAGGCCCATCGAGGCCAGTTGAGCGGGATCCAGGACCTCCGCGGATGAGCCTGGGCAAAAAGCGATGACCGCGGCTTTTGGGGTTCCCAAGGCGAGCCGTTGATCTTCAGGCAAAAGCACCGGCCCCATGAGCGAGACCACGACGTCGCCTTTGCTGGATTTTCGAAGGACATCGAACAAGTCGCCTTCTGGGACGTGGATGGGGCGAAGGGGATCTTCAGCCACGAGTCGCAAGTCGGTGACAGGGTGTCCGGCCTTTTGCATCTCGGTGGTGAAACTCCGGAGTGTCATGTCCGTCGCGGGTTGCTCGAACTCCGACGTATCACGGGCGAAGACCACCACCCGACCGCCGGTGCCTGCGTGTGCCAAAGTCTCTTGGGCGAGCGCTTGTCCGATTTTCTGATGCAGCGTCCTACTCGGTCGCGGAGCGACGTCAATCCAACTGAGGGCCCACGACGCAATACCGACACTGACGGCACAGGTGCCGATGGCGAGGGCTTGGATGCCGCGATGATCGCGCATGGCTCGTGGGTGGGGCGTCAGAGAACGCCGCGAGGCTTGGAAAACACCACGTTGGTGAGACCGCTGGCGAGGGCTTGATTGATGGCCGACCGGAGCGCAGCGGTCTTGGTCGCTTGGACGCTGCCGTCGGTCATCGCCAGATTGCCGGCCCGGACATGCAGTGTCTTGTCCCACGCGGCGTCGATCGAAGCCCCAAGGAACCGGCTCCATTGAGGATCAAAACCGCCCCCACCACCGGTGACGTTGGCATCCCCGGAAATCATGGTCTGAGGTTTGAGCTCCTCGGCTTTCAGGCCGATGAAGTAGCTCACATTGGCGAAACCGTCGAGATTCACCCAGTTGGTCCCCGGCCTGGGAATCTTTTCGGAGGGACACACCAAAACGCTCGGGTTGGAGAGTTCATTGGAGCAGGCCCGGAAATGATCGGCCCAGTCCTCGGAACCGGCCGTTCCCCCATTGGTCACACCCAACTGCCATGGGTACCGATCCCGATTGTCGTTGGCCCACAATCTCAAACCCAGGCCGACGGTCTTGAGATTGTTCAGGCAGGCGATGTTCTTGGCACGCGCCTTCGCCATGCTCAACGCCGGAAGCAGCATCGAAGCGAGGATTGCGATGATGGCGATCACCACCAGCAATTCGATGAGGGTGAAGGCACGCCGTTCCTGGGAAAATTTCATGACTTCAGAAATTATACTAACCGACACAGTTACATTTGTAACTAGCAGACATACCGGGTCTCAGCAAATGGGGGTCACGGGTAGCTGATGGAAGCATTGGATTCCCCTCGGCAATCACCCAATCCGATGGATCCTGAGGCCCTTGGTTTCCAAATGGACGATGCCACGGCGTCCGCGGAAGGCGATGCGAAGCTGGGTGCTTGTCGACGCGGATTCGACGTGGAATTCGAGGCGGAGCGGTTGTCCCGTCCGTGATTCAGCATGAAGCCATTCCTTGGAGGATTGGCCGGTTTTCTGGATGAAAACACCTCCGGGCTCGCCAAAGGGCAGGGGTTCAAAGTGGTCAAGTCGGACCCAGACTTCGAGCTGGTAGCGTCCCGGCAGCAAGGTGCCCGTCCATGTCCAACCGGCCAAGGATGCCTCTTTGGCACGGATCCGGAGTTGGGATCCGCCCTCTGGATTTTTCACCTCCGACAACTCGGCGTTCATCGGAGTGGGATCGGGTCTCCAGCCGGACAAAATGGTTTCAGAGCCCAAGGCGACGGACACGGGTTCCGCGATTTTTTTTTGCAGGTCTAGAACCTCCCATCGTCTCTTCCATTCATCCATCAGCTGATCGGTGCCGACTCGTATCTCCTGCCATTCGGTCCGACTGAGGTGCGGACGCAGTCGTTCCATGCGCTGTTCGAGATGAGCTTTCACCGCGGAGAGATCGGGCAATCGACCTCGGAAAGCCTGGATCTGGTCGAACACCTGCCTCGCTCCGTCCGGGCGGGCCATGACTGCTTCTGCCATCGGTCCGGCCATGGCGGGAGGCCACGGAAGTTCGGGGGCCGTGAACAGTCGATCGAGTCCGTGAGGAATCCACTGCAGGCCGCTGCCATCCGATGGGACCCACAGGCGGTAGTTGTTGTGAGCCAAACTGTATCCATCGGCATGCGCCAGCAGCACCTCCGCTGCAATGAAGCCGATGAGCGATAATTCGTTGATGCAGACTGCAGTGGAGTTCCAGCGGTTCGTCACTGGCAGGGATGGCGCAGCCAGAAATGGTCGAGGCAATCGGGAGGCGGATTCTTGCCCGCAGGATGTGACTCGCCTGAAGTCGGGTGGACCGTTGGTTTTGGCAACGGGTTCGAAGAGGGCTCCGCGTTTCCCGGGAAAGGATCGCTCGATCCAATCGGGGGTGAATCCTTCGATGAGCACATAAAGGCCGAGGTCCCGACCGTTGAGCAACACCCGGGCATGGGTGGCCGAGGTCGTTGGCATCCCGAGTTCGCTCAACACCTCACGGCCGAGGATTTCCCGCCACCGGCTTGAGTCCTCCACGCCATTGTTGAGATGCAGTTTGGTGGTCCCCAGAATGCGCTCGGATCCGGAACGCTTCGAGGTGGAGAGCGTGAAGGAGGGGCGATCGTCGATCGGGCGGAAACTGCCGGTGGCCCCCTTCAAATGCAGGCTCAATTTCACCCAGGGCCAGCCATCGACCCGAGCCCGGGCTGCGACATCGGTTCGAGGGGCCTTGCGAAGCGCAGCCAACGGGCTTTCGTCGAGCTGGATCTCAATGCGGTGCAATGGAGTCGCGGAATCGAAGAGTTCTGAACCTTCCACCTCCGAGGCTGTGAGAAACCAAGAGACGAGGGTGCCGAGCGCAAGCAGTTGGCCAACGAGGCGTCTGTTCCGATGCGGACTCACGGTGTCGGATATTCGGAGCGAACAACCACCAGCGCGTTGGCGATCGGTCGCTCACTGCCGTCGCTGGGGTGATTGCGAATTCGACCGTCGGCCCACAAGGTCGCAGACCCGCCTCCATCCAGATTCATGGCCTCGCTGCAGCCGATCGCGGCCAGATGCTTTCCGAGTTCCTCGAGGGTCATTCCGACCGATTCCTTTTGCCGGCCGTCGACCGTGACGAAGAAATAATGCTCAAGGTTCCACCCCACGGCCGAGCGGGGGTGCCGCTCTTTCATCGACTTAAATTGATAGGCGGCGTCATCCGGGATCTCGATTTGGATGGGACGATGGTTTCGCACCAACATGGGGCCGCCACCGATCCCGCTCACGGCGTTGTCCATGGGCACGCTGGTGGATAAATCGACCTCAACAACTTGTTGGGTGCTGACGGTGGGGAGACGACGGACGAGGGCCGGGCCAGCCGAGAGGACGAACCCCCCGGAGGGAATGGGGCTGTTGCCTCCATCACGGATTTCTGTGACTCGGAGCTTCATGCGGCCACCGATTGGAAGGACCGAAGCGGTGCCGGATGCCTCCGGAGCAAGAATCCACTCTCGACCTCCTCGGCTGCGGGTTGCAGCCCCGGCGCTCGGGGCAAAGAGGACCAAGCGATCGGGAGCCGATTCTTCGTTGAACCCCAGCGAGGCCTTGGTTCCATCCGGCCAGGTGAGTTGGAATCGCGATTGGATTTCTTCCATGTGGGGTTCTCCGGCACGATCGAACCAGAGGCAAACTCCCATAGGAGCGCTGACCAACATTCCATCGATCAACTGGAGGCCGCGGGGATCCCCCGAGTAAGCGCCCTCACGCTGATAAAAATCGCCATTGATGGCGGCCATCGGTCTCCCCACCGCCTTGGGCAAGCCGCGGAGATGATCCGAAATATTGGCCAAACCAAACGCCCCATTGCCTGCATGAACCGATCGGAGTTGGGAGGTGGGCCTGGATCGATCCACACGAACGACATGAACCGAAACCGGTCCTGAAGACAGTATCTGATTGGTGTAGGCCAGACCGGGTTGCAGCTCCGGCATCGCCGTCTCAACCGGTTTGCCACAACCAGCGAGAATCCAAGCGACCTGAACGAGTAACGTGCCCGTTGCCAAGTGTCTTGGGACGCTGTTTCTGAACCTCGAGAGGAATGCTGTCTGCTGTTTCGGTTGGTACTTCACGGGAGTGGGCTGATGGTCGCCGATGTTTTCAAGGTCCGTCTCAGGAGGTTGGTTCTTAGCCGGAACGATTCAGTGTGGAGTAAAGTGATGGTGTGGCGGATTCTTTCGCAAGACGAGGAGAGAGCGAGGCGCGGGCCGATTGAAGGCCCGTAACGAGCGAACTGGGGTCATCTACCCCTGAACCACGGTTTCGATTCCGGGGCTGAAAACCCAAGGAAACGGGGCTGATCCGGGCGGCTTCGTATGACACTCGTATGACAGTGGCCGGAAAAACTGCGACTTTGCTCAGCAAAAGGATGGAGCGGGTGAAGAGAATCGAACCCTCGTTTTTGTAGGAACAGGCCAAATCATCGAAAACAGGCGCAAAAACGCGTGATTTGTCAGCCAGCAGGAGGCCATCCGTATGACACTGTTTGACAATCGGCCGACGCATTTTTTCAGCGCGGCCATAGAATTCCACAGCGATTCCAAGGCCGTATTATCTGCCTACACCGAGAGCCGGGGGACCCGTTCTGGATGATCACGGAGGCTGACCGAAGATCGACCTGGGTCTTGCTCCAGGAAGATCGTTGACCGATCGGATGACTAGGGATGCATAAAAACCCCAGGGCTTCACTTCTTGGACCGAGTATAGGTGTCGACAGATGGCTTTTGGCCGTCCCGCTCCTTATCGAAGTTGGCTGCTACCACCAACGCCTCGTCAGAGAACGTATAGACCGAAGTATGGTCGTCATCGATCGGATTGGTGTTGGACTCAGATGCGCCGCCTTTGATGTCGGTGAACTTTGCAATTTTAAGACTGCCCACCTTCTCGGTCTTGAAGGAGCCCTCGGCAAACATGACCACGTCACCATCCCGGATCACACGGAAGGTGAATTTGTCTTTCTTGATCCCAATAGATTGGGTGTAGGCATTGCCATCAGGGCCAGTTTTCTTGGTGGTCCAAGTCCCATCGAGTTTCGCGTCTTCGGCGAAAGTCATCAGAGAACTGGCAGCAACGAGGGTGGCGATAGAGAGGGTCTTGAGGAATGTCGTCATTTGAGAGCTTACGTTTGAGCCGTTAAGATGACCCGTCAACCACGCAGCACTAGAGTGCGTGGAATTGCATTTCGCATGGGAAACAGGAACACCGTGCTGAAAGTATTCGCGGGTCAAAAGGCCTGAAAACCTGGCGGTCGAGGCCCCCGTCTGAAACCTCACTATGCGGAGGCGACTAATACCAACCAACCTAATTGACCGGTATAATTGTACCACCCCAGGTGCCGGGAGCCCCTCGGGGCTTGCCTGCCCTCGTCCCGCATTGGGGTTGGGATCCGGCCTATGGGCAAGGGAGGTGTGTAGGTTGACGGCATGATGGTAGGGTCGACGGATGCCGGCATCCTCCGTGGGCAAGGTGCTGAAGGAGGCCCGGGCTTCACCTGCCTCTCCTTTCCCTGTGGAATGACGGAATCCCTCCGCCAGATGGTAAAAGGGTCAGTAAATAAAAGGGTCAGTTCTTGATATTGGATACTTCCTGCCCAGCTTCCGCCGGCGATACAAGAGATGGTTCAGGTAACCGCGCGTGCCCATCGCCAGACGCTCGGCGATCCACCCCACCGTCATCGTCGTCTCCGCCCGCAAGCGCGCCGCCAAAACCACCTTCACTGAATCTCCCTAGGGCCGAGTTTTCAGATCAGCTTCCTGCCACCGCCCCAGCTTCAACTCTTCCGCGATGATGAGTTCCGCCAGCGCTTCCGCCGTCTCCGCGCGCTCCTCGCCGTAACGCTCCGCCCCCATCCGCTCGCTCATCTGCGTCAGCAACTCCTCCCGAAACTTCTCCTCGCCTAGACACCAGCCGCGCCGAATCGGCTTGAACTCCTCGCCTTCCTCCGTGCCGCGCTGTTCCTCCGGTGAAACCGCCCGAAAGCCCGTGCTGGCGACACCCGCAAATCCCAGCCAATCGCGCCCTGAAAGAGATTCGTAAGGCTCACCCAACACATCCCCTGTGCTGACGTCCAAGTGAAACCTGACGAACGAGCGTCTTGACAATCGGGCATCCACCGAGAAGCGAGCACCACCATAGGGTGCAGCCTCCAAATCCTGAACCACATCGCCAAACACGAAGGTGAAGTGATCCCCCCAAGTCCAGCTGCCCGATTTCGCGCAACGCTTCGAGAACCGTTGAGGCATTGGCATCCCAATCCCGAGTCGGCATCGGGAGTTGTTTCAAGGCCAGATCCATATCACGCGTCGTCCGAGCGGTCTTCAAACGCAACTCCATCGCGTAACCGCCTTTCAAAAGCCACGGAGCATCCGGTTTTGCGAATAGGCGGCAGAGCAATCGGTCGAACGCCGCCTGCCGACGCACTCGTTGAAGATCGACGCTTTCTTCCTGTGCCAGCCGTTTCAACCGGCCTTCCAGGGCAACTCGAAAGGCTGTCGCTGATGCATAGTTGCGAGGTGGGTTCATTGGATATGAGCGGCAATCAGGTCATTGAACCACGGCGGAAAATGCGCGGTGCGGCCAAGCTCCGAGAGTTCGCGGGCAGTGATCACACCACGCCGACGCCCTTCAGTCAGGGCTTGCTCGACAATATCGCGGGAGGTGGATTCCGCGGCCGCCACATCGGCGATGCTGCGAAGCGGGCGAGTCACGGCGAATCCCTGCCGGGGTTCGACATCTTTTTCATTGAGACTGGCGTGATGCAGCACCAGCACGTTCGGGGTTTTGGCTGTTCGCCGAAATGCGGCTGGGACCGTCATGTGGAGTTTAGTCGGGTTCAGGTCGGAGAGTTCATGGATGCTGAGCGCGGTTTGGTATGAGTAAACCCCTTCCGGTTCACCCGCTCGGTTGCGTGACCAGAGGGCGTAGATGACCAGTTGTTCTTCGGAAGATTGCGGAAACCGGGTCAGTCGATAGATGCCGCGTTCAGCGCGCACCCAATTCCCTGATTTGACATGATGCGCCTGGCTCCCAGGTTGGTAGCGAGCATCGCCTGCCTGTTTGGTCGTGAAATAGCCTTGCTGGCCCTCGGCGATCGTAAAGAGCACATCGGCTGAAGTTTTGGCGTCGTAGGACACTGCACGCTTATACAACCCGTTTGTATGAATGTGCAAAACTCGAATCGTGAATGATCCAACTCCATCGCGTGTTCATCCCCAGGAGGCTTGAGTGATCCCACCGGCAAACAAAGGACATTTGCCCCCGATCCCTAGGTTCGATTCCGGGCCTGGAAACCTCGAGAAACGGGGCTGATCCGGGCGGCTTCGTAGGACACTCGCAGGATAGTGGCCTGGAAAACTGCGAATTTGCTGAGCAAAAAGATGGAGCGGGTGAAGGGAATTGAACCCTCGTTTCTGTAGGAACAGCCAGAATCATCGAAAATGGGCGCAAAATGCGCGATTTGTCAGCCAGCAGGGGGCCATCCGTATCACACTGAATGACAATCGGCCGACGCGTTTTTTCAGCGCAACCTAGGAGCTAAATTCTAGCCCCTCGGGGGTTTCCAGAGCTATCAACTTAATGCGAGCCGGATCCGCACAACGCCGGACTGGATGCCTTCGGGCAAAAACACTGGCCGAACCGTCAGGGCTTCGTCCACCGTAACCGACAGATTGGCCGGGCCCGGCAGGTGGTTTGCAGTCGATTCGACGAGCGCGAAATCAGGCCCCAGTTGATTCACCGCCAACCGTTCACCGCCCACGTCCAAATGCATCCGGACCCGAGTAGAAACCTGCCCCGGCGAGGATCTTATGAGTGAAGTAGCCGACATCGGGGAAAGAGTTGCCGCATACTGCCGGCGACGGCAACTGGAACGTCTCGGCCCATTGGGCTCGGGCATGCATGGCAATGTGTTCCGGGCTGGTTCGGCGGCTGCTGCAGGTGAGGTGGCTCTCAAGGTCCACCTGCGCCGTGGGCCGTTTGAACTGGAATTAGAAACCTATCTCCGGCTGCAGGATGAAAACATCGCACAGGTGCTTGGCTTCAACGTCCCGCAATTACTGGATTACGATGCCGAATTGCTGGTGCTGGAAATGACGGTCGTCCAGCAACCCTTCGTCCTGGATTTCGCGGAGGTGCGGCTCGATTTTCCTTTAGAGTTTCCGGATGACGTATGGGCGATCTGGCAGGAGGAGAAGCAGGAGCAATTTGGTGAACGCTGGCCCATTGTGAAGCGGGTGCTCGAGGAATTTGAGGCTCTGGATATTTACCTGCTCGACGTGTCGCCCCGAAACATCGCTTTCCGAGACTAGTTGGCAGCTCTCGGGGATGATTCGACTCGTGGAGGTTCCGCGAGCCTTTGAAAATTCGCCTCCCCCATGCGACCCAGGGGTGAAGAAAAGGTTCGGGACCCACCCGAAGCCCCGACCAACGGATAAGGTTTGAAGGCACCCCCCTCCGAATGCAGTGGCGTAACTGGTTGGTCTTCTCCGGGGGACACCAGCGGAGGTCACTGTTGCCCCCGATCCTGAGGAATGAGACTTTGAGAAAGAACCCGAACGTTTTGGCCGGGTTGGGCTGGTCCGAACAAACATTTGCTATGAAGTCAAAGGCTCCACCCGGATTCATAAACGTCGATCTGGACATCGTCTCCAGAGCGAAGCTGGGTGCCATCGAAGCATCTCTCAGCCAAACGGCCTATTCCCTCTACTCAGGACCGGTTCGCAAAGGCATCTTCCTTCTCCGGCTGGAATGCAATTCGGACCCCAAGGATGCCGACACGGCGACAAGCAAGCTCTGTGCGGCCATAGAGGCTCTGGGTGGCAACGAGAGGCGACTCTGGGAACGGGCTCTGAAGCGGACATTCGACGTGGGATACGAAATCATCCCGGGTTGTAGTGCGGTCCATGTCTCGCTTCGACCCGAGACTCTCAAGCGCGTCACCGCACTCGGAGCTACCGTCGCCTTCACGTGCTATCCCGGTGACGGTAGCCATCCGGGTGTTCCAATCAACGGCAGACAACCGATTCACTCGATGCTCCATCCACCGTCTTCAGCAACTGGCTCCGGTCACTGATCACCGTGGCAGGAGGCAAGAACGTCATGTCTGAAGACGCACACGATACTGTCCGCAAAAAGGTTGAGGCCCTCTTCACCGAATTGGCAGGCGAACGCGCACGGATGCTCGACGGCAGCCTGTTCCCTGCAGGCATCACCTCGACCATCACAGCGTCTCTCTCCGGCCCGGCCGCAAGCGAAGAGCAGGTCCTCCAAGCCGACACGATTGCGTTCCACCTCACCGACTGGAATGCGGACGCAGCGTTTATCGTCGCGCTGCACCTCTACCCGGAACGATTCACGCCAGAAGAGATTGAGGCAGGTGTGGGAATGCTTCTCAGCCATGTGCCAAGTCACGTCATCGCCGCAGCGCGTCTCGCTGGACATCCCGTGGAGGACTCGTTGCGAGAAAACGACACCTACCCCTGAACCACGGTTTCGATTCCGACGCTGAAAACCCAATGAAACGCGGCTGATCCGGGCGGCTTCGTGGGACACTCGCAGGATAGTGGCCTGGAAAACTGCGAATTTGCTGAGCAAAA
>Ga0114969_10003300_pt1 | contig 13053 bp, 8 predicted proteins | sample M_130807_MF_Meta_FD_87316 | JGI IMG/M metagenome (GOLD analysis project Ga0114969, IMG submission 87316) | Freshwater microbial communities from Lake Montjoie, Canada to study carbon cycling - M_130807_MF_MetaG | ecosystem: Environmental > Aquatic > Freshwater > Lake | place: Lake Montjoie...
CTATTTTGTCAATGTATACCAACACAAACTAATTTAAGTATGAAGAAACTATTTTTCATGGCCTCCTTGTTGTGCATTTCAGCAATGGCCTTCGCGCAAAATGCTGTGAACTCATCGATGTTCAGTATTATGGAAGCCAGAGCGTTGGGGCCTGGTACAATGAGTGGGCGAGTTTCGGCCATCACAGGTGTTACAAATGACAACGGCAAAACCCTGTATCTTGGAACGGCTGGAGGCGGTGTTTGGAAGTCAACCAACGCTGGTACTTCGTACAAATCAATCTTTGATAAATATTGTCAGTCTATCGGTGCCATCGCGATTGATCAGAAAAATCCAACCACGCTCTATGTTGGTGCAGGAGAAAGCAATATGAGAAATTCAGTTTCCATAGGAAATGGGATGTATAAATCAACTGATGGAGGTGAAAACTGGAAAAAAATAGGGCTCGATAGCACAGAGCATATTTCTAACATTATCGTTCATCCGAGTAATTCAGACATTATTTATGTAGCCGTGCCAGGTCCACTTTGGAGTGATAGCGAACATCGCGGATTATATAAATCAGAGGATGGTGGTGCAACGTGGAAAAAAATATTATACAAAGATGCAAAGACAGGTTGCGCCGATTTGCTAATGGATCCAAGCAACCCCAATATTTTATTCGCGTCGATGTGGCAATTTCGCCGTCAGCCATACAGTTTTAATTCGGGAGGTGAAGGAAGTGGTTTATTCAAAAGTATGGATGGTGGCGCAACTTGGAAAGAAATTAGTAATGGTTTGCCGCCTAAGCCTTTCGGACGTATTGCGATGACATTGGCTCCAAGTAATCCGAAGAAAATGATAGCCATTGTAGAAAATAAAGCAACCGGTTTGTATATTTCTGAAGATGGAGGTGATTCGTGGAAGAGTCAAAGTGCCACGATGAATGTATGCGCTCGCCCCTTTTATTTTAGTACGATTGTAGTTGATCCCAAAGATGAAAAGAGGGTGTATCGTCCTGCTTTTGAATTCGCGTACTCCGACGATGGTGGTTACTCATTCTCTAACGCATCAAGCGACGGCGGTTGGGTGCACAGCGATATGCACGCTCTTTGGATTAATCCAACGAATACCAATCTGATGTACCTCGGTACCGATGGTGGTGTGTATATGAGTATCGATCGCGGCGTCACTTGGATGTTTCAGCATAGCTTGCCTGTTGGTCAGTTTTACCACGTAGCCGCTGATAATAAAGATCCTTATAATGTCTATGGTGGCTTGCAAGATAATGGAAGTTGGATGGCCCCTAGCTCTACGCCTGGTGGTGTTGGTAATGCCAATTGGAGCCGACTATATGGTGGCGATGGTTTCTGGACAGTGCCTGATGCGGATGGCAAGACTGCTTACGCCGAATATCAAGGTGGAAATATGGCACGAATTGAACTCGCTACGATGAAAGGTGAAAGCATTCAACCTAAAAAAACATTGAAAGAAGATAAACTTCGCTGGAACTGGAATACACCCATTGTCATAGGAAAGAAGAATCCTAAGAACCTATATGTTGGGGCACAGTATGTCTACAAATCGACTGATCAGGGGCGAAACTGGAATCGTATTTCACCTGATCTAACAACCAATGATAAGAAAAAACAAGAGCAGGAAGATAGTGGTGGCTTAAGTGCAGATAATACCTCGGCAGAAAATCATTGCACTGTATTCACGATTGCTGAATCGCCTTTGGATGAGAATTTGGTTTGGGTTGGCACTGATGACGGAAATCTTCAATACACGCTTGACGGTGGTAAAAAATGGACCAATGTTTCTATGAATGTTTCTACATGTGGTATTGCTAGACAGGCCTGGGTGAGCAGCATACAGCCTTCGAAGTTTGATAAGAATACGTTGTATGTCACGTTTGAAAATCATATGTATGGCGATCATAAAACATACCTAGGCAAAAGCACCGATCTTGGAAAGACGTGGATACGGCTTGATAGCAAAGAATTTAACAGCTTCGCGCACAAGATTGTTGAAGACACTGAAAATAAAAATCTCCTTTTTCTAGGCACTGAGATGGGGCTGTTTTGCACATTGGATGGCGGCGCAAATTGGTTTCGAATGAAAAATAATATACCTGAATATGCTCTTGTACGCGATATTCAAATTCATCCAACAACACACGACCTTATTGTGGCTACACATGGTCGAGGTATTTATATCCTAGATGACATACGGCCAATTAGTCAAATGAATCAAGAAACGATTAGTAAGGATGTGTCTATTTTTCCAACACCCGATATCATTCTCAATAATGGTCGATTCGGTTGGGGCGGACCTGAAGTCTCAGGCGGCTGGGGCACTGGCAATGCACCTACAACACCATCGATACAATATTACTTGAAGGAGCGTGTTTCTTCCGGTAAAGCCACGATTGATATTTTGGATGACAAAGGCAACTTAATTCAATCTATGCCCGCGACGATACGCAAGGGTATTAATAAAGTAGAATGGAATCTCAGAGGTACACCGCCGCGCGTCGCTGCCGGTAGTACAAAAATGGATGGTGCTGGATTCACTGCGCCGATGGTATTGCCTGGCACGTATACCATTAAACTAAAAATCAAGGATAAAGAGTATCTGAGCACAGTGCGTTGTATTCATGATAATGGCAACAAGGATTTGAGTGTAATAGACCGTAAACTTGTGTACGATAAAGCGATGGCACTTCAAGCGATGTATACACGATTAGCAAATACCATCGATACCATCGCAAGTTTGCAAGCCAAATTAAAAGCGGATACTATGGCATTTAAAAAGTCGACATCTAGTAAAGTGATTTATGACGATTTAGAAAAAGTACGAGCTGCATTGATGGCCACTAAACAGACGTCGATGTTTGCTGATGAAGAAAAGATACGTGAAAAAATTTCTGAACTTTATGGCACATTCTGTTCGATGGAAGCTAAACCAAATGCAACGCAGCTGCAGGCCATTGCATCGTTAGAGGCAGAATTGAAGGCTCAGGAAGTCATACTTGATAAGGTGAGAAAGCGATGTTCTGCCGCCATGGTTTATTAGTAGAAAATAGTGATTGCTGATTACTGAACTTACTTGCTGTCGAAGGATTTATTGCATCTCCCACATGATGCCTATACTGATATTTCTTCCGGGCATTATTCGTCCTGCGATACTTTCGTAGCGGGCATTCCATAGATTATTAAAACGTAGGGTGGCATGTAGCAAATTCGTATTAATCTGATATTTATACGATGCAAATGCGTTACCTGTCCCATAGGGTTTTAGATATTGGCTTTCATCTGAGGTGATAAATCGATAACCTGTATAGGTATGAACATAGCTTAGTTCAAATTGATCCCATTTCAATCCGATATTACCTTTCAACTGATAACGTGGTACATACGGAATCTGTTTGCCGATTGAGTAATCGTTACGTATAGCAGATTCTTCTGTGGTTGAAAGTGTGTAGGCATATAAGATATCACACGAAACTGTTCGTTTTTTTTCGATGCGATTGGCAGCGCTCTTTTTCGCAATACATACCTCGATCATCATAATAGAATCCTTAGGGTAATCGTTCTGCCTGCGACTTGCTAAATTGATATCATAATGCCCGATAAATTCAAGGCCACGACTCCAGACGTGTTGAATATTATGGGGTGTTAAAATCGAGGCGCCATACCAAGCAATCCAGTTATTGACCTTGCGGTTAAATAAGGTTAAGTCGGTATGAAGTGTTTGCGTTTGCCACTTTTTATTGAGTTGAAATCCTCCTTCAAGATTTTTACTTGTTTCAGGTTTGAGTTTGATATTGCCACCTGGATTGTAATACAACTCATTCAACGTTGGCATTCTGTAATGACTGGATACGGTCACATATGGTTTGATAAAATGCCAAGCCTCCCAGTTCAATGAAACGTTGGCAATCAAGGGTACTTGAAATACATCGGTTACTTCCTTTTCGATTGATGTTTGCAGATTGATGTGCTTGAGAAGTTGATCTACCGAATACGAAGCAATGATGCCTGCTTTATTCAATGAATAATTTGTGTGGCCCGTTAAAAATGATCGGTTTGCAATCAACTGCAAACTTACTTTCTGACGACGAGGTAAGATTAGATTGAATTGCTCTATAAAAGGAATGTTCGTTACCGAAGCCTGTGAACGAAGTTGAATGAGTGAATCGTCATAGGCATATTGTTCGTAGAATACTCCAAGCGTGGTTGTTGAGAAGTACGATTGGTAAGGATGTTGTTCTAATTTTACCAAGGTGCGATACGCTGTAGTTGTTTCCATTTTTACACTGGACACTTCAAAGATTGCTGGAGGAATTTCACGTTGTTGATGCTGCGCCCAAACATGCCATGAAAGGATGAAACCATTATTTATTTTTAATGAAAGGTCATTCATTAGACTAATCTGATTGCTTTGCGCATGCGTTAATGTATCTGTTTGCTGTTTGTCTGTATTGAAAAAAGTGAATTCGTTTTTTGCTTTACTGATGTTTACACGAAGTCGATTAGAAAGAAGACGGTTGGATGTTGCGATGCCAATACTTGCGGTATAATTTTTTAGATTTTCATAACCGAATGCAGCTTGTATTTTTTTATGTTTATAGAATGAAGGTTTGTCATTCGATAACTGAATGCAGCCGCTCATCGCTGGATTACTTGACGCACTTCCATAGTCAATGCTAATCTTGTCGAAAAAGGAAACCGGTATTGCGCTGAAATCACTGAGGCCAGTCATGGCATTATTTATATTGACGCCATGCCAAAGAACCTGCGTTTGCGCAGCCGAACTGCCTCGTATACTAATAGTGCTCAAACTGCCGATGCCATAGTTTTTGACAAATACATTGGTATGTAGCTGAAGTAAATGTTGTAGCGATGCCTGTTGGTAGTATTGCGAAATGGACGATTGGATTTGTTGTGATGATGCTGGCTGTGCAACTACTTTTTTATCAGTGACAACAACTTCATTGATCGTATCTCGTTTAGCGTGTTGTGCATCGCATTGAAGAATCGATGAAAGCACGAAGAATACTATGATGATTACTTCTTTCATTCGTTAAATAGAAAACTATTGGCACCGATACCGGCAGTAAATTGATGCATCAATTCACCGGTAGATGAATACTCATAGATTGTACTTTGTTGTGTAAATCCTTTTGGGTCAGAAAGGTAAATATGCTGCGTGACACTGTCAATACCTAGTGCCCAGAAATATGAATTGATAGGTGCTTGTATGAATGGTGATGGCGGTAACGTCATGTTGCTTATGCTCATTCGGTACAAGCCGTTACTTGATGACGTGCCGTTGTAATCGACATTGATAAAGTAAAGGGTGTCTTTATGCTGATTGATTGTGAGTCGAAAAGGATCGTGCGCAGCGGCGAATGGGAAGGTCTGAATGATTTGTTTTGTAAGCGGATTGTATTGTGTTAAATACGACGATTTGTTTTTGTATTTATTTCCTGAAAGAATCCACAGCATGGCATTTTTATCAGATACGATATCATGCGAAGCCCTGCCATTGATTGGTATACGATGTTCAATACGATCGTTGCTTGTATTGATTTGATAGATGATATTACTTGCCGTATCCCAGTTTGTTACATAGCACAATCCATTTTGGCAAATCATCCGTTCCGTATTCGGAAAGTCAACTTGGATTGTTGATGTAATTTTATTGGATGTTATATCAAGTACATAGATTCTTGGCGAATACAAGCAAGAGACATAGGCCTTGTTTGCACTGACTTGCGTGATATAGCGAGGTGATGTAATCGATGTGATGGTCGTTATTTCTTTATAGGTAGTTGGGTCAATCACAACAATTTTATTGGAGTTATTGACTGCTACATAATAGAGATTGTTGATGCGTGAAATGCTCTGCACCACATCGCCTAATTGTTTCGCATTCGAAGTAAAATACAATTGATTGAATATCGCATTCGAATCAATATCTAAAAAAGAAAGTTCGCCATTATTATTTCCATAAGACCCTTCGTTACTGATGATGATACCACGATGCTTGGACGAAGGTAGACTATGCAAATCGGGATTGGGCCGGTCTTTGACACAGGCACTTAGGTTGACAAATAGACTTAGTAATAAAAGTATAGGCCTATTCATATTTTGAAATCAATTGATGATGTTGTTGTCCATTCTTGAAGCGGAGACTTAGGGCATATTGCCCCTTTGGTAATGATGTAAGATTGAAATCATCAGCAGGGCCTGATTGGCGTATGAGTACTTTACCTTCCAATGAGTACAGGGCTATTTCATCGATGGCCTTCCAATTTTTGCAATGCAATATGCCATTCGTGGGATTAGGATAAAATAGGTTCGTGTTGTCTATAGTCGCATTAGAAAAGCCTGTGGGAAATTTTTGATGTATGATACCGATGGCGTCCAAATCAAAACCACCTGTTGGGAATGGCGTTGGATAAGGATCGTTGATCGTATGACTGTTGGCGTCACGAACACATGTGTTCTCATCAAGCGAGCCAATAATATCTTTTACCTTAATGTAATGGATGTTATTGATATCCAAACCGGATTGCGTGCTTAATTCGCTTAGTTCGAAGGGCGTGCCATAGTTCGCAATATATTTACCTGCAAGATTATGAATATGTTGAGCATCCATGTAATCGCCGGCGCCTCCGATTTGAATGGTGGTATCATTTTCGCAAATCGGTGGAAATGTAAAAAACGTGAATCCATCATTACTGACTTCAACTTGCGCTAATTCAAGATAGGCAAGATTGGAATCAAACGGACTTAGAAAACCATTTTCAAAAATAGCAAAGTCAAAGCCCGGCCCGTTGATAATTGGATTTTCAAAGAAGAAAAGCGCTTCGCCTGCATCACCAAGACTCACGATATTGCCATCGGCTTTACCGAATGTATTTGTTGCATCACCTGCAGTTGTTCTTCCTAAGGTGGTGTCGGTGATATGTAACCAGCCTCTCTGTATCAGGCAATTTGAAGCCCAATCAATAAAAGCACTACTATCTTTATACATAGCAGTGCTTCCGGGTAATCCGGCCTGAGGTGCATATTGCGCATGACTGTTATATGAAGCCAATGCCAACAATAAAATGGTCATCGTAATTTTCATGTAGCCTATTTGATAAGTTTCTTGAAACTTACTTTTTCGCCATTGTCAATACGGATGATATATTCCCCACGAGCGATAGTACTTGTGTTGATTTTTTTTGTTGCGTATTTTTCGATAGTAGACGAATAGATAGATTGTCCGTTGATGTTGATAATCGTTAATGCTAGATTAGTAGCTGTGCTATTTTCAATCACTGCATACTCATTCATAGGCACAGGATATATGTGAATGCCATCTGCATCTGTCAATTCTTTGATTCCATCAATCACATAATTCAAGTCATCCAAACAGAAATAAGAAGGTGTGAGCATGCCAAACGAATTATTGTCTGTCGACACCAAATTGTATGTCAAACTATCGACAGTGCCTAAAATGCTCAGATCCACTAAGGTCCAATCTTTTATAATATAGTCGTTTGCATTGTTAGAGAATCTGTAATCAGCTAGGTAAAAATGAACGGTATCGGGCTTTGGAGTTCCGGCAAACCATCCGGTGATATCTAAGCGAAAAAAATCAGGATCATTACCTGACGGTCCGCCAAATTTCTTTGAAGTAAAATTACCGTCTCGAATAGTTTTATAAGCATAGGTTGTATTGGTTACAAACATGCTGCTGATCAACGCGGATGATGTAAATTTAATTTTATTCACGAGTGAATCATAACCCATATAGGCTACTGCGTATTTACTTGAATTGTTATGGCCATTTCCAGTGATTGCACTCATTTCGTTGGTATAGGTGCCATTGATCGTATCTGTATCAGCAGAGTAGCCCCATCCGCTCCAACTGTCACCCCACACACTAGTATCTCTGTCGTTGATAAACATCGCACTCCCGTTCTGAAAGGTTATTGTCGAGTCGATTCCCTGAATGCCATTCCAATAGACGGCAGGAGGCTGTAATGGAAGTGTTTCGAAGGAGGTGATTTGTGCATTGCTAGTTAAGGCCAAGCAGACTGCAATTAAACATGCTGTGCTTTTTTTCATCTTTATTTTTTTAATTACGTTACTAAAAAGTAACGGGAACGGTTCAATAAGTATGAAAAGAGTATTCGTACTTACCAGTGGCTTTTTTCCCGAAGCCATTGAATAAAAATTGTGTTTCAGGCAGGTCTTCTGACTTACTCCATTCCTGATTCGCCTTCCCGTTTTGTAGCAGAAACAGTGGCATGAATGAATCAAGATTAGCAGAGCTTACAGCACCGGGTAGTGTTACTGAATTTCACAGTATTCCCTTTTCACCTTACAACATGTAAAATTTAAGGCACCTGATACATCGACAAAAGTATAGAATAGAAAATGGAAATCTGAAATTGTTATTCACATTTTCCGCAATTGTGCTCTTTCTGAATCAGACCTTAAACTACAAGAGGATGTTGTATATTTGAGAAATTTTTTTTATGAAGAAAATCTTCGTTCTCTCTGCCTTGCAACTCGTCCTTATGGCAATAGGCTTACAAGCCCAAACGATTATTCCGAATCCGCAATCGCAGTCTGACATGGAAAACAAGACCGAAGATGTGAAGGTCTCCGACTTGCAGTTTATCTCTGCGAATGATCCCTCGTTCGCATCTGATATTAAGGTGTTCAGTGAGTTTATGTCCAAAATGGGCTATCCTGCTATTGCACAAAAAGAATCTGCTACCCATGCAATACACCTGATCAAGGATGCGAGTCTTCGCGATGAGGAATATCGAATGCTATGCAAAGCCAATCAAGTGGTTGAAATACGTGGTGGCAAAGACGGTGTGTTTTACGGACTGATGTCGATGCTGCAATTAATCGAAGAGGGGCAACGACAGGTAGGTTTGTCGGTTCCTCAATTGCATGATTTTCCTGCCTACTCTTGGAGAGGCATGCACCTCGATGTAAGTCGTCATTTCTTTCCGAAGGAATTTGTGATGAAGTATATCGACATATTAGCGCTGCACAAGATGAATACCTTTCACTGGCATCTTACTGATGATCAGGGATGGCGCATTGAAATAAAAAAATATCCTAAACTTACCGAAATAGGCAGCAAGCGTAAAGAAAGTATTGTAGAGAAAAACTTTGATCCATATATTGGAGATGGTATTCCTGTAGAAGGTTTTTATACGCAAGATGACATTAAAGAAATTGTGCTTTATGCGCAAGCAAGACACGTTCAAGTGGTACCCGAAATAGAAATGCCAGGTCACGCACAGGCCGCATTGAGCGCTTATCCTGAGTATAGTTGCACGAAGAATATGATGGAGCCCTTGACCAAATGGGGCGTTAGCAATGATGTGTATTGTACCGATGATGCCACCTTCCGTTTTTTAGAAGATATACTCGATGAGGTGATGGCGTTGTTCCCGTCGAACTATATTCATATCGGTGGCGATGAAGTGCCTAAAGATCGATGGAAAGTTTGTCCGGTGTGTCAGCAAACAATGAAGACACATCATCTCAAAGATGAGAATGAATTACAAAGCTATTTTATCAAACACATCGATGCCTATGTCACATCGAAAGGACGAAATATTATTGGCTGGGATGAAATACTTGAAGGTGGACTCGCACCCAACGCAGCCGTTATGAGCTGGCGTGGTGAGGAAGGCGGTATCGCTGCAGCCAAACAACAACATAAGGTGGTAATGACACCGGGCGACTATTGTTATTTCGACCATTATCAAGGAAACAAGAATGCTGAGCCGCTCGCAATTGGTGGTTTTACACCTATACAACAAGTGTATAGTTATCAACCAACACCCGCTGTTTTAAATGCCGAAGAAAAAAAATATATTCTTGGTGCACAGGCAAATGTATGGACAGAATATATAGCCACCACTGACCATGTTGAATATATGGCAGTTCCTCGTTTGTGTGCCTTAGCTGAAGTGCTTTGGTTAGGGGATTCGAAACCAGGATGGATAGATTTTAAGAACCGCCTTCGTGTGCATTTTTCCTTCCTTGATCAATGCAAGGTTCATTATGCGAATTCAATCTTTGATGTGACTACTGTCCGCAATATTGTCGAAGGTAAGGTGGAACTAACATTGGAATCAGTCTATGAGAATGGGCAGATCCAATATCAGATGCCTGATGTTGACCAAGCACAATTATTGTTGTATAAGAAAGGTCGACCCTTGGTATTCAAACGCAGCGGTAAGCTCAGAGCCCAATACTATGAAGGAACGAAAGAGTTAGGTCACTTGCTTGAAGAAGAAATTCTCGTGCATAAGGCCTTAGGGAAAAATATCAGTAGCACAATCGAACCAAGCAGCTATTATAATGAAGGTGGTCTGCCTAAATTGGCCGACAGTAAAGCAGGTCATGCACCACGCTTGTCATCTGATTGGTTGGGTTGGAGTGGAAAAAATCCAGCGATTACCATCGATCTTGGGGATGCGTTCAAACTGAATAACCTCGATATCTATACGTTGAAAGAAGAGTCGAATTGGATTTATCTACCGCAACAAATCACGGTGTCTTTGAGCACAGATGGCATTAACTATATTGCGTTAAAGACCTTATCAGCGAAGGAAATTGAAGATGCTTACGGTGTGGATAATAAACTATCCGTTTCGCTAGCGAATACAAAGGCCAGATACGTGAAACTAGCGCTAACATGCGCACCAAAAATTGAAAAAGACAAGCCGGGTGCGGGTGAAGACGCTTGGGTATTTCTAAGTGAATTGGCCGTCAACTAACGAATCGATACAAGTATTAAATTCAATAAAACTCATTCGCATTATGAATCCAACATCATTCTCTAACAAAAAAGTCGTTATGCTGTTGACGGCATTCTTGCTATGTATTTCCTTTACGCTGTTTGCTCAAGCCAACGATTTCAATTATTATGGCAATGGGGTATATGTCAATAGCGGCATCGGCGTAGGTTCCATTATTGCTATTGTGGCGTCTTGGTCGAGAAATAAGTCGGTCCTTTGGGCTATTTTTCACGCGTTCTGCGGATGGGCATATGTGATTTATTACATAATTACTCGCTAAGGCCTAGTGAAGATAGATGTGTATCAATCGTATTTGAAGTGATTCAAATCGATAAAATGTAGGTCACATTCAAGATTCTTAGTAAAAAACAATACTTTCGCACAAAATCATAATCATGAGCGAGCAAGTATTGACCCAGGGTAAAATTCATACCAATAAAGGTGTAATGACCTTTGAATTATACGATGATGCCACACCAATAGCGGTAGCAAATTTTAAAAAACTGATTGGTATCAACTTCTACGATGGTCTGAAATTCCATCGTGTGATCCCTAACTTTATGGTACAAGCAGGTTGCCCTGATGGCACAGGTGCAGGCGGACCAGGTTATGAAATCAATTGTGAAACGAATGCGCCTAAGCAATTTCACGATCGTGGCATGATGTCAATGGCACATCGTGGAAAGAATACTGGCGGATCTCAATTCTTTATTTGCCATAACAGAGCAGGTACAAGTCACCTTGATGGTGTGCACACTTGTTTCGGTAAAGTCATTGATGGGTTGGATGTGCTCGATCAGATTCAGGGCGGTGATGTGATGGAAAAAGTGGAACTCATTTGGTAGTAGGTCCTTTTTAAATACGAAGTCCATTTATGTGGAATCGTCAGATGGGTTGATATGAAGACACTGGGCCCTGCCGATTCTGAGGGAATACGTATTCAATGCTCAACGTTTATTGTCTTTTATAGTAAAGGAATGTAGGTGAATACTGCTTAATGTCTACTAGTAATCATTACATCATGAAATAAGCGAGTTATTGATTGTTTGCCTACTTATTGCTTCATGGGGCATGTCTTTCTTTTTTGCAAGCCTGCAAGCGTTTTGAAGAAGTGTGTCTTTTTGTGAATAAAAAGTTAGCGATTTGGCGCACCTTCTCTTCTCTTTAAGAGAAAATGGATTATTTTTACTCACTCATAATTTAATGAACAACATGAAAAAAACGTTATTTTCTATCCTAGTTTTACTTTGTACGCTGCAAATTAGTTTTTCACAGGTAATTACTTTTCAGCCTACTACAGCAGGAACAGGTTATCTGCCTGCGAATAATTCATCGGGTGGCATAACATTTGTTATACAGAATACCAATCCGTATCCGGCAATTCTAAATAGTCTCACGTATTGGAATAGTGTAGCTGCAACAAAGGATTTTACACTTTGGTATTCATCATCATCATTATCAGGTGCCCCGACTTTCCCACCGACAGTGGCCGCAGGTTGGAATACAGTGGCGACCGTTACAGGCGTTGCCATGGCGGCTAGTGTGCAAAGTCCTATTTTTACTGGATTGACATTCGTTATTCCTGCCAATACCACCTATAGGTTTTACTTGATTTCAGCGAATGTGCAATACACAGGTGTAACAGCACCTCCGAATCCTTCAGGGGTGAGTCCAACGACGTTTACAAATACAGGTGTAAACTTTTTAGTGGCTGAAGCCCAGATTGCCGGTCAGAATGTAGGCTGGGGTGGAGGTAACTTTTCGCCAAGAGCTTTTCTTGGATCGGTGACATTGACCTTACTAAGTACGCCTTGTTCAGGACAACCAACAGCAGGTGTTGCTTCGGCTTCACCCACAAATCCTTGTCCGGGTACAAATATTACGTTAAGTCTAACCGGTTCAACTGCAGCCAGTGGATTAGCGTACCAATGGCAGCGCGCCAATTCACCAGCTGGTCCGTGGCTTACAATACCGGGGGCTACAACAAATCCATATCTATATTCTCCACCAACAGGCAGTACGACGTTCTATCGTTGTATAGTGGTTTGTACTAATTCAGGGTTGAATGATACAACAGTCGCTACATCACCTGCTGTGGTGGTGCAATCTTGGACACCAACCTCTGCGTGTTATTGCAATGGCATAGTAAGTGCATCAACCACAAATGATATAGGGCAGTTGACGTTCGGATCACTTGTAAATCCAACCACGGCTCCTTCACCGCAAGCTTCAAACCC
>Ga0114969_10003301_pt1 | contig 13049 bp, 11 predicted proteins | sample M_130807_MF_Meta_FD_87316 | JGI IMG/M metagenome (GOLD analysis project Ga0114969, IMG submission 87316) | Freshwater microbial communities from Lake Montjoie, Canada to study carbon cycling - M_130807_MF_MetaG | ecosystem: Environmental > Aquatic > Freshwater > Lake | place: Lake Montjoie...
CGAGCCCAATCGCGCACACCATGCACTTGTGACGCTGCAGCGGCTGGGCGTTGTGCGCCAGATCATCACGCAGAACGTGGATGGCCTGCACCAGCGCGCCGGGAGTCGGGACGTCATCGATCTGCATGGCCGGATCGACGGGGTGCAGTGCATGCAGTGCAATCACGCAATGTCTCGCGAGCTGTTCCAGCAGCTGCTCGCGGCGCGCAATCCGTCCTGGAGCCTGCGTGATGCGCAGATGGCGCCAGACGGTGATGCGCTGCTGGAAGCGACCGACTTCGCCAGTTTCGAAGTGCCGGGCTGCGAACACTGTGGCGGGCCGCTGAAGCCAGCGGTGGTATTTTTCGGGGAGAACGTCCCGCAGGACACTGTCGCACGAGCCTATGATGCCGTGCGCGCTGCAACCCTTCTTCTGGTGGTGGGTTCGTCGCTGATGGTGATGTCGGGGCACCGCTTCGTGCGCGAGGCGCTTCAGTGGCTTGCCGGTGCTGTGGGTGGGCACGGAAGTTGATTGCCAGAACGCGTCGCCACGGTGTCGCTATTGAGTTGCCCGCCGATGCCCCGTATGGTGCTCTGGTGGAGAGCCAGCCAGGCAGTCGCTGCCGTTGAAATCGCAAGAAATCGGCGGTGGAGGAAAGTCCGGGCTCACCGGACAGGGTGCCAGCTAACGGCTGGGCGGCGCGAGCCGACGGAAAGTGCAACAGAAAGATACCGCCAAGCGTCAGCAATGACGCCGGTAAGGGTGAAATGGTGCGGTAAGAGCGCACCGCGGACATGGCAACATGGACGGCACGGCAAACCCCACCTGGAGCAAGGCCAAATAGGGAAGTCGCAGTGGCAACACTGCAGCGCAGGTCCGAGCGTGCTTCCGGGTAGGCTGCTTGAGGGCTGTGGCGACACAGTTCCCAGAGGAATGACTGCTCACGACAGAACCCGGCTTATCGGCTGGCTCTCCACCTTTCCCGGCTGCCGAATCAGTGCCCCCCCTGCACCAGCAAGCCCTCGGCACGCAGCGCCTCCGCCAATTGCTCCTCGATCTGCGCTGCCGCGCCGCGCGGGATGTGTTGCAGATGCAGTGTCGGACCGATCAGCACCTCCAGTCCGCGCTTCAGCACGCTGCCTGCCGCGCGGATGCCTGCCTTGTGCTGGTCAAAACGCACTTCAGGCGAGTGATGGCTCATGCCGACGTAGATGCCGTGGGGATCGCCGCGCCGATCGCTGTAGTCCAGCAGCACGAGATAGATATTGGAGCGGCCACCCGCGTCCGCGGTGAAACGCGCAGTCACGTCGTATAGCACCGGCAGGAAGTCAAACCAGGTCATGGGCAGCCATTCCGGGATCGATGCCGAAGCGCTTTTCCACAGCTGTTCCAGTGCGTCGCCGATGTTCACTACCGGGTCGCTGCGCATCCAGAGTTCGTGAATGCAGTGCGCACCTGAAGGGCCATGACCGGTTCTCAGTGCCTCGGCAAACTGCTCCTGCAGCTGCGCGCGCGAGCAGCGCTGCAGCGGGCGACTTGAGGGAACGGCACTCCAGTCCATGCGGCGCATTCTACAGTCGCAGCATCAGGGCCGCAGATGCGCATCACGTGGCTGCTTCGCGGCAGCTGTACAATCAGTACATGAAAAACGAACTTACCGTTCTCGAAGCCAGAGTGATTGGATGCCTGCTCGAAAAGCAGGTGACGACGCCCGACCAGTATCCGCTGTCGATGAATGCGCTGACCTCTGCCTGCAACCAGAAGAGCAATCGCGAGCCGATGCTGTCGCTGTCGGAAATGCAGGTGCAAGAGATTCTCGACGGCCTGGTGCGAAAGTCGCTCGTGATGGAGAAGAGTGGTTTTGGCAGCCGCGTGCCGAAGTATCAGCAACGTTTCTGCAATCTTGAATTCAGCGAGTTGAAGTTCACGCCGCAGGAGTTGGCCATCGTCTGCGAGTTGCTGCTGCGTGGGCCGCAAACACCAGGTGAGCTGCGGACCCGCGCCTCACGGATGGCCACTTTCAACGAAGTCAGCGAAGTGGAGGCGGCGCTGAGTGCGCTTGCTGCACATCAGCCGCATCCGCTGGTCGTGCGCCTGCCGCGCGAAGCGGGGCGACGCGATGCTCGCTGGGCGCAGCTGTTCACGGGCCCCGTCGTAGGGGTGGCATCTGCCGATCCGATGACCTCGGACTCTGGTGCAGTGGCTGGTACGGCCGATTTTTCGCTCCCGGTGACACCGGAGCGGGTCTCGGATCGCCTCGCGCTGCTCGAGGCGGCGGTCGCTGAACTTCAGGCCGAGGTGGTGGCATTAAGGCGGGCCATCGTGGCGCCCAAAGAGGGCTGATTCGGGCGCCTGATTGAGGCGTTTTGTGAGCTTTCAAAGTTAACCTACTGAATGCGTTGAATGAATCTTCGGTGATGGCGGCATGTGTCGCCAGTCTGCGTAAGTCCCTAGCGGCTAAAGAAAAATTTCACTTAAGACCGTTGACTTAGGCGTTGTCGCGTTTATAGTGGCGGCAAGTGGGAAATTGTGGGAGCAGATGGGTCGTTCGACCCCAATTCGGTCATGTTTCGCGGCGCAACAAAGCTAAATCTCGACGACAAAGGACGGATGGTCATGCCCACCCGTCATCGGGAATGGCTGCGCGAGAACTCCGAAGGTCGAGTCGTAGTTACGGTAGATCGAGACCAATGTCTGCTTGTTTACCCAATTTCCGAATGGGAACGGATCGAAAGGCAGCTGATGGCGCTGCCGACCCTGCATCCGCAGGCGCGTCGGCTGCAGCGCCTGATGGTGGGACACGCTACCGATCTTCAGCTCGACGGGCACGGCCGGCTTCTCTTGCCGCCGGAGTTGCGCGAATTCGCCGGGCTCAGTCGCCAGGCGATGCTGATCGGGCAGGGCAGCCGGTTCGAACTGTGGGATGAGGCGCGTTGGCTGGAGCGGCGCGATTTCTGGCTGAAGAGCGAGGAATCGACGAGCGACCTGCCGGCGGAAATGGAATCGCTGTCGCTTTAGCGGCGCGGTTGTATTGGGTCACAGAGGGCTCGGGGGTTGGATGAGCACAAACCGGTGCTTGTCGACGAGGTGCTTGCCGCACTTGCCGTGCAACAAGACGGCCTTTACGTCGACGCCACATTCGGACGCGGTGGGCACAGTGCGCGAATCCTCGCGTCCCTTGGTGCCGGCGGCCGACTCATCGCCATCGACCGTGACCCGCAGGCGATTGCCGCGGGTCGCGAGCGCTTCGCATCGGAGCCGCGTCTCACGCTGGTGTCGGGTGCGTTTGGAGATCTCGCCGCGCTGGTGCATGCAGCGGCGGGGACGCGTCGCTGCAACGGAATCCTGCTCGACTGCGGTGTCTCCTCGCCGCAGCTCGACACACCCGAGCGCGGCTTCAGCTTCCAGACCGATGGCCCGCTCGACATGCGCATGGATCCGCGACACGGCGAGCCGGTCGGAATGTGGCTGGCTCGCGCTGGCCATCATGAGATACGTGACGTGATCGCCAGGCTCGGGGAAGAAAAGTTCGCGCGCCGTATTGCCGATGCCATCGTGCGTGCGCGTGACGTGGCGCCGCTGACCCGCACCCTGCAGCTGGCAGAGGTTGTTGCACGTGCCGTTCCCGCACGCGAGCCTGGCAAGAATCCGGCCACACGCACGTTCCAGGCGCTGCGGATGTTCGTCAATGACGAGCTGGGGCAGCTGCGTGCGGCGCTGGTCCAGGCGCTCGACCTGCTGGCGCCGCAGGGGCGCCTCGCGGTCATCAGCTTTCATTCGCTCGAAGATGCAGTGGTGCGTGACTTCATGCGTCAGCATTCCAGCGTGCCGCCGGAGCTGGCGCGCCTACCGCAACTGCCGCCAGGGGCCGAGCCGCGGCTGCGTCTCGTTGGCCGCAAGCAGCGCGCCGGTGAGGCCGAGCTTGCCGTGAATCCGCGCGCCCGCAGCGCGTTGTTGCGTGTGGCGGAGCACCGATGATCAAGGGGCTGCCCCGAGTGGCTCTGTGGGTGCTGGTGCCGCTGCTGTGGATTGCAGTGCTGGGCTCTGCTGCCGGTGCTGTCTGGTGCAAGTACCGTTCGCGCGAACTGTTCGTCGAGCTTGAGCGGCTGAACCGCGGTCGCGACGAGTTCGAAGCTGAGTGGGGCCGACTGCAACTCGAGCAAAGTTCATGGTCGACCTATGCCTACGTCGAGAGCGTCGCCAATTCGCGGTTGCACATGAAGATACCCGCGTCCAATGCCATCGAGATCGTGCAGCGGTGAGGCAAAAGGCATACAGCGCCCGCACCCCGGTCTCGGCCTATCCGCTGCGTCTGGCGCTGCTTCTGGGCGTCCTGTCGGTGGCGGCGTTGACGCTCGCGGGCGTGGCGGTACGGCTTCAGCTGGTCGATCATGGTTTTCTGGCGAAGCAGGGCGATGCGCGTTCGCTGCGGCAGGTTGCCACGGCAGCCCATCGCGGCTCGATCGTGGATCGCTATGGTGAGCCGCTGGCCGTCAGTACGCCTGTGGACGCGGTGTGGGTGAATCCCCAGGAGCTGCTCGCGGAAAGCGAGCGTCTGCCGCAACTGGAGCAGGCTCTCGCGTTGCCGCGAGGTGAATTGGCTCGCAAGGTCAGCGCCAATCTGGATCGTGAGTTCCTTTACGTCGCACGCGGCCTGCAGCCGGCCGACTCGCGGCGGGTGCGTGCGCTCAACCTCAGTGGCGTGAACTTCACGCGTGAATATCGTCGTTACTATCCAGCCGGTGAGGTAACGGGGCATCTGCTGGGCTTCACCAACATCGACGATGGCGGTCAGGCCGGCCTTGAAATGCTGCTCGACGGCAAGCTGGCTGGCGAAGATGGCATCAAGCGCGTGATCCAGGACCGCAAAGGTCGCAAGGTCGAGGACGTCGAGAGCATCCGTGCCGTTCGTCCTGGCCAGAACCAGACACTGAGCATCGACCTGCGCCTGCAGTATCTGGCCTACCGGGCACTGAAGACCGCAGTCGCTGACAACCGCGCGAAAGGCGGTTCGCTGATCGTCATCGATGTGCAGACCGGCGAGATACTGGCGATGGTCAACCAGCCGGCATTCAATCCCAACGATCGCAAGCAGCTCGCCCCGGAGTTGTCTCGCAACCGCGCGGCCACCGACCTCATGGAGCCGGGCTCGATCTTCAAGCCGTTTATCATGGCTGCGGGTCTCGCCTCGGGTCGCTACGGTGCCGACAGCATCGTTGATACCGGCAATGGGACGATGCATGTGGGTGCCAATGTTGTCACCGACGAGCACGCCATTGGCGCAGCGTCACTGTCGACGATCCTGGCGAAGTCGTCCAACGTCGGTATGGCCAAGATCGCGCTGTCGCTCGACCCGGCACAGATCTGGAAGACGCTCAGCGCCTTCGGCTTCGGGCAGGTGACCAATACCAACCTGCCCGCAGAGTCGGCTGGCCTGCTGTCCAACTACTCGAACTGGCGCAGCATCACGATTTCGACCATCTCGCATGGTTACAACGTCTCCGTCACTCCGCTGCAGCTGGCGCAGGGGTATGCGACCATCGCCGCTTACGGAGTGCGCCATAACGTCACTCTGCAGAAGGTTGAGGAGCCGGTGGCCGGACAGCAGGTCATCGATGCCGCTGCCTGCCGCACGCTGATTGGTCTGATGGAAAGCGTGACTACCGATGAGGGCGCTACGGGCCTGCGCGCACGCATCCCCGGGTATCGCGTCGCTGGCAAGACCGGTACGGCATGGAAGGCGGCTGCCGGCAGCTATTCCAAGGATCGTTACGTCGCCAGTTTCGGCGGCATCGTGCCGGCCAGTGCGCCGCGCCTTGCCGCTGTCGTCGTGATCGACGAACCCTCCGCGGGCAAGTACTACGCCAGCGAGGTTGCGGCGCCGGTCTTCTCCGAAGTGATGGGCGGTGCGCTGCGGCTGCTCGGTGTTCCTCCCGACGAGCCTGGCAGCACTGCCGTTCCGGAGCGGTTGCCGCCGCGGCGGGTGGCCTTGCGATGACCGGCGCCATGCAATGGCGGCCGCTGAAGGCGCTGCTTGGCGGTGCGTTCGATGTCCCGGATACCATTGATGTTGCTGACATCACGCTCGACAGTCGCAACGTTCGTCCTGGTTCAGTGTTCCTTGCTTGCCGCGGCCGCACCCAGCATGGGCTGGCCCATGCCCGCGAAGCGGCTGCAGCCGGCGCTCGCGCCATACTGTGGGAGCCTTCTCCCGGCGTGAGTCCGCCAGCGCTCGATCCGCAGGTGCTGTTGGTCGCCGTGCCGGAGTTGCATGCCCAGGTCGGCTATATCGCCGACCGGTTCTTCGCCGCGCCATCGGCCAAGCTGACGGTAGCAGGCATCACCGGTACCAATGGCAAGAGCACCTGCGCCTGGTTGCTGGCCGATGCGCTGAGCCGTTGTGGCCGCCCGGCCGCCTATTTCGGGACGCTTGGCCACGGTCGCATCGGCGCGCTGCGTGGCACTGCGTTCACGACCCCAGATGCGGTCACGTTGCAGCGATGGCTTGCCGAGGAGGTCGCAGCCGGCACCCGTGCGGTCGCGATGGAAGTCAGTTCGCATGCGCTCGATCAGCAGCGCTGCAATGGTGTGCGCTTCCAGGCCGCTGCCTTCACCAACCTGACGCGGGATCACCTCGATTATCACGGCGACATGGACAGCTACGCCGCCGCCAAAGCAAGGCTGTTCGACTGGCCGCGCCTGCAGTTGCGCGTTGTAAACGTCGATGATCCGCTGTGGCGCGAGATGGCGCAGCGAATGCGCGATCAGGAGGGTCTGTGGGTCACCTCGCGGCGGCAGGAAACATCGCTGCCGGCGCGTGCCTGCTTCGTGCGAGCGACCGCCCTGCGCGCAGGGGTCGACGGACTGCAGTTGCAGATCGAAAGCAGTGCCGGCAGCGCCCAGTTGCGCAGTCCGCTGCTTGGTGAGTTCAACGCCGACAACCTGCTCACGGTGCTGGCGCTGCTTCTGGGTCTTGGCGTGGAGCTGGGCGCCGCCTGCGAAGCGCTGGCACAGTGCCGTGCACCGGCTGGCCGGATGGAGACCCTGGGTGGCGGCGATCTGCCGCTCGCAGTGGTGGACTATGCACACACCCCAGACGCCCTGCAGAAGGCGCTGTCGGCGCTGCGCGTACACACTCCTGGCCGTCTGTGGTGCGTGTTCGGTTGCGGTGGCGAACGCGATACCGGCAAGCGCGCGGCGATGGGCGGCATCGCAGCCCGGCTCGCTGATCACGTTGTGATTACCGACGACAATCCGCGCAGCGAAGATCCTGCGGCCATCGCGCGCGCCATTCTTGACGGGATGCCGCGCGCCGATCGTGCCGAAGTCATCCATGACCGGGCTGCCGCGATCGCGGGCGCGCTGGCGCGAGCGCAACCCGGAGACACCGTGCTGATTGCCGGCAAGGGGCATGAAGACGTGCAGCAAATCGGCGGCCAGCGACTCCCTTTCAATGACCTGCAGGTGGCACGCGCCGCGCTGGGAACCAGGAGCGCGGCATGAAGCGGACTCTTGCTGATTTCGCCCAGGCAGTTGGTGGAACGCTGCATGGCCGTGACCAGCCCTTTGACCAGGTCACCATCGACACGCGCAAGCTTGCAGCCGGCGACCTGTTCATGGCGCTGCCCGGCGAGCGTGTGGACGGCCATGACTACGTGGCGGCCGCTGCTGCTGCCGCTGCCGCCGGCGCAGTCGTTACGCGCCTGCAGCCGCTGGACTTTCCGCAGATCCTCGTCCCGGACGTGGCGCAGGCGCTGACGGCTGCAGCCGCTGCATGGCGCGCGCAGTTCAACATACCGCTCATTGGTGTGGCTGGCAGCAATGGCAAGACGACCGTCAAGGAGATGCTCTCCGCGATCCTGTCCCGCGCCGGCGCATGCCTCGCCACGGCTGGCAACCTGAACAATCACCTCGGCGTTCCCCTGACGCTGTTGCGGCTGGACAAGAAGCATCGCAGCGCCGTGATCGAAATCGGCGCCAACCACGCTGGCGAGGTCGCCACGCTGGCCGCGCTGGCCAAGCCGAACGTCGCGTTGATCACCAACGCCGGCGCCGAGCATCTGGAAGGCTTCGGCGACCTGGATGGGGTAGCGCGCGCCGAGGGCGAGATCGTTGCCTCCCTGTCGCCCAGCGGCGTTGCGATCATCAATGCCGATGATCCTTATCAAGCCATGTGGCGCGGAATGACGCGTGGCCGTGTGGTCACCTTTGGCCTGTCCGAATCCGCCAACATGCGTGCGTCCGACTTGACGCAGACCGTGGACGAGGCTGGTTTCACTGCGCACTTCAAGTTGCGCAGCCGCAGCGGCACGGTGGATGTCGAGCTGGCGCTGGCTGGTGAGCACAACGTGCGCAACGCGGCCTGCGCTGCCGCCGCCGCTCAGGCCGCGGGTGCATTGCTCACGGACGTTGCAAAGGGCCTCAAGGCCGTGCGCGCAGTGACCGGCCGCCTGCAGTTCCGGCGCACTGCCGGCGGTGCATGGCTCATCGATGACTCCTATAACGCCAATCCGAGCTCGGTGCTGGCGGCCATCGATGTGCTGGCAGCGTTGCCTGGCACCAAGTGGATGGTTTTTGGTGACATGGGCGAGCTTGGGGTACACGCCGAGGCCGCCCATCGCGAGATCGGGGTGGCTGCCCGCGAGCGCGGTATCGAGCGGTTGTATGCCTTTGGCAAGCTCGCCGCGCTGGCTGCGGATGTGTTCAACGCCGGCGCTTCGCCTGCACAGCATGCGTTCCGCTTCAACGATGGTGCGGCACTTGCGGAGGAGCTGAACGGCGCGCTGAGCGCGGAGGTCCGGTTGCTGGTCAAGGGTTCGCGTTTCAATCGGCTCGAGCGCGTGGTGGCTGCGCTGGGCGCTGTACCCACTGGCAAGGCGGGCTGACCGGCATGCTGTACTGGCTGGCACATCTGCTCGAGCCGAAGATCAGGCTGCTGAACGTTTTCTCCTACATCACGCTTCGCGCGCTCCTCGCGACGATGACGGCGCTGGTGGTGGCGCTGACCATTGGCCCGGCAATGATCCGCCGGCTGTCGCTGCGGCAGATAGGCCAGGTGGTGCGCGACGATGGGCCGCAGACGCACCTGAAGAAGGCTGGCACGCCAACCATGGGCGGCGCGCTGATACTGGTGGCCATCCTGGCAGCGACGCTGCTGTGGGCGGATCTTGCGAATCGCTTCGTATGGCTGGCGCTGGGCGTGATGATTGGCTGCGGCGCGGTGGGCTTCTACGACGACTACCTCAAGCTCGTGGTTGGCAACTCGCGTGGTCTTGCGGCGCGCTGGAAGTATTTCTGGCAGTCGCTGGTCGGCGTCGGTGCTGCAGTGCTGCTCTATCACTTTGCGCGCGGACCCAGCGAGACCAGTTTCTACGTGCCGTTCTTCAAGAACGTGGTGCTGCCGCTGGGCGAGGGCGGGTTCATTCTGCTTGCCTACCTCATGATCGTCGGCATGAGCAATGCGGTGAACCTGACCGATGGGCTGGATGGGCTGGCCATCATGCCGGCGGTGATGGTCGCGGCCGGCCTGGCGATCTTCGCCTACACCAGCGGCAACGCACTGTTCGCGGAGTACCTGCAGCTGCCGGCGGTGCGTGGCGCCGGCGAGCTGATGATTTTCTGCGGCGCCATCGCCGGAGCGGGCCTCGGCTTCCTTTGGTTCAACTCCTATCCGGCGCAGGTGTTCATGGGTGACATCGGCGCGCTTGCGCTGGGGGCCAGCCTCGGATTCGTCGCGGTGGTGGTGCGCCAGGAGATCGTGGCGCTGGTCATGGGCGGCATCTTCGTCCTGGAGACGGCCTCGGTCATCCTGCAGGTGGCTTCGTTCAAGCTCACCGGCAAGCGCATTTTCCGCATGGCGCCGATTCATCATCACTTCGAGCTCAAGGGCTGGGCCGAACCCAAGGTGATCGTGCGTTTCTGGATCATCAGCCTGTTGCTGGTGCTTGCTGGCCTCACAACGCTGAAGCTGCGATGACGCCACAGATCACAACGCAGACCGCCGCTGTGGTCGTCGGGCTCGGCAAGACCGGCCTGTCGGTGGTTCGCCATCTGCGTACCCGCGGGGCCCGTGTTGCGGTAACTGACAGTCGCAGTGCGCCGCCCGAGCTGGGGCGCCTCCGCATGCTTGATTCGTCGGTGCCGGTCAGCCTTGGTCAGTTCGACGAATCGCTGCTGTCGGACAGCAACCTCGTGGTGGCTTCCCCGGGCGTGCCTCTTGACGGTCCGTTCTTTACCGCAGCCCGGCACCGTGGCGTGCTGGTGGTCGGCGACATCGAACTGTTTGCCGGTGAAGCCCACGCGCCCATCGCCGGTATCACCGGCACCAACGGCAAGAGCACTGTCACGACGCTGCTGGGGCGCATTGCCGCGCGCGCCGGGCGGCGCGTACGCGTCGGCGGGAATCTGGGTGAGCCTGCACTGGACCTGCTGGATCCTTCTGCCGAACTGTATGTGCTGGAGCTCTCCAGTTACCAGCTGGATACAACCAGCGCGCTGCCGCTTGCCGCCGGCGTGATCCTGAACATCAGTCCCGATCACCTCGATCGCTACGGTAGCGTCGAGGCCTACGCTGCAGCCAAGGCGCGGCTGTTCATGGACTGCGCCGTGCAGATCGTCAACGCCGACGATGAGCTGGTCCGCTCACTGCCTGACATGCCCGGGCGCCGCGAGGCCTTTTCGCTGCGTGCGGACTCGGCTGCTCGCTATCGCTTGCAGCGGCGCGACGGTGCGGACTGGTTGACGGTCGATGGCGAGCCGGTGCTTGCGACCAGCGAAATGAAAATCGCCGGACTGCACAATGCCGCCAATGCGCTGGCTTGCATTGCCCTGGCCGATGCTCTGCAGCTGCCACGGGCTGCTGCGCTGGATGAACTGCGCGAGTTTCCCGGGCTGCCGCATCGCATGCAGTGGATCGCCGAGCGTGGCGGCGTGCGTTATATCGACGATTCCAAGGGCACCAATGTCGGAGCTACGCTGGCGGCCGTCGATGGATTGCCCGGTCCGCTGGTCGTCATCGCTGGTGGTGACGGCAAAGGGCAGGATTTTGCCCCGCTGGCGCCAACCTTCCGCGCCAAGGTGAAGCATGCGGTGCTGATCGGCCGTGATGCGCGCACGATCGGCCAGGCGCTGGGTGGCGCCTGTGAGCTGAGCTATGCCGACTCGCTCCCGCAGGCAGTCGCAGCGGCCGCCACGGCGGCCAGTTCGGGCGATACCGTACTGCTGTCGCCGGCGTGTGCCAGCCTCGACATGTTCCGTGACTATGCGCATCGCGGCGATGTATTCGCCGCAGCAGCCAGGAGCCTGCCCCAATGAGCAGCATGACTGGTATGAACACTGGCACCGCCCGCGGTGGCATCAAGGTTGACGGCACGATGCTGGTGCTCGTCGCCAGCATCGTGCTGCTGGGGCTGATCATGGTCGGCTCGGCTTCGATCAACATGTCCAGCAAGGAAAGCGGCCAGCCTTTCGGCTACCTCGAAAAGCAGCTGGTGCTGGTGCTGTTTGGCATCGTCGGCGCGACGCTGGTCTTCATGGTGCCCATTGCGCGCCTCGAAAAGCTGGCGTTTCCGCTGATGCTGATCGCAGCCGCCATGCTGGTGCTGGTGCTGATCCCGGGTCTGGGCATGCGAATCAACGGGGCCAGCCGCTGGCTGCGACTGCCCGGATTCAGCTTCCAGGTATCGGAAGCGGCGCGAGTGCTGACACTTATATATATAGCCTGGTACTGCGTGCGTTTCGAAGACGAACTGCGCAAGGGTCCGGCCGCATTCGCCCGCGCCATGGGTCTGCTCGGGCTGCTCAGCGCGTTCCTGCTGGCTGAACCGGATTTCGGTGCGGCGACCGTCCTGATGGTGACCGGATTTGCCCTGTTGTTCCTGGCCGGCACGCAGCTGCGATGGGTATTGGCAGCGCTGGGGCTTGGGGCGCTGGGCATGTGCGGATTGGTCCTGACCTCGGGCTACCGCCTGCGCCGCCTGAAGACATTCCTTGATCCGTGGGCCGATCCGCTGAAGGACGGCTTCCAGCTCACGCAGTCACTGATCGCAATCGGGCGGGGCGAATGGTTCGGCGTCGGACTTGGCGCCAGCGTGCAGAAGCTGTTCTATCTACCCGAGGCGCACAACGATTTCCTGTTTGCGGTGCTGGCCGAAGAGCTGGGTCTGGCGGGTGTGCTGGTCACGATAGCGTTGTTCCTGGCCCTGGCGTGGCGAGTGCTGCTGCTGTCGCGGCGTGCTCATCAGTCCGGATTGAAGTTTCACGGCTATCTGGCTGCCGGTTTCGGCCTGTGGCTCGGCGTACAGGCGTTCGTCAACATGGGCGTCAACATGGGCGTGCTGCCCACCAAGGGCCTGACGCTGCCGCTGATGAGCTATGGCCGCAGCAGCCTGATCGTCTCGCTGTGCTGGATCGGCATCATCATGCGTGTCCACCATGAAGTGGCGAGTGGCGGACGCGGTCCATCCCGGGAGCGCTACGCATGAGTGCGCCGGTGGCATTGATCATGGCGGGCGGCACGGGTGGCCACGTTTTTCCGGCGCTGGCACTGGCGCGTGCGCTGCGCGCCCGGTCCTGGAAGGTGGTGTGGCTCGGAACGCGTCGCGGTATTGAGTCGCGTATCGTGCCTGCGGAGCAGATACCCATCGAATGGCTTTCGATCGGCGGGCTGCGCGGCAAGGGTGTGCTGACCCTGTTGGCCGCACCCTTCCGTCTGGCGCGTGCGCTGATCGAGGCGCTGGTTATCGTGCGGCGGCATCGACCCGACGTGGTCGTTGGCCTTGGTGGCTTCGTGTCCGGGCCGGGCGGCGTCGCCGCATGGCTGCTGCGCCGTCCGTTGCTGATTCACGAGCAGAATGCAGTGGCTGGCTTCACCAACCGCTGCCTCGCCCGCATTGCGACTCAGGTGCTCGCGGCTTTTCCGCAGGCTTTTCGCGCAGACGTCAGCGCCCTGGTGATCGGCAACCCGGTGCGTGCGGACATTGCCGCAGTGCCGCCGCCGCCGGCGCGCTTTGCGACGCGTCGCGGGCCGATCCGCGTGCTGGTGATCGGCGGCAGCCAGGGTGCAGTGAAG
>Ga0114969_10003302_pt1 | contig 13047 bp, 5 predicted proteins | sample M_130807_MF_Meta_FD_87316 | JGI IMG/M metagenome (GOLD analysis project Ga0114969, IMG submission 87316) | Freshwater microbial communities from Lake Montjoie, Canada to study carbon cycling - M_130807_MF_MetaG | ecosystem: Environmental > Aquatic > Freshwater > Lake | place: Lake Montjoie...
CGTTGTTGGAACTCGCGTTGTTAGAACTGGCGTTGTTGGAACTGGCGTTGTTTGAACTAGCGTTGTTGGAACTGGCGTTGTTGGAACTGGCGTTGTTGGAACTGGCGTTGTTTGAACTAGCGTTGTTGGAACTGGCGTTGTTGGCAGTAGGAGTTGTTTTTTCAACTAAAAATTGCAATTCGTTTTTTGCATTTCGTTCCAACGCAAATGCGCGTGCATTTTTCGCGTAGCGCTCGAAGAAATCTGTTTCCGTCTTTGCCGCAGCGCGAAGTGTACTTGCTTCCTTCATATAAGCCACTGCGGTGTCATATGCCTTCTTGTCGCTCAATGTCGCAATGCTGGTAGAAGGACTAGTATTCTTTTTCCAAGCCGATTGAAGATCAATAAGTGAATTCGAATTGTGCTCTGCAATGAGCGTCGCATTCTTATCCTCTTCTTGCATTTTTTGATACGTCAATTGATTTCTTTGTTCAGTCAATTCGGCGACTACTTCCGCGGAAGTTTCTTCTTTTATTCGACGATTGATGGTTTCAATTTCAGTATAGATTCTTTCAATTTCTGCTTGATTCGAAATTTCAATGTTCGCACTGGTCAACTCTTCTAAAATATTTTCATCGCGGTAATTCGATTGTCCCGGACTATTTATAATTACAGCTTCTGCTGCAGTGAATGTTTTTGGACTTGCGTTGTTTGAACTTGCGTTGTTTGAACTTGCGTTGTTTGAACTTGCGTTGTTTGAACTAGCGTTGTTTGAACTTGCGTTGTTTGAACTAGCGTTGTTAGAACTGGCGTTGTTGGAACTGGCGTTGTTGGAACTGGCGTTGTTGGAACTGGCGTTGTTGGAACTGGCGTTGTTGGAACTGGCGTTGTTAGAACTGGCGTTGTTAGAACCAGTATCGTTGGAATTAGCGTTGTTTGAACTGGCGTTGTTAGAACTAGCGTTGTTAGAACTAGCGTTGTTGGAACTGGCGTTGTTAGAACTGGCGTTGTTGGAACTAGCGTTGTTGGAACTTGCGTTGTTAGAACTTGCGTTGTTAGAACTAGCGTTGTTCGAACCAGTGTCGTTGGAACTAGCGTTATTAGAACTAGCGCTGTTAGAACCAGCGTTGTTGGAATTAGGATTCTCGTAATGCGAGTTTTCTAAGGCGGTTGAAACGCGATTTTTCGAATCGGTGATTTCCGTTTTGAGCGACTCAACATTTACAGTGTTGGTTAAGTTCTTGAATTCCGGTTTTACCTCCGGTTGCTTTTCATTCTCTAGTTCTTGAAGCAGCTTCAAGAGGGTTGAAGATTCTGCAAGTGCCAATTCTCGAACTCGCAGGTTTTCTTTTTCCGCCTCAATTTCTTCTTCAATTGCTTTGTATTCAGTTTCAAGAACACCCATTTCATTTCCCAATCGCTCAATGTCTTTTTTCTTTTTAGTGGCAGACATTTGCTTGCTCAATTCATTGGCCTTTTCCTCAATTTCTTCAAGTTCTTTCGACTTGGTATTAATCCTCAGTTGTGTGTCGTCACGTTGAGCTTTTAGTTCGTTTACTTTGACTTTAGCATCTTGCGATTTCCAAGAAATTTCTGTTTCGCCTGCAACTCCTTGTTCGCTTTTCGGGTTTTTGGCTACGTAGTCATTGACTAAATATGCTGCCATGGGAGAGTCTTTTTCGGCTAGACACTGCTTAATTTCCTTGTTAACCCCCTCGACAGTGTTCAATTTTTCACGCAGTTCTTTTTCTCTGTTTTTTGAAATTTCATAAGCCGCAATAGCTGCAACACTGCGGTCTTGCGTATCGATCATTTTAGTGCGAACTTCTGCTAAACGTGTGCTATCTGCCAGTGATTCAGTTTTTTCAAATCGAACGGTTTGAAATTCCTCATACGCTTCATCGGTTTCGGAAAGCGTTTGTTGAACAAATTGAAGAAGCGATTTAGAAATTTGTTCGGCGAGTGCAATCTCTCGTTTAAGCGCCGCTATTGTTTTTTCCTGAGAAGACAACACGGTGTCTATTTCTATACGCTGTGTAACTGGAGCAATTTCAGTGGTGTTCGTTCCAGCTGAATTCGAGCTACTTGCGTTGGAAGCAATTGCAGTGGATTGATCAGCAGTCGCATTCACGTCGAGTTGAGATTTAGCCAAAAGCATTTGTCGTTGAAGATCTTCAACATTGTCGTTCAGCGGATCGCTCCAATAATTCTTCACTTCCACTTTCTCACGTCCATCTGTTTTGGTGTAAACAATTTCCTGGCGGAACACGCGAGAACCTTCGGAGGGTGGGATTTTAACAAGTACTTCATGCACTTGTGGGCTACCCGGAGGTTGAATCTTGTAAGTGTAGTTTCCAGCGGTTGGAATGAAAAGCAAGTATTGTCCATTCGACTCGCGCGCTTGCGTGTCCATGATTTTACGATTCGTTAAATCATCGAACACCTGAATCTTCGCTTCAGTTTGGTTCACATCTACTCTAGAAATGAATTCACCTTTGAGGTAGGTGATGTTCATAGGAATGCCGTTTACGAAAACGCGATACACATAAAGCTTGTCTGGAGAGGTTAAACGGCTACTTGCGAAATAGGCCGTCGTGTTTAATGAATCGGTGATGAAGAATAAATCGTCGTCGGGAGTATTAATAGCGAAGTCCATGTTAATAGCCGGACCAAAATCATTGATGCTCGCATCCCAATCACATCGGAAAATATCATACCCTCCCATGCTGCCATGTCCCTTCGATGCAAAATAGAGTGTGCTTCCATTTGGATGCATAAATGCGAAGTCTTCATCGAACTCTGTGTTAACTGTGGTTTTCAGCTTGACTGGTGTAGTGAAAGATCCGTTCAAGCGCGAAGTCATATAAATATCCTTTCCATTCGCGCCGTCTTTTCCTTTACTCGAAAAGAAAATTTTCTTACCGTTGTTTGGAAGGAAAAACACATGTTCTTCTTTCGACTTCATGTCGAGTTTAGACAACAACTCTTTTGGTGTAGCAATAATTTTCCCAATCGAAGGGTCAATGTTCATGTATCGATAAAAACTCGATTTCTCGGCTTCCGTTTTCTCAATCACCTGAACATCTTTAATGCTGTTCATGAGGTTCAATCCAGATTCTGCGGAAAGCTTCTGCGCTTTGCAATCAGATTTAGCGAGTTGTTTTTTTTCAGCCGAGGTTTGAAATTTCTCATATTCAATCAAGGCTTCTTTGAAATTGTAACTTAGATGATAAGCTCTTGCTAAGTAGTAATGCGTTTCAGGTTCGGTATACCCTCTTCGAACCCCGTCTTTCATAAAGAAAATGCACTTGTCGCGATCTGTTGTGGCGTAAATGCCAGCAGCACCAAATCGAAAGGCGTACAAAGGATTGCTTCCATACAAGGAGACCAGCTGCGAATACATGGCATACGACTGAACATAATTTCCTTCTTCGAAAAAGACATTGGCTTCGGCAGCTAACGCTTTTTCATCAATAGGCTTTTGAGCAGAGATGTTCCCAATGCAGATGGCAAGAAATAATATGGAAATAATTTTTCTAATGCTGGTTCACTTTTGTTGTGAGTTGTAAAAATACATCGCAATTTCGCTGTGAGATTTTTTCAATCCAATATTAAATATACGAATTATGAAGAATTCAGTGGTGATAGGTTCATATTCTTTAGCTCTTGCTGTTGTGTTTGGTGCCTTCGGGGCTCACGGTTTGAAGTCAATGGTTTCGGTTTACGCCGTTGAAATATTCAATAAAGCAGTGTATTATCAAGTGATTCACTCGATGGGAATTTTATTTGGCGCCATCTTGCTGAAGAGCGAAAATTCGTTGAAGATGTTGAGACGTTTGTTTCTGGCTGGAATGGTTGGGTTCTCGGGTTCGTTGTATGTTCTGACTTTTGCCGATTTTTTATCCCCAATGGTGAAGCAGATTGTTGGTCCAATTACGCCTATAGGCGGAGTTTTCTTCGTGGTGGCATGGGGCTATCTGGCGAACGCAGCCCGCAAGGAATTGAATAATTGAGAAGAGGGTGAACAATAGTCCCTTTGAACGTGTTAACTTTGCAAAAAATAAATATTATGTCATCACTAGTCGGAAAAAAGGCGCCTTCATTTAAGGCAGGAGCAATCACTAACGGAGGAACTGTTGTGAGTGATTTTTCATTGGATCAGTTCATTGGAAAAAAGCACGTTGTGTTTTTCTTCTATCCAAAAGATTTCACATTCGTTTGTCCAACTGAATTGCACGCATTTCAAGAGAAATTAGCAGAATTCGAATCACGCAATTGCGCGGTTGTGGCATGTTCTACCGATACAGAAGAAAGTCACTGGGGTTGGTTGCAAATGGAAAAGAATGCAGGTGGTATCAAAGGAATTACTTATCCGATTGTTGCCGATGTTTCAAAAACTATTTCTGACAACTACGGTGTTTTGGCTGGAGAATACGATTATGATGTTGATGGAAATTTGGTTGCTAACGGACCAATGATTGCGTACCGCGGATTGTTTTTAATTGACAAGAACGGTGTGGTTATGCATCAGCTGATTAATAATTTCCCATTGGGAAGAAATGTGGAAGAAGCATTGCGTATGGTAGATGCTCTTCAGTTTTTTGAAGAGAACGGAGAAGTTTGTCCGGCTAACTGGTCAAAAGGTAGCGAAGGAATGAAAGCAAATCACGAAGGTGTTGCCACCTATCTTTCAAATCACTAATTCAATATAAATTGAATGAAAAGGGCTCTTCGGAGCCCTTTTTTTTATGGTGTGAATTTAATTGTGCCGTATTCTTGTACTTATGATGAAACGTATATTCTCCTTAGTCTTTTCGAGTTTAATTACCTTGAGTGTTTTAGCGCAAGATCATCCCATGTGGACTGACTTGATGCACAGCGATATTTCTGTTTTCGATTTTATTTCAGAAATGAATACAGCATGGCCGGAACGTCCTACCCAAAAGGGTCAAGGCTATAAACCGCTTCAGCGTTTTAAATGGTTAATGGAAACGCACGCCGATGAAAGCGGAAAGATGTTGAATGGAAGAGAGACATTAGAATTGTGGACTTCGTTAAAAAATTACACAGGCGAGCGTTCACTAGCGGGTAATTGGCAACCCCTAGGTCCCATGCTAGATGGCGTAACCACTCGATCTAACATTGACGGAGTTGGTCGTGTGACCTGCATTGCTTTCCATCCGACCAACGATCAGATCATATTGGTGGGCACTCCCGCCGGTGGATTGTGGAGATCAACGAATGGGGGAGCTTCATGGTCGAGCAATACAGACGATTTACCAACACTTGGAATAAGCGCTATTGCTTTTGATCCTTTGAATCCGAATATTGTTTACGCGGGAACGGGCGACCGTGATGCGGGAGATTCTCCAGGAATGGGTGTTTTGCGAAGCGATGACGCCGGCGATACGTGGAATTTTGTGAATGCAGGAATTTCAACACGAACTGTGGGTGCCGTTATAGCCTGTGAAGATCAAGCAAGCAGTGTGGTTATTGCAACTGACTTGGGAATTAGAAGGTCAATAGATGGTGGTGTTACTTGGACACAAGTATCTACAAACACCTTCGACTACAAAGATTTGGCTCAGCACCCAACGGCTCACAATATACTTTATGCCACAGGTGCAGGAAGATTTTATAGAAGTGAAGATTTCGGATTGACGTGGGCTCAAAGCAATTCGGGCATGTCAAATGGTACACGCATGTGCGTTGCTGTAAATGCCTCTGAGCCTGATGCGGTCTATATTCTAAGAACAAATACTTATTCTTATACAGGAACATTTAAAAGTGAAGATGCAGGATTAACCTTCACACAAATGAGCAGCACACCGAATATAATGGGATGGTCTGCAGATGGCTCTAGCACAGGCGGACAGGCTTGGTATGACCTCTGTTTGGCTGGTGATGCGCTTACGCCTAGTGTTATTTATTGTGGAGGAATTCGTTTGAAAAAGAGTGTAGATGGTGGAGTAACCTGGCAAGACATCAATTCGAATTTTGTTCACGTGGATCAACATGAGATGGCTGTTAATCCGCATAACCACGATCTATATGTATGCAACGATGGTGGACTTTATCGTTATGTGAACAACAGCGAATGGCAAGACATTTCAAACGGAATAGTGAACGCACAAATCTATCGAATGGGTCAGTCGCCGCACGATGGTTCACGAGCATTAACCGGATTTCAAGACAATGGGACATCGGAATTTCAAGGCGCGCGTTGGGTAAGAACGGGCGGTGGTGATGGCTTCGAGTGCATGTATGATTACGAGGAGGAAGGACGCAGATATGGAAGTATATATTACGGTGAATTGTATCGCACATCGAATGCATACATTAATCAAAAGTTTGCGGGCAATGGTACTAACGGAATGACGGAAGAAGGAGCCTGGAGCACGCCGTATTGCTTGCATCCTGATAGTAGTGCAACCATGTTCGTGGGGATGAAAAATATTTGGCGTTCGAAAAACATCAAAGACCCGAACAAAGATTCTGTTGTATGGCAAAAAATATCAACGAATTTCCTCAGTGCGAATACCACAGATTGCAATCAAATACGCGCGCATTACACCAAAGGAAATGTCCTTTACGCTTCGAAGGGTTCGAGAAAATTGGGAAGAACAGACAACGCCATGGGTGATACTGTTGTATGGCAGAACATTAGTACCTATCTGCCGAATGCGGTTGTGGCAGTGAATGCAATTGAAACGCATAAAACAGATTCATTAACTGTTTACATTGCTTTCAATAAAAATGTGTACAAGAGTTTAAACGGAGGAACCTCCTGGACGCTCATGACTCCGAATTTGCCCGACGTTGCAGTGAATACGATTGTTTCGGACACTTCATCTGTGCTTGAAAATCTATACATCGGGACCGATTTAGGAATTTATTATTGGGACGCAAGCATGACCGAATGGGTGAATTTCTCTACTGGATTTCCTTATGCAGCCCGCGTTACGGAATTAGAAATTGCGTACGATTCACCAAAACGAATTCGTGCTTCAACCTACGGAAGAGGCATGTGGGAAAGTGATTTGTATAGTCCTGAAACAAATGTATTTCCAACAAGCGCGGTATGGAATTCTCCGAATACCTCAGGAGAAGTTATTGGAACTTTCGATGCCGAAATTTTCTTTTATCGAAACCTAAACAATGTAGATGTTAGCGATTTAGCGGTTTCCGATTTTTATATTGAAAATGGGATTGTAAACTCCGTTTCAGGAGGCCCTTCCAACTACCTAATAAATGTAACACCAACTACTTTCGGTCAAGTTAGAATAGTACTTCCGAGTAACACCACAATCGATAATTTCTTTACGGGAAATGCCGCAAGTGATACTTTGAAATTGGTCTTCATGCAGGCGCCTGCTGCATTCGGAAGCAAAGGTCCAGGCGGAGTAGGGAACAGCGATGATTTAGCTTTTTGGATGCGAGCAGATAAAGGATCGTTAATGAATGGAGCGCTTTCTGCGAATGACGGAGATCCTGTTTATATCTGGCAAGACCAGAGCGGAAACAACAACTCTGCGTCACAAGGAAGCGTGAACCAACGTCCAACATTCGTTGCAAACAACGGTGTATACTCTCGCGCAGGAATTCAGTTCGATGGCGACAATGATTACTTGCAAATGAACGGTGTTTTAGGTGGAAGAAGTTCAAGTGCCTATTGTGTGGTTGAAACAGATTCTATTTTGTTTAATGATCACGGATGGTTTGCCAGCGCTCGTGTTCCCAACGGATACCTTCTTCATCCATGGAAAAATGATTACTATTACCACAGCGAAGTTTTAGATTTGGAATCGAATTATTCGAGCTCGCCAATTTTCTACATTGGAGAAGCCACTTCACCACACATTTATGGATTAATCTACGAGCAAGACGATTTGCATCAATTGTTCTACACCATTTTCGATGATCATTTGTATGCCTTTCCTGGCGTGAACATTGGCGCGCGAGACAATACAACGCCAATTGATATTCACTTCGGATGGGATTTCGATGATCGTTTTGGAAAAGGAAGAATGGGTGAAAACATCTTGTACAAGCGAAGATTGTTTCTTTCGCATCATACGATTGTAAACAATTATTTAGCGGTGAAATACGGAATGGATTTAGGCTTGCAAGCGCGCTATTTCCATCCGAATTATGCCGAGGAAGTTATTGGTGTTGGGCAGGAGAATTCAGGTGACAAGCACGAAGTGGCCCAAGGAATGGGGGTGCTAGAAGTAAGCGCTTTAGGCACCATGTTAGATGGAAATTATCTTTTAGTGGGAAGCGATGTAAACGGAATGAATGTGAGCAATGCTGTTTATCCGTTTATCTCGAATAGAATTGAACGCACCTATGCATTTACTCGAACTGGAAGTTCATTCAATTCAACACTGCGCATTCAAGCTTCAGAATTAACAGGATTGAGTGAAGTTAACGTGATAATTAGCGAAACGGAAGGATTCAATACATCAACTGCCTTGCAGGTTTATCCGATGACTTTGGTGGGCGATACTTACGAAGTTACAATACAGATGCCTTCGACGGGTGTATTCACCATTGGTGAAACTCCTGTGATTAATGTGATGGAAAATTCCTTGGATCAAGTTTCGATTTATCCGGTTCCAACTGGAGATAAATTGAATATTAACCTGGGTCATGAGGTGTTGAATGAAACGAAATACATCGTTTATTCAGCCGAAGGAAAGCAGGTGCTGGCGGGTCGCATTCAGTTTGCGAAGCAGCAGCTGAATCTTGAGGGATTAGCGCCAGGCGTTTATGTTTTGCAGGTTCAAGATTCGGGGTCAATGGTGAAGAAAGACTTTATAAAATTGTAAGGGTTATATTTGTTTCATCTTAAATCAAAGCCATGCGTAAATTACTGTTTTTTGTTTTTTGTATGAGTGCAATTTCTACTTGGGCTCAGACTTCGACGAGCGATTGCGATGGTGCTATTGTGTTGTGCGGAGATTTGTACACCGAAACACAAGCGTCTTTAAACTCAGGCAATGTGATTGAGGCCACAGGTATCTGCAACCAAGGGTTAGAACAGAGTTCAGTGTGGTACACGTTTACCGTTCAGCAAGCAGGTAATCTAAGTTTTATTTTGAATCCGCTGAACAACACGGACGATTACGACTGGGGATTGTTCGACATTACTACAGGCGGTTGTGCGGGTTTGGGAACAACTTCTCCGGAAGTGGAATGCAACAGTTACGGTTTAATTGGAACGAATGGTCCAACAGGAATTTCTACAACGAACGGAGGAATTGGAACAACCAATGGACCCGGTAATTTAAACGGTCCAGCCTACAACGCCGATTTGCCTGTTGCAGTAGGTTCAACCTACGCATTGGTAGTTATGAATTGGTCGAATAGCCTAGACGGATACACTATTGACTTTGCTCAGTCCACTGCGTCTTTATATGACCAGATTCCTCCTGTTCCCATCAGTGCCACCACAGATTGCAGTAACTTAACTGTTGTCCTGACTTTCAGTGAACCCATTGTAGGAACCTCGGTTCAACCTACGGATTTTACCATTACGGGTCCAAGTGGAACCATTACTGTTCAGTCTGTGACCGCGAACAATCCAACCATGGCCGATGTGTTCACCATTCAATTGACGAATCAAGTTTTAATTGGAGGAACCTACAATTTGAACATTACAAACACCACGGGTTTCGTGGAAGACGCTTGCGGAAATTTAGGTACACAAAGTATTACGTTTGAAATCAGTGATCCTGTTGCATTTGATGTTGCCACCACAACGGCTTGCAATGGTTTTGGTGGAAGTGTAACTGTTTCGAATATCACAGGAGGAAATGGTAATTATACCTTGAACTTCAACGGAACGAATCAAACACAATTTAGTCTTACTAATGTTGTAGGTGGAAATTATACAGCAACGATAACAGACGGAAACGGTTGCCTGCGGGCCATTCCGGTAACTGTGCCGAACCAAGATGTTCAATTGGCTATTCCTTCTCAAGATTCATTAACCTGCTTGAATTCAACAACGGAAATTTTAGGAGTTGAAGTATTGCCTGCTCAAAACGTTTCTTACGCTTGGACAGGCGCTGGCTTGACAAGCACAACAATTGCTAATCCGATTGCCACGGCGCCAGGTGTTGTGAATTTAGTGGTGACGAATTTAGACAACGGTTGTTTCGATTCTGGAACCATAGAAATATATGCGGGAGATGTATATGCACTTGATCTCAGCACTATGATTCTTCCAAATATTATTACGTTGAAGCAAGATGAATTGAATGATGATTGGAGGGCCATCTTGGCTTCCGATCCCTTGTTGGATTTAACAGTTCTTTTTCTTGAATACGATTTAACAGTTTACAACCGCTGGGGAGGAATAGTTTTCGAGAGCACAGCTTTTGAAAAATACTGGAAAGCGACCGATGTTGCTCCGGGAACTTATTTCTATTTATTTCATTACAAAACAGATTGTGGAACTGCCGTTGAAGAAACAGTGGAAGGGACAATTCTTGTTGTTGAATGAAGTTAGGCGTCATTCTGCACGGTGCGAAAAGCAATAGGCACGCACAACGCAAAGAAATTGAGAAGACATTTTTCGATTGGAATCTTCAAATTCGAATTACGGAATATCATAAGCACGCTGAAAAAATTGCGAGGGAACTTTGCAATGAATCTTGCGATGTGGTTTTGGTTTGCGGCGGCGATGGCAGTTTGAATTTAGCCGCAAACGGAATTTTTCATTCTGAAAATCCGCATACACCTCTTGCAATATGGCCTTCAGGGACAGGCAATGATTTTGTGAAGACTTTGGAAGTCCCGAAATCATTTCAGGAATTACGGGTTTGTATTGAAAAGAGAAATTTCAAAGCCATTGATTTGCCTTGCATGGAATGGGACGGAAAGAAGCGTGCTTTTTTGAATGTTACAGATCTTGGATTGGGCGGTTGTGTGGCCTACGACATGACGCGAAGCAAAAGAAGATTGGGTTCGTTCATTACCTATCAATGGCTAATCATTAAGAATTTGATTCGCTTTAAAAAGCGAACCATTCATTTTGATTTAGATGGGAAAAAGTATGATGCGCGCGCCATGAATTTTGTTGTGGCTAACGCAAAGTATTTCGGGGCTGGTTTAGGAATTTCTCCAGATAGCGATGCTTCTGATGGAATGCTTGAGGTGATTGTTATTGGCGATTTGAATCTTTTCGAGTACTTGTATTTTGTTCCCAAGGTGCGTAAGTGTAAGAAGCTTTCTTATCACAAGATTCAATATTATTCAGCAAAAAAAATAAGCATCGAAACCGAAGTTCCGATGCCTATTGATATGGACGGAGAGTTCGTTGGATTCTCTCCGATGGTTATTTCAGTTCAACATTCGTTGAACGTTGTTGTTAGAAACGACTGCGAAGCGTGAATGTTACGTTTCTGCCGGGAGCCGAAATATTCGAGGCGAAGACACGGTAATTGGCATCTAGGATGTTTTCCAATCCAACCATCAACTGAACGTTTTCTTGAAATTGATAGCTTGCTCGCGCATTCAACGTGTACCATGCAGGCATTCCGTTCGATGTCGCGTAAGCCTCGTTATCTTCAGCGTTTAAGCGGTAATCTTCAATTCGCTTCCAACCGTTGTAAAGAACGTAGGCTTCGCCTCGGAATTTTTGTTGTTGGTAATTAAATCCGGTTCTTCCGTACACAGGTGCAATGTGATCCAAGGGGGTGTCGCCATTGTCATTTTTGATTCTTCCATAGGTATAAACCACAGAAGACTGCATGCTGAAGTGATCATTCACTTGAGAATTCAAGCTTAAGTTGCCTCCGTAGATGTAGGCTTCATCTGCATTAATGGTCGTGTAAACCGCGCTCATTGCTCCATCGTACATAACAGAATCTTGACCGTTGAATTGCGCTTTTCCAGTGGTTAAAGCGTTGGTGTAATTCATGTAATATCCGTTCAATGCTAGAGTTGTTCTTCTGTTGAATTTGCGTTCAATGGTTGCTTCAACATTGGTTACTTTTTCAGGTTTCAATTCGTTGTTTGGAACAATCAAATTTCCTGAAGTGCTTTCGAAAACTTTCGCAAGGTCGTCAACATTTGCTGCACGGAATCCAGTGCTAGCCAATGCAGAGATGCGCCATTTCGCGTTTGGAGTTAAAACAACACCAACACTTCCGTTCAAATTTCCGTTCGATTGATTTACATCTGTGAAAGGAAAGTCGAAGAACGATTTATCGGTGAACGAAGCTGAAAGATTCACTCGTGAATAACGAAGTCCAGCGTTGAACGCCAATTTGTTGTTCACCTTGTGAAGAGCTGTTGCGTATGCAGCAGTTCCGCTCATTGTAGCTCCACCGCTTGCATAACGCGTGTCGAGAGGGCTTTGCACGCCTGTGTTGATGTTCTCAGAATACGCAGTGCTAGTTACATCGTTGAAGTAATATTCCAATCCGTAGTTAGCTGAAGTTTTTTCTCCAAGTTTTTTAGAGAAGTCTGCATTCACAGAATAAACCTTTACATTTTCAATTCGGTTGTTACGATTTACATTGTTGGATTTTCTATCGTGACGCGTTTGATCAATGTTCTGCCAAGCCAAGGTGATTCTTCCCGTGTTGTACAATTTATTTCCGTTTGAAAGGTTCGCATGGTAGGCAACCATGGCACGGGTTTGCGGGCCGTAGTACCATTCGGCAAATTTGGCGGTATCTCCTGAAGTTTGAGTGAGGCGATCGTATCTCGGAACATCGTTCGTTGTAGAATATTGAATGTTCAATGTGTGCGTTAACTTGTCGCTTTGCTTGAACGAAAGTTTCTCCAAGAAGTCATATTGCTTGTAAGCAGAACCCAATTGAACATTCGGATTCGAGTTGGTTGTCATGATGTCTCTTCCGTTAACACGTTCAACATACCAAGGACGCTGTCCGAAAGAGGTGTAACCCGGGTTGCGGTTGTTACCTTGACGAAGATCTCCGAAATTGTTGTAGGTGAATGAAGTGAAAGAAGCAAAGCGTTGGTTGCACGTCTCAACATTTACATGCGCGGCACTTTGATCAGCGCTGCTGTAACGAAGCATGGCACCTGCGC
>Ga0114969_10003303_pt1 | contig 13046 bp, 7 predicted proteins | sample M_130807_MF_Meta_FD_87316 | JGI IMG/M metagenome (GOLD analysis project Ga0114969, IMG submission 87316) | Freshwater microbial communities from Lake Montjoie, Canada to study carbon cycling - M_130807_MF_MetaG | ecosystem: Environmental > Aquatic > Freshwater > Lake | place: Lake Montjoie...
GTTATACCTTGTAGTTTGTTTACATTACGCAGATACAATATTCGCCCCATATACTCTCCAATTCGGTTGGGCGTTATCATTGACACAGCAACACCGGTAAGAACAGACTGCAACGATCGTGCGAATGAAACATGCTCAGTTCCTCGAAGAAGTCGTTTCCATTTAATGGCCTCTATCAACCAGTTTATCATCATCAAAAACAACACGGTCCCGAGTAAAAAAACACCTTCGTTTTTTACATTATCAGATAGTTGTCGAAGCGTATTATTGAGATCAGGCTGATGCTTTATCTGATTGCATAACGAATAGGCCATCCATACGAACAAAAGCAAACCGATTGATGTCTTAAAAACAATTTTACTATTTTTGTTTTGTAACATTGTGTAAAAATAATCAGCTTGCCCAGCAAAACAGAAATAATTTTAGGGATTGATCCGGGAACCGTCGTTTTAGGTTATGGTCTTATTAAAATCGAAAATCGAAAGCCTGCCTTAATCGAAATGGGTGTGTTGAAACTTTCAACATATAAAGATGCCAATGTACGCTTACAATTGATTTACAATAAGGTATCTGAACTACATAGGGTGTTTAAGCCAACTATGTTTGCCATCGAGGCCCCTTTCTTCGGCAAGAATGTACAAAGCATGCTAAAACTTGGAAGAGCGCAAGGCGTGGCTATTGCGTCAGCGATGCAAGCAGGTATCAGTGCGACTGAATATTCGCCCAAAAAAATAAAGCAGTCGATCACAGGAAACGGAAACGCCACCAAAGAACAAGTATGGAAAATGCTACAGCAAATTCTTACTTTCAAGGACGAACCTGAATTTCTTGATGCCACAGATGCCGTGGCGGTGGCGTTATGCCATTATTACCAAACATCCACCGTATTAGGCGACACAGCGAAATACAGTGGATGGGACAGTTTTATAAAAGAAAATGCGAATCGAATTAAAAAGAAGTAATTTTAGTCACTTATGAGTAATAAAACTATTCGTACGATTTTCATTTTGGCACTATTGTGCGCGATTCTAATGATGATTACACAATATGTATGGATCAAAAAAGCGTACGAGCTTGAGAAAAATACCTTCCACATCAATGTCACGACGGCATTGAAAAACGTGGCATTTTATATTCTGAAGGCTGATAACAATACGAGCCCTGTCGACAGCATTGTGACTCGTGTAGACACAAGGTATTATACAGTACAAATCAATGATAAGATAGATTCAACTGTATTGGTAAGTTTATTAAAGCGAGAGTTGCGGGCACAGCAAATTAAAACAGATTTTGAATTCAGTGTGTATGATTGCGAAAGTGAAAAGATGAAGTATAGCGGTTATATCAGCCACAATCAGAATGAAAATAGCAAGGATATCATACGAAGCGTGTTCCCAAAAAATAAAAAACAGAATAATTATTTTGGTGTTCACTTCCCACATCTGAACACCTATTTGACGAAAGAAATGTCGAACTGGTTTTTCTCGACTATCATCCTCGTTGTCTTCTTGTTGATACTCGCCTATGCTGTTATAATCATCTTCAAGCAGAAACGCTTATCCGAAATACAGAAGGATTTTGTAAATAATATGACCCATGAATTTAAGACACCTTTAGCTACCATTAAAATTTCATCAGAGGTACTTAAGAATCCGAAAATAATCAATAATCCAGAGCGACTACTTAATTATGCAACGATCATCAATAATGAAACAACGCATCTGACAAATCAAGTTGAACGTGTTTTACAAATGGCCAAAAGTGGACGAAACACCATTGAATTGAACAGGGAAATACTTGAACTAAATCCTATGCTTCAAACCATGCTTGATAAAACATATCGTCCATTGGTTCGTTCAAGAGGCGGCGATATCCTAGTGCACATCAATCCTACTGACATTAAACTATTTGTTGATGAATTACATTTCAAGAATGTGATTAGTAATTTACTTGATAACGCCATCAAGTATTGTACCAACAAACCCTACATTATTATCGATTGCAGCGAGGTCAAAGATGGTATCAAAATATCATTTAAAGACAATGGTATCGGTATTTCCAAAGAAAATCTTGCGCATGTATTTGACAAATTCTACCGCATACCTACAGGCAATTTACATGATGTCAAAGGCTTCGGCCTTGGACTTAATTATGTCAAGCTAATTTGCAAACAACACGGCGGCAATATAAAAGTTACAAGTACACTAGAAAAAGGTTCAGAATTTTGTATATTTATACCTAAATTTCATAAAAGTTAAAAACACATCATGCCACAAAAAACAAAAATACTGCTAGTTGAAGACGATACGTCACTAGGTTATGTCATTAAAGACAGCTTGGAAGAATGCGGCTATGAGGTAACGCATGCAACTGATGGAAATGCAGGATGGCAGCAATTTTCAAAGAATTTTTATGATCTCATATTGCTCGATGTAAATATGCCTTTGAAGGATGGATTTACATTAGCTGCGCAGATTAGACGAAAAAATACACATATTCCTATCTTATTCATTACCGCAAAAAATATGCAGGAAGATAAGATTGCAGGCTTCAAAGCTGGCGGTGATGATTATATCACTAAGCCATTTAGTATGGAAGAATTATTGTTGCGTATTGAAGTATTTATTAAACGCACCAAAGGAACTGATCCGGATGAACTTATTTTCATGATAGGACAGACCCAATTTGACTTTCCTAATCTAACTGTAAAAGGCCCGAACACAGACGTCAGACTAACACAGAAAGAGGCAGATTTGCTGCGCTTTTTTTGTTTGAATGCCAACAGAGTCATCAAACGCGAAGAGGTATTGACTAAAGTTTGGGGCAAAGATGATTACTTCTTAGGACGAAGCATGGATGTGTTTATTACTAAAATAAGAAAGTACCTTAAGGAAGAAACTGAAATTGAAATACAAACGATCCATGGCGTTGGGTTCCGTTTTATTAATCCGAGCGCTAAAGTTGACGAAGAATAGCTTCCTGTATTTCTTTTAATTCAGACGTGCTCAGACTCAGTTTAGGTCTCGTGAAATTCAAATCATCCGCTGTATTAATTGGCACCAAATGCATATGCGCATGAGGCACTTCTAATCCGATGACGCTTATGCCGCAACGCTTGCATGGCATGCTCATTTCGATTGCCTTGGCAATTGGTTTTGCAAATAACAGAATGGACGAAAGGTAGACATCCTCTGCCTCAAATAACTTGTCAACTTCGCATTTAGGCACAACAAGCACATGGCCTTTGACAATTGGGCTACTATCCAGAAAAGCAATAAAATGCTCATCTTCCGCAATGTTAAATGAAGGGATTTCTCCTGAAATAATTTTAGAAAAAATGGAAGCCATTGGTACTATGATTGAATGATTCGATTAGACAGTGATCTCTTGAACTTTAAATTTAAGGACACCACCTGGGGTTTGAACCTCGGCTACTTCGCCGACTTTCTTTCCAAGCAATCCTTTACCGATTGGTGATGATACCGATATCTTACCAAGTTTAAGATCAGCTTCATTTTCAGAAACTATTTGATACACAATTGATTTCTTATTCCCCATATTCACCATTTTCACTTTACTGAGTATGGTTACTTTACTCGTATCAATGGTGCTTATATCAATAACACGAGAGTTTATAATGGCTGTATCAAGAATTGATATCCTAGCTTCATGGTGACCTTGTGCTTCTTTGGCTGCATCGTATTCTGCATTTTCCTTTAAATCACCTTTTTCTCTAGCTTCTGCTATTGCTTTGGCTATTTCAGACCGTCCCGCCGATTTAAGAAAATTTAATTCCTCAATCATATGCTCTAATGTTTCCTTTGTAACGTAGGTTATAGTACTCATAATTGCTAGATGCTTGTTGTGGTGATATTAAAAACAATCAACGCTTTCTCTCGAAAGCGTTGATATGCAAATATATTAAAATTTACTTTTTGAAAATCATTAATCTTCTTGAGTTTTGCCTCCTAAGGCAATCCTAACACCAAGTGTGTGCACACCATTCGAGATATTCGTCATCTTAAACCCATAATCGAACGCCATTCCAGGCGATTTGGTTTTGTCTGAGACTTTCGTTTGGAACGTAACACCTGCGCTTAATCCTGTATAAAATGTAGAGGTATTCGCTTGACTAAAGATATCATTTTCATATCGATAGGCCGCTCTCAACATAAATTTTTCACGATAGGCATATTCTATTCCTAGACCCAACCAATCGTTACTAAACGCGTTTGAAATAAAACTTAGCATAGGTGTTAATCGATGATTTGGCATTGCGTCTTTAGCTTCACCTTCAGCAAGGGCTGTTTTTCTCTCATCAAGATAAAAATCATATGCAACGCCAATACTCAATTGTGAAGGCAAACTCTGTTTTTCAGATCGCTGTTGTACGGTCAATTCGGTTGAAAGATCTGGGGTTTTGCCATTAAAACTAAATCCATCCCCGGCAAATCTCAAGTTAGTTCCAACATTGCGAAGCGTGATACCTAAATGAAGATTATCACGTTTACCATTGGTATATTGAACTCCAGCGTCAAAACCCACAGCACTCGCACGAATATTACTTATGGATTGATTGACATAAGTCGCCTGAAAACCAGCGGTCATATTTTTAGAAAAGGTGTGTCCAAGGCCAATTGACATGTTAAGGAAACTAGGTTTATAGGTACCGATTCCACCTTCAGGAGATGCTGCAGTACTTATTGGAATCTCTCCGTAGCCAAAGCTCATAATATTTACACCTAAGACACCAATATCGCCCAGGTTTTGTGCAATAGCCAAATTACTGATACTCATTCCAGTTCCAGCTAAGTAGCGCGTGTGTGCGAATCCAATTTCAGTTTTCGTCACTTTAGCCAGTCCGCCAATATTACATTTCATGGCTTCAATACCAGCTACATTGGCGCAGTTTAATCCAAATACCCCACTTGATCGTCCCCAAGGATTCAACAAAAGTTCACCTGCACCAGCTTGACCAACTCTATCCTTATTCACACCAAACGATGTGATCGCTATACACATAGCTAGAATCGACAGTTTAATTTTCTTATTCATCATAATTTAGATTCTTTAAAGTAATTTATTATTAGAAACTAGTAATATCAAGTGGACGCATCGCACCAAACCATTTAAGGATGGTTTCACCTATACCGTCAAGCTGTACGTGAAACAAATACATACCGCTTGCAATAGGAATTCCTTTTTCATTCTTAATGTCCCAATCAACAAATGTTGTTTTTGAATCGCTTTTACGTATAGTCTTGATTAATACACCATCTGTCGTGAATATTTTAATAGTCGCTTTATCTGGAAGATTAATAATTCTCACTTTATTCTCAAGACGATTTTCTTCATATTCTGAATACGCATAATATGGATTTGGCACCACACCGATACGTTTGAAAATAGCATCTTTATTATCGGTATAATCATTTCGTCCATCACCTAATTTCGCAGGTGCGATGTCCTTCGTGCTAAAGGTATATAGAGGCCAAGCATTATTTCTCAATTTAGAAGAGTCGGTTGTTGCATAAGGAGAGTACTTCGCATAAGGCCTTGACACACGAATTTTAACGCGAGCTGTGTTAGGAATAAATCCTTTTGATGCAGATGTAAACGCCGATCCAAACGCTAATTTTGGTACACCAACCCACATCATTGTTTTGTACGCATCACGCAATTCAATTTTAGAATTAGAGTTAGAGTTCACTCTCATTTGTGTGGCTAACCAAGCACCACCATCATATTTTGTTCGAGATATATAAATGATATGCTTTCCTGCCCATTTCCTGTTAAAATTAATGGCGTCAAATTCTCTATTTGTTGGATTCCACAACATATCATTTCCATTATCGTTCACATTGAACGACTCTTCTCCAAAACAAACATTCAATCGCTCTCCTGTTTCAATATTGATTGCATAGCCAGGGAACAAACTCATTCCAGAGTCGGCGGCATTCGTTGAATATTGGATACTTCCATCGCTATTTAAATCGCCATTCCATCCAATATGTTTTCGGAGATTATATTTATAGGCTCCTCCTTCAGAAATCGTAGGGTTCACATTATCTGTCATCTCAATAACAGGACAACGACTCCACTTGCTCTTATCAGAAGTAAATACTAAATCAACACTATACACATTCTGCAAGACATTTTTAGTACGATCGGCACCAGTACCAAACATAAGGCCCCATCCACATTCGCTTGTATTAATATTTGTGACCAAATTGTAAGGCGCGAATGTACCATTGATAACACCTTCAAAACTTCCTAAGATGTCTACGTTTCGAATAATTGGTGTATCACCACCAACTGGTCCAGCATCATAAATGTTATCCCAATCGGATATCTTACAATTGGCTAATTGAGAACCTGCTAAGGCACCACTAAATTCACTTCCAGCTCTAATCCAGTTATTGAATGCTTTTCCATCTTCATCGGCAATACCAGAAAGCCAAGGATTGTTGACGTCATCGAACAATACATCAGAAGTAATCAAGCCATTTTCCTTACTTTTAGGATTATCACCTGGTCGAATCTGCTGAACTGCTGCACCGGTGATACCCCAATCAAATATTGATTGATTACCATTTGAATTCGGATCATATTTCCTTAAATACTTTTCACTATAATTCAAAATGCTAACTTCATTATACACAGTATCTTGTTGACCTTGATCAATACGACGAACTGACCACGTGGTACTATTGGCTAAAGCACCATCAAACACTTCACCTGCTGTCGTTTGATAAGACGAATCCACTTTAAACCAAACTTCATAATTACCTGACTTAATGCTATCAGGGTTTACAACCATCATTTTCATCGGTCCAAGATTAGGCTTATAGGTAGGATTAACACTTTTGTAGCCTGGACCTTGTATAGCTTCTTGTTCAGATGCTTCGGTAAGTTCCATAGGAACACCGCCATTACCAATACCTTCAACACGGGTTAACTGTAAACCAGTTCCGAAATCGGCATAGTTTTGTATATACAATCTATCTGTTGCAGGGTGAGGCATTGCCTTAATTACTTTAATAGGCTGCTCACTACCATCTGTTCTGCTTTCTAGATATTGTTTGTCTTGCGTTGAATCTGTCTTATTCGAATTAAAATCTTTAAAATTATTGTAGGCATACGCAACCACGACATAATAATAATATTTGTAGTTGACAAGATTTTTAGAGCTCCCTGTCGCGAATGCATCTTGTGTCAATTCAAATGAATGTTGAATGCCTTTATCCGCACCTTCTACCATTAATTTAGGTACAAAATAAGTTTGAGCAAGTTCTGTGCTTTGTTCAAAATTTACAATCTGCTTAACACCATTCTTCTTATCGCATTGATACACTAATCGTGCTTTATCCGTGTTGATTGAACCATCTTTACTTCGTATATCTGAAAGGGCAACTGTGCTTGATTTCAATTGATACACTAAGTACCCTTCAAATTTATACACCGAATCTGGCGAACCGATATTATAGGCTTTCTTAGAAATTTCTATAAAGCGCTTATTACTAAAATTTGTACCATAGCCTTCGCCATAATTGTTGGACGTTCTTAAATTATCCAAGTCAAACACAAGTCGTTTATCAAGCGGTTGCAAAACAACACGCGGTGCTTGCGGACCAAACGGCAGTTTAAAATTATTATCAAATAAATCCTGTGCTTTATCATCACAAATTTGTATTTTGGAGAAGCAAGCCGCTTTACCACCACCTACGTTAGGAACCCAAACAGCACCAATTGTAATATTGTTCGCTGACGCACCTGCTTTTAATGTAAATGGTCCAGCAGAGTGAATAAATCGACGATCATTAGGGACATTGGCGCAGCTACTTTCTGTCCAACCACCACGACATGGATCACCATAGAAGATGAATCTTGTTTGTGTACCTGCATCACGGGCGTTACAGGCTGTGGTAAATGGTTGACCATCCTTCCAATAACCTGTGATGTACTGATAATAATCATCCAATGCATCAGGATTACCTGTTGGATCATTTTGTGTATTATTATAATAGGTGAACACCGTCATTTTTAGTTCGGTATCCTTTTGCGTCAATGTATTAAAATACTTAGGGCCTTGAAAATAATCGACACCTACCATTGGAATCTCAAATCCATATCCACCAGAACCGTCATCATAACTGTCCCCATTATAAAGAATTCCTAATCCACGGGCAGTATCACATCCTACATAATCATCGAAGGCATATCCTAAATCGGCATCACACCATGTGGCCATATAGGTTTCTTCTAAATCTGATGTACTTAAACTTTTTATTTTATAATTATAGAATGTAGCTTCATTCAAACAATCATTAGTCGCAAACGCGAAGGCAGCAGCGTGAATTTCGAGATTCATTGATTCTGATGTTGTCTCTGTTTTTGCATCACCTTTATCGTTGAAAACCCACCAGATATATTGATCACCTGAAATTTTCGGATAGTCACCATTTCTCCAATTGTAATTATCACCGTCGTTCGGATTCATATCGACAAACTCTGCTAAATCTTGATTATACACTGGCATATCACCGCCGGTTGCCGTTTTAATTTTTGTATTTCCTTTCGAAGGCCATTCTTTAATAATGTCAGGAATACTTGCAAGATTATCTGTTATCTGATTCGCAATTTTAGCTGAATCACCAGGAATAGATGGATCTAATCCAGCAAACAAACTTCGGAATGTTGTTACATCTGAGGCGTTAATCTTCCAGAAACGATCCCAATCAGCACACGTTTGAAAATCAACACTGCGCGTTGTAGGATCTAATGGCCCTGTCCAATAATCATTACCGCTTTGACGATACGTTTGAGCAGCAACGCGGATTGCACCACCTGCAGACACATCTTTTCCACCTATCCAAATTGAGCCCGCAAAAAGTGAATTCTTTTTACTGCCTTTTGGCACTTCATACGACGCATTTGCTGTAGGTATATCCCACCACATATCGCCACCATTCATCAAGTGGGCACGCACGTTATTTACATCAAGATCAATTACAGCTGTTGTCGGATCACAACCCGCCGCTGTTTTATTAAGACCTGTTTCTCGAGCTTTCATTCCTACATTAGGCGAAGCCATTGCCGTTGTCATACCGGCTAACAAGATGATGATTATGCTTATTTTTCTCATTTTCATATTCATTTTTAATATCATTAAAACTCAAGTAAAAAACCAACGTTAATTCTTCTAGGATTATTGAATCGTCCAGGGTTTAACATACTGGTATTATATAAATCAGTGTAGGCTTGTTGAAATTGTCTGGTTTGCAAATACTGCACGCCTTGAGGCGATGTCAAATAGCCATCATCATCGCCAACGCCTGTATAACGATAAACCGAAATTGTATTTCTTGTGTTCAATACGTTCTGAATGTTAGAATACACATTCAAATAGATTGGTCTACCTGATTTCATCACAGAACCATCTGCATTTTTAATAGCACCATAGGTTCCTAGGCTAAAGCTCTTATCAACGCGTAATCCGAAGTCGTACACCCAAGGTAATCTTGAACCATTGAGTGTTCCGATAATTGGCGCACTATTAAAATCTCCTCCTGTTAACGGCGTAGCCAATGACGAGCGTGTATATGGTGTTCCGCTATTCGTTCTGAAGGCAAGATTTATCCCTGCATTCTTGAAAGGATGACCACCAAAAAGTTCTGGCCCCATATTCTTATCTTCATAGCGGTAATCGATTGAGACATTCAAAATATGTCGACTATCAAAATCTAATGGTAATACACTGCGTAAATTGGGTTGACCTGACGACAACAACGATCGTTGTGACGTTGTATTCGATCCAGTTCCTTCAACAAATTGTAAGGTATAATCGACATTCATCCTGATTGGGCCATTCCTTCTAAAATCAAGTTTTACAGTCATCCCCTTGGTCGACGAAAAGTCTCTATTTCCATATGATTGATAGGTTTGAGGGTAAGCCAATAAGAACTGTTGCAACTGAATTTGGTTCTTACGTTCGTTGTAAAACGTTTCAATGGTAATAGCTGCTTTTCTTGATAATTTCTGTTGATAACCAAGCGAATACTTGATTGATTTTTCCATTCTCAAGTTAGCATTATTAATAGTTGCCTGTCTCTCACGCAAGAAATAATAATCATCAGGTGTTACAAAATTATTTCCTGATGGATTTTGGGTAACCACATCATAGTTACCATAAAATAATGCCGTTTCAGATATTGGAAATGAGAACTGAATACGAGGTGATAATGCAACCTGAGGTTTATAATCTTGAAATGAATTAGCTGGGTTGAATTTCTTTCCTTTAATTCCATTCAAACTATCGATTTTAGTAACAAGCCATGGCTCGATAGGAAGCCCATTATTGTAGGTTTCCGATAAAATCGTCGGGTCAGAAATTTCCTTACCGAATGGATCAAACCACACATCGCCGTTTCTGTAACCAACCACTTTTGGTTTTGTAGATTGATTATTATCCACATAGACTACATAATCTTTACCAAATGAGTTTACTGCAGGTGCAGTTCCTTGTCCTTCAGGATCAGCAACCAATGAGTAACTTCCAGCGGCGATATCGCCAACTTTTCGCACGCCATAAAGTGAATACGCATCTTGAAGAACCTTCTGATTCGCATCATATCGGTCAACACGTAAGCCAATATTAAAATTCAAATCTTTGTACGAAAATTTATCAAGTATATAACCGAACATATAGATAGGTCTGAAAGCTCCTATAGGTCTTTCAAAATCGCCACGGGCATCTTTTTTGGTCCAGAAGTCATTAAAACTAGGCTGCCTATTAAGCTTCTTACCTAAATAATCATATCCAAAATAGGATACTTTATCATTCCCATTATCCATTAAATCATCCGCAGAGAACATATTTAATGAGAAGGTACTTGGGTTAAGATTGTCGATATCGATGTTAGTGGCATTATAGATATTGCCAAATAATTTTTTTCTTAATTCTTTATCTATTCTTGTCTGACCTACGGTATCAATCAATTGATCATATTTAATAGTATCAAATTGGCTCATCTGCACCACGCCAGCTGCTAATTGATCTTTTGTATACTCTGTTCCGTTAATCCAAAAATGTGGATTTTCTAAATCGAGGTTTTTAATATGACTGTTTGTATTCAATCGCATAAGGCTCCACAATGAGGCGGCTCCAAGGGCATATGAACTTGATGAACGTTGGTCATACCCTAATCCAAATTGCACATTATGGGTTATTGGATCTTTACGTGTCTTGTTTTTTGCACCTTGTTCAATATCCAGCGATGCATCCAAATTCAACGACACTTGGTCAGCAGACGAATAGTTATAGGATGAAATTTGAGCTCCTGTACCAGTCCATAAGTCATAGGCAGACAAGGGACTATCGCCATTTCTCAAACCTGCTAAACTCTGCACATTATTCACATTTCGAACACGTTGACCAGAATTAAAAATGGCCTTGGTATAATTCTCAAGTAAAGGGTTAATACCACCTGGTGTAAAATGAACAGAATCCTCTATTTGCCCTAAATAGGACATCCCTACATAACCGTCTGTAGTTGCAGCCAATCTGTAAACAGGGGTTCTGAATTGTTCAAATTTTCCTACGTAGCCATAATCAAAAATATTTCTACCATGAGTAGGATTTTCTCCTCTACCATTATCTTTTTGATAAGTAACCTGCAAGGTATAATAAGCATCAGAGATGGCTGATTTCTTAGCGCCTTGCTTTTCAGCGCCGCTAGCCTTTCCTAATTTTTGTGTCAATCGCAAAAAACCTCTGACCGTCAGTGCCTCAGAAATTGAATTGGCTTCGGGAGCGAATAATGAATTGGCGAAACTATACCCTCTTCCTTTAGAGTAGACTGAATAAGTACCCAAGGTAACATTCACGTTCTCTGAAGGTTGAAAATCTAGTTTCCCTTGATATGTCAAACCAAAATTTTGTCCGTTCTCTCTAGCTTTAACTTTTTCAAAATCTGCGGTTGTCACCTGCTCAGAAGCTCGAACAAAATTCCCTTCATTACCGTTCGGATTAGGAATAATTGGATTGTCTTGAAGTCTTTTCAATACATCTGGTTTCAATCGAGTGTATTTATAATAGAACGGATCTGAATCCTTATCATACGTAACACCAATATTTAATGAGTAACCAACGACAGGTTGCTTCACACCGCTTTTGTTTTTCTTACCTAGCAATGGACCTGAAACGTCTAATGATGCTTGATTGGTATTATATCCTTCGATTGAATGCTGAAATTGCAAGCTGCCCGTCAATTCACGAGTAATCCCTTTGGTAGTGATCGCTACGATACCACCGGTTGCATTACCATACTTTGCACTTAAGCCATTACTTAATAACTCAAACTGACTGAATGCTGTCTGTGGGATATTAATTCCGCGACCTGAACTGATCATCATACCATCAATCATGTATAATGTATTGGATGCACGACCACCATAAATATTCAAACTAGAACTTCCAGATTTTGTTTGCACAACACCACCCTGCATTCCTAATAGATCACCGATTTTATTGGAACTGAAGTTGGTAAATTGTTCCTTCGTAACTACCTTATGACCTGGATCGGATGGATCGATCAATTTTACTTTATACGCTGTGACAATCACGTCTTTGTTTCCTTTCAAGGCTGAATTAGACTCCTTTTTTTCCATTTGGATGTCCAATAAAATGCTCTTATCATTACCCACGTAAACACCTGTGATCATTTTTTCCTTATACCCTACATAGGTAACTTTTACGTCATATTGACCAGGTGCTAATGGCTTAATTTTAAAGTTACCATTTGCATCTGTCTTTGCTCCTCCTTTCATAACTCCACCTTCAAACGCTGTCACAGAGGCAAAATCAAGACCTGATTTCTTCTCATCAAGCACCTTACCATGTATATCACCTGAGTTAGACTGGGCCTGTACAAGGCTTGACAAGAGCAAAAGTGCGGTCAGTAATCGTATAATCTTTGTCATAAATCTTAAATTTTTATCGGCTTGTAAATATATGTTAAACTTGACATTTCTACTAATTAGCCCTA
>Ga0114969_10003307_pt1 | contig 13034 bp, 13 predicted proteins | sample M_130807_MF_Meta_FD_87316 | JGI IMG/M metagenome (GOLD analysis project Ga0114969, IMG submission 87316) | Freshwater microbial communities from Lake Montjoie, Canada to study carbon cycling - M_130807_MF_MetaG | ecosystem: Environmental > Aquatic > Freshwater > Lake | place: Lake Montjoie...
CAAGCGATTTCCCTCGCCGGTTGCAACCAATTTGGAGCGCGCGTACGAGCACTTATTAATTACGCGGGACCGGAAGTATCCGGTTTCATTTACGGATGATGCCGAAAACGCGTCGAGCAGCGCAATGTCCCACGGGATTCGAAAATCGGACCGCGATGCCGACGGTGCGGCCAACACGTTAAACATTGGCGTGCTGAAGCACAACGAATACGCGGTGAACGAGGCACGAATTTTGGACATTAATAAATCAATCCAGCATGTCGAAATGGAGATAGAAGACATAAAATCCAAGGCGGTTGACGCGATGGGTAGCAGCGGCAGTACGACATCATCATCGTCGCAGCACGTTGCTGTCGGGCCGACGAAAATAATCGAAGCAAAACTGCTCGAGATATCTAAACTGCAGACCGAGCGGGATGAGCTTGCGTCGAAAATGGCACTGGAGCGAGAAATATCGCAGCGCGCCGTAGAAATTATGACATCGCCATCTTCATCAAATTCAAATTCAAATTCAAATTCAAGTCCCGTCAACTATTATGGAATATACCCCGGTTCGGGATATGAACCGACGACCCCACCATATAGCGGATATAGTGCAAGTGGAGGTGGTATGCAGCAGCAGCAGCAGCAGCAGCAGCAGCAGCAAGCGGCACCCATGATGATGGCAATGCAGCCAACCGCGATGATGATGCCGATGCAGATGCCAATGCAGATGCCAATGCCGATGCCGATGCAGCCAGGACAACAAGGTGGTGTTGGTGTTGGTGGTAATAATTCGGCAGCAAGTGTGACTCCTGTCGCGCCAGCAGTATCTGCCAATGGGACAAAAACAATTACATTACAATAATACGAAAAATAAAATTCAAATAATTATAATTTTAATTTGAATTTTAATTTTAATTTTAATTATACCCGCAGACTCGGGTTGATGCAGACGTCCTTGCTCGGAAAAATGTTGCCGGACATGCACGTGTCCCCCTCACCCACCTTCATGCAGCTGCGGATCCCGCGGTCCTCGCCGACCAGGCAGAAGCCCGCTTTACCACTAACTTTTCCTTTCTGGGTAACGCTGCTGGCATCGTCAGCCTCCGGTTGGGCGACTGCGCTGGCATCCATACCGGTTTTCATAGTAAGTGCGGTTGCGCGGGCGCGCTCCTGCCTCGTATCGCCGTTGCCGCTCGGTTGAATGGTTGACGAGCCGGTGATTTGGTCCTCGATCACGTTGACGCCGGATTTCGTCGCGCCGGATACGATGTCTATACCGGTTTTCGTTCCCGCGGCAGTGTTCGACACGGTTTGTTTCGTAATCATGCCCAGCAGGTTCATGATGGGGCGCACTATCGGCTCTGTAAATTTCACGATTTCATCCGTCGCGATGCCCAACTGCGCGAATATGTTGAATCCTGCAAATGCCAGCAGCGCTGCGATTAAAATGAATCGAATAAAATAGCTAAAGAAAGATGGCGATTCAGAATCGGGTGCAGTTAACGGCGACGATGATGCAGGGGATGTGGATGCGGGAGAAAGAGAAGAAGAAAGGGATTGGGAAGGTGTGAGCGCGTTAAAAATGTAGTCAGACGCCTTTGCAGTGTTTCTGGATATGGAATTGGCCGAAGACGATAGCGATTTTGGAATGAACGATGTTCCTTGACCATTCCCAATAGGAGGACTTCGAACGGATGATGTCATATGAATGATGATATTATTATTATTATAATTATAATTATAAATTAAATTTTACTTATTATAATTGTTTTCATTGTTTTCATTGTTTTCATTGTTTTCATTGTTTTCATTGTTTTCATTGTTTTCATTGTTTTCATTGTTTTATCCGTCATTATTATTATTATTGTCCTTATCATTATCGCCATTAACGCCGCTCCGTATCACGGTGTTCATCGAATTCATCATTTCCAGCTTGGCGATCGTTTTATCTAAATCCGACTTTGCAGTGTTTTGAAACAGGTAGTTGGTCTTCGGAGCAATTTCATTCTTCTTGATCTCGCGGTACACCGCGTTTATTTTTTGCACAACGTTCGTTATCTTATCCTTGTAATCGGCGATAATGATGTCTTGCTTTTCGGAGTACGGCTGCGTCAGCAGCGATACCGCGAAATAGATAAGGTATCGCCGTTTCTTTTTCACAGATACAGTGTATCGTATACAATACAATCGAAACAAGCATTGCACGATTTTTTCGGTCAGCACTTTTTCAGACGTATGCGACCGCGCGGTTATGATTTGCCACACAATCCAGATGGGATCCATTTGCAGCTTGTCGTCCACTGGAACGGATGCGCGCCGCTCGCACCGGCACTGCTGCTTCTTGGCCCGGCAGATGTTGTAGAATTCCATAATCCACTCCAACCAGTAGCACGCAAAGTGCGCGCTGCTGCCGGGCTCGTTGGACAGGTGGTACGCGAACTCGTTTAGCGCGATAAACAGTTCCGGAGGGTCGCCTTTGATGAAAATATCGTCAACGTATTTCACGTGCGGGGCTTTTAGCTTGTCGGTCATCGTGGTCACGTCGTACTCTTCCGCCTTGACTATCTTGATGCTCTCGTACTGGTGCAACTTGTTGGAGTAACACAGCACGGCAACCACTTCGGCAAACAGTGCGCGCAGTTTGGGGTTGTTGCGCAGCCGAAGTTCGTTTCCGGCGTAGCCGTTGGCCACGATCGATTTAAACGCCCCGTAGCGCAAATCGATGTAAGTGGGCAGCCGCGGGTTTGCTAAATGCACGTATTTTCCCACAAACACGAAAATCGCTTCCCACAGTTCCATGAATTTCCCGGCGCAAATGAGCTCGGCCGACCAATTGCACGCGGGCTCGATGCGCGAATTTGCCAACGATTTAAGGAGCGCTTTGGTGACGTCAGTCATTTTATATTTTGAAAATGTGATTCCGCGGAATTCGCGCGATTCACGAATGTCGTCTATTTCGGCCACCGCATTCATTGTATTAATAATATAATTAACTATAGACGCGTCGTATATAATTTAGTCGAACAAACAAACGAATGTGAACAAAAACACAATGCAGGAAGACGATAAATAAACAAACATAACATATAAATTAATAATTTAATATTAAAATTATAATAATTTACTAATTTAATAAGCATAATAATAATAATAATAATAATAACAATAACAATAAACCAATACAATAAATGGGAACATTGAATGCATTAAAAAACATCATTTCGGTGGGCATTACGTCGAAATGGTATGTGCTGTTTTCGATACTGGTGCTGGCATATCTGCTGGTATGGCTGAACCGAAATTTCGGCCCTAATAAAATGTCGCGACTTGAAGGCTTTGCCAACGGCCAGACCAAAAAGTTTGAGAGAAAAACTGGAGACGACGTGTATGATGAATTTTATACCGAAATATACGACGAGCTGTTTTTCCAGCCCAATAAGCTCGATTACGAGATCGCGTCGGTGATAAAAGAAGCCGACTTGGTTCCGAATAACACGAGCATGCTGGATGTAGGCAGCGGGCGCGGCCACTTCGTAGACCAGATGCGCGACCGCGGTTTCACGGTGACCGGCGTGGATAAATCGAGCGCCATGATCGACTCCAGCAAGAAAATGTACCCGGACGCCAATTTTAAACAGGGTGATGCGACGAACCAAATGATGTTTCCAGCAGATAACTTTACAATTATCACGTGCCTCACATTCACGCTGTACTACATTCAGGACAAGCGCCGATTTTTCGATAACTGCTACTACTGGCTGTCGCCCGGTGGGTACCTCGTGCTGCATCTGGTGGATCGCCAAAAATTCGACCCCATTGCTCCCGCCGGAAAACCATATTTTCTGATCTCGCCGCAGAGCATGTCCGACGAGCGCATGACGAAAACGTCCGTTAAATTCGAAACGTTCCAGTACAAGTCGGAATTCGACCTGAAAACGGACGATGACGGCGTGCTCGTGGAAACGTTCACGGACGACGTGTCCGGAAAGATCCGGCAAAATACCCACAAGTATGACATGCCGTCGCACAAGCAAATATTGAAAATGGCCAAGGAAACCGGGTTTGTCATGAGCGGGGAAATTGATTTGGTGCACTGCATGAACGAGTACCAGTACCTCTACATTCTTAAAAAACCGAATTGAATTGAATTTCGCGACTCACTCCTATTGAAAACTTTTCATGTTCATGTATACAACTTCGTGGAAGTCTCTTCCCCCGTAACGCGTTTAATAAACGTGTCGCCGTCCAACAATTCCTTTATATTGTCCATGTGCTTGTCCCGGTACCGGAACAAGAAATTCACGATGGCCGACATAGGCAGTTGCTTCTCCTTAATGGCTGCATAAAACGACTTGAACGCGTCCGCGATTGCTTCCGGGGCGGTATAGTGCCTGCCACCGAGCATGTCGCGAAACAGTTTCTCAATCTCTGTCTTACTGGGGTAGTTCAGCTCCACGATCAGGTCGGTGCGCCCTTGGCGCAGCAGCGCGGGGTCCAGCTTCTCGGGATGGTTCGTCGTGATAAACACGATGAGCCCATGCTTGAACAGCACGCCGTCCAGAATGTTGAGCAAGTTGCTGAATGTGAAACTCGGCGTTTCTACCGACGTGCGCTTCTCAAACAGGCAGTCAATGTCCTCCAGAAGCAGCACGGTCTTGGGGTCCAGGTTACGGAACGAGCCCTGAATCGTGGCGTTATCCATGTCGCGACTCATGCTCATAATGCCCAAATTGTAGTGGATCTCGTTGCACAGCGCCTTAATGAGGCTGGTCTTGCCGCTGCCGGGCACCCCCGTCAACAGGTACGTCTTTTTATACGGAATACCGAAAGCATCGTACTCCGCTTCGCTGTTCAGAAATGCATTAACATCGTCCAGAATGCGCTGCTTGACGCGCTCGTCCATGTACACCGTGTGCAGTCTGCGAACCGGGATGCGGCTATACGTGTTCCACTCGCTGTATTTGTTAGTCACTGAAATGCGCAACTTCTCGTCGTTGGTGTTGTCAATCTCGCTGACCAGTTTGTAAAACTCAACAAAAGAACTGGGTGTCGGAGTGCGAATCAGCATCCGGCGAAAGTAAAACATGCCGTCGCAGCTGGTGGGTCTGGGGTTCTTCTCCTCACGAAAGTCGATTTCAAACGCGTGTTTTTCATTCTTGGCATCCGTGAAAATAAAATCATACTCACCCAGTCCAACGCGCATGAACAGCGAATTGAGCGGGTTGTGCAATGCGGCGGCCGCTGCATCATTTTCTGGCCCACTGTTCTTTTCTTTAATTTTAGTTTTCTCGTCAACCGCGCTCTTCACCGCATTGTAAGTGCGCAGGTTGAAGTATTCGTGCATTTCCATTCGCGGCGGCACTTCATGGTTGGATCGCGTCTTCAATGACGAAGCATTTCGGAACAAATACAACAGCACGCGTTCCTGATAGCACTTGGGTATTTCGTGTTCATGTAATGCAGATTGTCCCTGGATTGCCATTTTATTTGTTATGATGTGATGTGATATATATGATATGATATGTAGAATTAGTTGTTGCCAAATCTACGTATGATATGAAGTAAAACTTTAAGTATATTTTTATTTTGTTTGTTAATTTTGAATTTTGACTTGATTCGTTTTGATTTGATTATAATGCCTCTGTAATATTTGTTTTACCTGACGACGACTCAGAGTCGGAATTTGTGGCCGGGTTCGGCGAAACATACGTGAGGGCGTGGTACAGTTCGGTCGGCGACATTACGATATTCACGTATTGAACCGCGTCCTGAAACTTTAGTCCGCACCGATTGGATTTGGGACCGGGATTGAGTTTGGATTTGGGACCGGGATTGTCGGAAGTGGGATTGGTATTCACTGACTCGGTGGCGGGTGCTTCAGCCGCGCGGCGGGCCTTATAAATGTCATGGTGCATGCGGTACATGTGTGTCCTCATGTTGGGAGCATATTCAATGAGCGGGCGCACCTTGGTTATATAACATCCAACGTAGTTGGAATACAGTTGACTAGTGTACGCGCGAATGCGCTCCTGAAATTCGGAAAACTTTGTTGAATCGTCGGGGTATAGTTTGATGTGCGATTTCACGTCGTGCGTATGGCGCATGCTGCAATATTCAAACAGCAACCGCTTGCCTTGTTCGAGTGGGGCGTGTTTCGCAGACTCGTACGACGGATTCCGCATTTTGAAACTCCAGCCGGTGCCGCCTTTGTTCGCGGAATGCAGCATTACGCCCATGACTCGGTACGGGCTTGTACCGGCCGGATTGGCGTATCGATTGCAAACGTTTTGAAATGTGATTGCCGCATTATTCCCTGACGAGTATTCGCGCGGGACTCTGAAACCGATACCCTTCCAATCTACGGTAGACCTCGGGTGTCGCGTGACCGTGAGGGTTGCATTATCTATGGAATAGATGGCGATTAAATATACGCACGGGTTCGTGTTGCACGCCACAAGCGGATTCTCCGGGTGCTGCAACACCAGGCTGTACGTGTACCGCGTGTCAAGTTTATCAAATTCGATTCCGCTTTTAACGCACGCGTCCAAAAATAGGGCGCGAAATGTGGATTTTGGTGTGGCTACGTCGTCACCGTCGGCGAGACGACCACCACCGGGTTTGGGAACAACAATCATCCCACCAACAACACCCTTGGTGGATATTTCCCAGCCAGCAGTCATGTTGGCAGGTATTGACGCCATTGCAGCATTTGGTACCGTATCACCATCGTACGAATTGTGAAACAGGTTTATCATTGTACCTTCGACAAACTCCTCTGCAACGAATAATTCCGCGATCGGCATCGGGTCCAGGATGGCCGAATCCGCTGAACTATTGAAATTAATCGTCTTGGGTGGCGAAAACGCCACAATGTTGCCGGAACCATTGATCACCACAGATCGAAACAATCCGCGACCCTGTATTGTGGCTTCGGTTGCGGTGGTTGCGGTGGTTGCGGTGGTGGTTGCGGAATTTTCCGAATTGTCCTGGTCTATTTGCCGAACAACCGACGTCGCCGACGGGTACAATGGGTGAACCGGACTCTTTATATACTTCAAAACGTGGTAGTATCCCGTGGGCGTTTTCCAACATTTTAGAGTCATTCCGAGCGCAGACACCAATTGTTTAATAGCGTCATCGTCCCGGGCATCCTTGTTTTTACGCAATAAGCCAAACAATGTCTGGATGTTGCTACTATAACACAACTTATAGTTTACGGATGACAATGACGATGATGACGATGATGATGATGATGACGCCGAAGTTCTAATTGTCATTGGATGTGTGTCAAATTAAAAATTATAATATTACTATTTGTTGGTTTGTTGTATGATACACAAGAATAATCTTTAATATATTATATAATGTTATATACGTATATACATAAAACTATAAAACTATAAAACTATAAAACTAAACCGGCTGGTGTATTATTTATAAATTTCATGACGCAACAATCGCAGCGACAATCACGTGACTCGCCACAATATGTACCAAAAATATTACACCCATTCAAATCAACATTGCCGATATTGTTAATAAAGCACCCACCAATTAATCAGATGCCACCGGCAGCAGCAGCAGCAGCAGCAGCAGCAGCAATACACGAGGCCAAATATCGCGAAACTATCGCACACCTTCTCAGCGAGAGCTTGGTATATCAAAAAATGCTAAAAGTTATGGGCGATTTGAAGGTTGGATGCAAGGTCGGAATACGGTACGCTGACCGCACGCTGTACATTGACAAACCATCCATATTTCAGGGGACGATTCGATGGTTATACGGGCAGACGCGCGATAAAATAAAGGAATATATTGAAACTGAAATCATGGGGTCGGGCGGATTTATTATTCTAATGTATACGATTATTACCGAATGCACCGACATAATAGCGCTGCGCAACACGTCATCGGCGGCAATTATCTCCAGAAATTTGATAAAATTATATCACAACGTTTGTGAAATGAACATATCCCAGCTCATGCAGTTGTCCTACGGATTGTCAATGATTCACCAAACGTACGACGGGCCCAATGTTTGCGCGTTTTCTCTCAACGAATATATTGCGTCAGTTCAGCGAAAAATAAAGGAGGTGCGGCTAGAGTTGGAACGATTATCGCACCAATTGTTATGATGCTGTTGCGCGTATTTTCTCTAACTAACTAAAAAACAATATTCTCGTCGATCCATTTTTTAATAGATACGTTAATTGGGTGCAGTATTTGGTTCAAACCGGTGACGTAATGCAAATAGTTGTCGCCGTTTCCGGTATCGTCCTCCCGCTTGTTCAGTTGCAGTAGCACATTATATATAATGATAAATATTTGGGGATTGTACTTGTCCACTATGCGACTAAATACGGAATCGATATTTGAGGTTGCGCTGTCAGCCGAAGCCGAAACTGTCGGCGGCGGCGCGTCAGCAAGTTCCGAATCACCTCCTGCTGCTGCTGCTGCTGCTGCCGCCGCCGCGCCGGCTTTATTTCTATTTTTATTGGGAGTGGATGCGGACAGCGCATCTTCGTCGTAGTACGGAACTATTTGCGCACCCGGTGGCTGATGCGGATGATTCCCAATCATTGTCTTGTACATACTGAGCGTGTGCAAAATGTGTGGCTTGTTCGTGTCGCTGTATGTTCGTATCAGTTTATCAATGCCCGCCCGGGCGTTCACAACAAGCAGCGCGTACAGCGCGACGTGTTCGGTCTCCATGAAAGTGTAGAACCGTTTAAATCGAGAGAAAACGTTGAACAAATAGCACAAATCGTCTTGGGTATCGTTGTTATACCAGCGCGACATGGGTTGCGAGTAGTTTGGTGGCTGAATCACCAGCATGTTGTGCTTGATTGCGAGCTTGGTCCCTACCGGATAAAATGACATGCAGCCAATTTGAATGATGGCTTGCAGCGGCTCTAAAATCGTCTCGAATCGCTCCTTTCCGCGCTTGCTTTGTGATGCAAATGAATACAGCATTTTAAAAGTCGACGTCATGAATGGCGCGGTGTGGTTGCGTTATTGGTTGTAATAGATAAATAATAAATATGGAACGTTGTTTTTATGTATGTATATATTATGATAAAAATAATATAATCAATACACTCCATGATTATACATACTATGATCGGGATAGTCGCGCGCGTTTATTGTCCATTCTAAATTTATATTCGTAATATATCCGCATACCCGCACATATCATATTTTCCTATTTAATCTACGTATACGCAATCGACCGTAATAAATAAATAGACGACAAAAATCGAATAAAATTAAAATTAAAATAAAATGATTGCAATGGTTGTTCAAATGACGGTACTATCCCTTTGTTTAATTGCGGTTGTGCATTATTTATACATATTTTTCAAAACGACGCTAACTGTTCCGAAAGTAAAGGATTTAGTAAATCGCCCTCAAAAACAATACGACGCGATTTTTAAATCCATGGGTGAACTGAATACCGGTGGCGGCGGCGGCGGCGCGGGCACGGGAACCGCATCGTCGTTATCATCCACTACCTCGATTTCGTCGCTTCCAATTTTAGGCGGTGGTGGTGGTGGCGGCGGTGGTGGCATATCATCGGAATCTTCAGCAAGTGCAATGAAACAAGAACTTAAACAATTTTTAAAGGGATTGAACTCGTCATCGACTCCAACTCGTTGAAAAACAAATAATAAATAAAATATATTTAAAACTAAAATTGATAGACCAATAGAACATTTAGATCCATTAGTTATTACTACATACTACTAATCCAAATGCAAATCGGCTTTCCATCGCTTCCATTCATCCCGGTTGAGCGCGCGGATTTGCGCCAATTGGAAATGCGGTTGACCGCTATTCCGGGAATGAAAATTTCTTATGAATTAAATGGCTATAAGAAAGTTTCAGGTGATCATTTCTATATTATTCCCAAGGGGAAAAAATGCATCGTGTGGTTTACGAACTACAAGACGAAGCCCACTGCACTATTTTTCGAACTTGATCCGCGCGACCACGCAAAAATTAAATTTATAACCATTCGCGAACCGCATCCTCAATGCTGCTGCGATGCAGAGCTGCATGCGGGCGATTACGGTACGGTGTGCTACGGCACGCTGTTTGCGCACAATGCGCATCAGTTCTTTACGATTGAAAACATCCACGTCTATAAGAATCGGCCGGTGGATGCGCTATCCGTTGACGAAAAATACGCGCTAACTGTCGGCATGTTCGAGCGCGACGGTCTCGGTGGTCGCAACGTTATTGCTGCCACAACGTCTGCTACGGCTACCGCAACCACAATGCGCGCGCGCGTTTGGTTCGGACTGCCTGTAAAATGCGCGTTATACGCCGACGCACTGCGCGTTTCAACCGGCTACGCCGTGTATGCGATTCAGGCTCGGTTTAAAAACCAGACGGATAATAGGTATCATCAGAATTGCCAGAACCAAAATAACCAAAATATGAACACAGTCGTGGTGTCTGATGCATTTCCACAACCGTTCATAAGCGCGCGTCATTCACAACAACAACAGCCACAACAACAACAGCCACAACAACAACAGCCACAACAACAGACACAGTGCGGTCAACACGGTGGCGGTCAGCGGACATTTATGGTGCGCGCCGACCGGCAGGCCGACTTATACTCGCTGGTTTGTCCCGCGTCGGGGTGTGCGGAGCCGGAACACGCGCACATCGGAGACTACAAGACCAGCGTGTTTATGAATTCGGTGTTTAGACGGGTGCGAGAAAATGCGCGGCTGGACGCGATTGAAGAAAGCGACGACGAATTGGAGTTTCAAAATTCGGAGCCAGATAAACACGTCAATTTGGAAAAGGCGGTGCTCATGCTGTGTTCATTTAATTATCGGTTCAAGCGATGGACTCCTCTCAAATGCGTTGGTGGTAGGTAGGTAAATAAATATAATATTTGTTTATTTGATTATCGTTTTAATTTTAATTGCAATACTATTTTATTTTATAATATTTATAATATTTATAATATAAATAAAGAATCATATGCTGTACCCGATTAAAATAACGCAGATCAATAGCAAACGCGCCGCCGGTAAATTGGAACAACTGCGTAAGAAGTCGAATCATCACGCGATTATTCTGTATTACCGCGACGGCTGCCCGCCGTGCGATAAGATGAAGCCGGCATGGAATGCCGCATGCGATAAGTTTGGCAAACGGTACAAATGCAAAACGAGCGAAATCATGATCGCAAATGTGGAACCGTCGGGGTTAAAATTCCTTGAAAAAATGGATTCTAAATTTCACACAATTATTGGCACGCCGTCATTAAAGCATTCGAGCAGTGCAGGTGTGAGCGAATTTAATGAGAATCGAGACGAAGAAAACTTCACGAGTTGGTTGCAAAAATCGCTTCACGATGTAATCGTTGACCGCGCTGATAACAATAACCAGCACGAACGTGATAAACTGCAACCGCAGATAGAAATGGGCGGTGGCGGTGATGGATGCTGGTTAAAAGAGATGTTTAAAACGCGCAAATACCGTAGTCGCGGGAGAAGCAGTAGAAGTAGTAGAAGCAACCGTCGCAGCAATAGCCGTCGCAATAGATTCAAACCTTATAAAAATAAAAAATAAAATTAATAGAATTTATATTTGAAACGTTTTTATCAGGGTGATGATGATGATGATGGTGAAGCAATTGCCATAGCTGTCGCAATCGAAGCCAGTGCTGCAGCTTTTAGTAATAATTCGGCAGTTTCATCTTCTGTTGACTTTTCATTTTCTGCCGCGATTGCCATAGCTGTCGCTATCGAAGTCAGTGCGGCAGCTTTTAGTAATAGCGTGTCTTCAGGTTCGTCTATTTCTGCTACCGGAAAAGTTCCTAGTAATTTTGCTTTTTCTTCTCTTAATTTTTCTGCTGCTGCTTTTGCTGCTGCTGCTTTTGCTGCTTCTGCCGCTACTCTTTCTGCTGCTTCTGCTGCTACTCTTTCTGCTGCTGCTTTTGCTGCTTTTGCTGCTGCTTCTTCTGCTTTTTCTGCATCAATCGCGGCAAGCTCTCCTATAAACGCTTCAAAATCATTCTTTCCATTTTTACGAATACTAACATGTAAACTTTTATCATCATGAATATCGTCTGCAACAACCATTTCGTACACGGTTCTATTGGTCGATGGCTTGTCGTTAATGCATGGTGTCGTCGACTCCACCGCACCACCTATCATCGGTTTCATTCGGTTCATTCGGTTCATTCGGTTCATTCTGTTCATTCTGTTAAAACGCCCATTTTTTTTATTTTTCCACCCGTTGTGAATTCGCCTGTAATCGATTGCCGTAAATGGTTTGGACGGATCGTTAAATGAACTGAAGCTGCCGGCAACCGCGTCATACATTTTGCGCATCTTAAGCGTAATGTCGTGCAACGACGGCGCGATTCGACGATCGTCAAATACACTACTCCCTGACCCGCTGTTGTTGTGCTTATTATGCTTCTTATGTTTATGTTTATGCGTATATGCATATAAATTTGGTTTATCACGCATTATTATTATTTACTATTATTTACTATTATTTTTATTATTTTTATTTATTTATTTTTATGTATTAAATTTATTTTTTTAATATAAGTAATATTAATTAATAATAACACTAGTCTCTATCAATAATATAATAATATAATCAGCATTATAAAAAAACAAAATGGCCGACGCACCAATTAACATACCTGCCGACAGCAGCAAAGCCACAAACTGTCAGGGCACGTGCTCGCTGAATTTTACTTACACGGACAGCGTGTGCAACGCAAATACCGCACTGAACCACGCCATAAGCATCCCGGCGTACGAACCCAATTCCCAAATGAGCGTCAGATACAGGGGCATATCGTACACTCCGTCTAAAATCGAGATATACAGCGGGTCGCTGCACACGTACAGTGGGTCCAAGGCCGAAGCAGAAATGATGGTCTGGCATAACGGAACCGGTGGCGACGGCGCAGGCAAGACGCTGATCATCTCGGTACCCATCACAAGTTCCGGCGCCAACGATGCGGGTGCGGGAGCCATTGTGGACCGAATCATGACGCAAACTACGGC
>Ga0114969_10003308_pt1 | contig 13032 bp, 7 predicted proteins | sample M_130807_MF_Meta_FD_87316 | JGI IMG/M metagenome (GOLD analysis project Ga0114969, IMG submission 87316) | Freshwater microbial communities from Lake Montjoie, Canada to study carbon cycling - M_130807_MF_MetaG | ecosystem: Environmental > Aquatic > Freshwater > Lake | place: Lake Montjoie...
CTTATCGCACCGACCAGGTAAGTGCTATGCTGAAAGGCAAACCGGGCACCGAAGTAAACGTAAAAATTAAACGATTGCAGGCAGACGGAAGTGAAGCTGAAATGTCGGTGAAGATGGTGCGTGAAGAAATCAAGATTAAGAACGTACCTTATTTTGGGATGGTAGATGACCATGTTGGTTATATACAACTTTCAAGTTTTACGGAGCGTGCCGGTGCCGAAGTGAAGAGCGCACTGCTCACGCTAGAATCGAAAGGCAAATTGAAGGGAGTGATACTTGACTTGCGCGGCAACCCGGGCGGTTTGCTTAACGAAGCAATAAATGTGGCCAATGTTTTTGTCGACAAGAACATCGACATAGTTTTTACAAAGGGAAAAATTGACGAATGGAATAAAAATTTTCCTTCTTTAAATGACCCGGTTGATTTAAAGATACCGGTAGTAGTTCTTGCCGATGGCGGCTCCGCTTCAGCCGCAGAAATTGTTTCCGGTTCCTTGCAGGATTTAGACCGTGCGGTTATTGTAGGGCAAAAAACTTTCGGAAAAGGTTTAGTGCAATCAACACGCTCGCTTCCGTTTAATGCTAAACTGAAGGTGACTACCGCTAAATATTATATTCCATCCGGTCGCTGCATTCAGGCAATAAATTATGCCGAAAGAAATGCTGATGGCAGCGTAAAGAGAATTCCTGATTCACTGAAGGTGGCTTTCAAAACAAAGAAGAACGGAAGAACAGTTTACGATGGTGGCGGCATTGACCCCGATGTTTCTGTTGAGCCAGAGAAACTCACTCCTATTACTATCAGCCTGCTTACCAAAAACCTGATTGCAGATTATGCCAACGAGTATCGTGCTAAGCACGAAAAAATTGTTGGCGCAAAAGATTTTGTATTAACCGATGCTGACTATGCAGATTTTATGGCCTGGGTTGCAAAAAAGGATTACGAATACTCTACGCGAAGCGAAAAAATATTGACTGACTTAAAGGCCTCAGCTGAAAAAGAGAAATACTTTGAAGCCATACAGGATGATTACGAGGCGATGAAAAAAACCATGATGCATGATAAACAGCATGATCTGGAAAAGGGAAAAACACAAATCAAAAGCATGCTCGAAGAAGAAATTGTTGCTCGCTATTATCTGAACACCGGCAGAACCGAAGCCATGTTTAAGAGCGACAACAATTTGAAAGCAGCCATCGAAATCTTGAAGGACGAAAAAAGGATGAACGAAATTTTGTCGAAGAAATAAACCCCTAAATCCCCTAAGGGGGACTTGAAATGCAGAATGAAAAATAGAGTTATAAAAATTATTTCTGTTTTAGTTATCAGCATCGGCACCATGTCGTTTGCCGATAATTATTTTGAGATTTCGAAGAACCTCGATGTTTTTTCTGCGCTGTATAAAGAAGTGAATACTTATTATGTAGATGATGTAGAGCCTTCGAAGTTGATGCGCACCTGCATCGATGGAATGCTGAAAACACTCGACCCTTTCACTAATTATTTTTCGGGTTCGCAAATCGAAAACGCGAAGATGCATCAGGGAGGAAAGTTTGGCGGAATTGGAGTGGAGATAGAAGTAATGAATAACTATCCGGTTATAATTTCGGTGGAACAAAATCAACCGGCAGATAAAAGCGGCATTCATGCCGGTGATGTTATTAAGAGTATTGATGGCGAAAGCACATTGAAGAGAAAGAAAGATGAAGTAGAAAAGTTTTTAGTTGGGCAGCCGAAGTCAGCGGTTAGTGTTGAAGTTGAAAGAAAGGTATCACTCACAGAAAGCAAGTCGTTTTATTTTACAGTAACACGCGAAGAAATTCAGGAAACCTCTGTTCCGTTTTACGGAATGATTACACCGGAAGTAGGTTGTATCAAACTCAAAATATTTAATGAAGGTGCGGGCAAAGATGTGAAGGCAGCCTTCGACAGTTTAAAGAAAGCCAACCCGAACATGAAGGGAGTTATTCTCGACCTGAGAAGCAACCCCGGTGGTTTGCTGAACGAAGCGGTAAACATTGTCAATGTTTTTGAAGACAAAGACAAATTAGTAGTTACCACCAAAGGAAAAGTGGATGAATGGAATAACAGTTTCAGAACATTGAACGATCCGAGCGATACAAAAATTCCGCTTGTGCTGATTACGAACTCTATGAGTGCATCAGCTTCCGAAATTGTTTCGGGAACTATGCAGGATTATGACCGTGGTGTGGTGATTGGTCAGCGCACATATGGCAAAGGATTGGTGCAGGTTACCAAACCGCTTTCATATAACACGATGTTGAAAGTGACTACTGCTAAATATTATATCCCTACCGGTCGTTGTATCCAGGCATTGCTCTATGCAGAAAAAAATGCAGATGGAAGTGTGAAACGGATTCCCGATTCATTGAAGGTTGCTTTCAAAACGATCAATAGCGCGAGAACGGTTTACGATGGCGGTGGCGTTGACCCTGATGTGAAACTTGCTAAACCCGAGCACAGCAAAATTGCCGAAACACTTTACACCAAGAATTACATTTTTGATTTTGCTTCTGCTTACCGGTTAGCTCACGATACCATTGCTGATGCCGCAAAATTCAAACTGACCGAAAAAGATTTCAATGATTTTGTGGCGTATGTAAAAACCAAGGACTGCACTTACAAAACCGAAAGCGAAGAAAAATTAGATGCGCTGAAAGAAGCTGCGAGTGAGGAAAAATATTTTGATGCGGTAAAAGACCAATACGAAGCCATCAAGCAAAAATTGAATCACGATAAAGAGCAAGACCTGATTAAGAACAAAGATGAAATCATTACCGTGCTTGAAAACGAAATTGCCGGACGTTATTATTATGCTTATGGCAAGGTGAAGAAGAGCTATCAGAATGATGCCGAAGTGGCGAAAGCTATCGAGTTAATCAATAATCCTGCGCAGTACGCAGAAATTCTTTCCGCCAAGAAGTAATCCCGAAAATTCTATTTGCTTTTAAACTCCATCGGAGTCATTCCTGTCTTCTGTTTAAAAAAATTGGTGAAGTGGGCCGCATCGGTAAAGTTGAGGTCGTAGGCTATTTGCTTGATGGGCTTGTTGCTGTATTTGAGTAAGCGTTTTGATTCCACCACCAAACGCGCATGAATAAATTCCAGCGCAGTGCGACCGGTGTAGTTGCGGCAGAGTTCGTTTAATTGTTTGGGAGAAATACCAAGGCGCAAACTATAATCGGCAACGCTGTGAATAGTTTTGTAATGACGCTCTACTTCTTTTCTTAACCTGATATAATCCATCGAATCATCACCGGTGTGGTTTAGTTGCGGCAATTGAAGCGCACTCATGCACTTGGTAATAAATACCGAAAGTAAATCGAGTAGCAGCGCACCTTTGTTTGCATTCACACTTTCGTATTCGTGTTGTATAAGTTTTAGCAGACTGCTGAAAAAATCTTTATCGGTCTTGGTAATATTAAAGGCGGCAGCTTCGCCCGTATCCATAAAACTGAAAAGGCGCATCAGCAGTTTCACAGTTTCTTCCCGCATCAGAAAAAACTCTTCGGTAAACATCAGCGCATGCGCCAGAAATTTTTTGCCTCCGTGCAAAGCATGAATCTGTCCCGGCAATACCATGTGAATGCTGCCGGGTTTTATTTCCACTTCTTTAAAGTCGATAACATGCCGCCCTCTGCCTTCTAAAAAAATAAAAAGTGTCCAGTAACCGTGGCGGTGCTCTACATCCGGTACTTCAAAACTGGCTTCGGTGATGGTGACAAACTTAAAGTGAACATCACCGGCAGAAGAAAAGCGATGAACAGGGGCAACAGTTTCTTGCTTCTTGCTCATCGCTTTTTATAAATAGATTGGTTGAAATTATTTTACTACTACAAACTTCTTAACCGTTGTTCCGTTTTGCAAAGATGAAAACGAAATGCAATAGTTACCTGCTGCAAGGGTTGATACATCAACCGATGAAGTTTCTCCCTCCACAGTTTTCTGCAACATCAGTTCTCCGCTAATATTCGTAACGCGCACGTTTGTTTCGCAGTAGCCGGCATTGCCTATTCTAAAATTCAACACGCTTGATGTTGGGTTTGGAAACAACTGCACTTCGGTTTTGTTTTCTACAGTTTTAATTCCGCTGGTTAAACCTTGTGGTTCGTAAATCCAAAGCTCGCGTCCGGCACTGTTAAAGTTGGCAGGCACTACTATTTTATCGCCCCATACTTTAAAATCGAACACATCTATAATACCACAACCGGCTAACACATTAAACGGATGCTCTACGTTTGTGCCTATAGGCATAATAGAAAAAGTGCCTTCGGCAGTTCCGTTGCTTTCAACAAAAACCTGTTTGCCGGTGGCGGTATCGTAAGCGGCAAAGAAAATTTTGCCACCGGTGCCTACTAAAAAATCGGTTGAGGTAAAAAACGAATTCGGTATAGAGAAGTTAGTGAGGTTAAGCACGTGATGCGTAAAATCGCTCAGGTTAACCCAGTGAATTTGCTGCGCGTTATCGCTCAAAAAATAAACTGCATTGTTGTAAAAACTTAAACTGCCCGATACATTAACAGTGGCTGACGAAGTAACAATTTGCGGAGCCGCATCGGTAGTTGACATTTTATAAAGATTGGTACCGGTCATGTTTGAAGCATAAAACACGAGATGATTATTCGCCACCGTTACTCCTTGTGGGTAAGAGTTGCCACCCGGTACAATTTCAATATGTGTAAGCGTTCCGTTCGCGTTTCCATCGTACGAAAATAAATCGCTGCCTTGTCTGCTGATGCTAGCCACCATATAAAGTTTGTTGTTAAACGCCAGCAGTTTGTCTACGCTTATAATAGACGCGCTGTCGCCTAAATTAAATGCTAGTTCGGTGCCGGCTGTGGTGCCGTTGGTCATCCATAATTGCGGCTTGCCAAAATTGTTGGTTAAAATAAAATAGGCTTTGCCATTCACTTCGCAGTAACCTTGTGACGGATTGTAATTAGTAAGTGTAAGCAGCGATTCGGTACCGGCAACCGTTCCATCGGTACTCATTAAATCGGTAGCTGTGCAGAACAAAACCTTGTTGCCAAAGTTAGCCGCGCGTTGTGGCGAGAGTCCGTCATTCCAGTTTTGGTTAATGTCGCTTACTTTGATAGTGCCACCTGGTGTGCCATCGCTGGAGAATAAATCAAAATCCCAGTTGTTGTTATCGCTGGCTATAAAGAGCAGGCGGTTGCCGGCTTTCATAATATTGCCTATTTGTGCCGAGCCGGTTGGGTTAATATCCTTTACCAGTTGCGTGCCGCCTTCTGTTCCATTGCTCGTCCACAGTTCTTCGTTGCCGAAAGTATCTTGTGCTACAAAATACAGCTTGCCGTTCAGTTCGGTCATACAGCTCAGTTCGCCTGCGCCATAAATATGTTTGCTGCTGTCGCTCCACACAAACTGCTCGGTTCCGTGTGCGGGGTTAATTTCAATCAGCGAAAAATTGCCTGTGCCGGTAGCATTGCCTAGCAGCGCGACAGCCAGAAGTGTAAAGAGGAATGTAGTTTTCATAATCTGTATTTTTTGTTGGCACAAAGAAACCACAAGCGCAAGGTAAGGCATTGTAAATTCAGGACGAAATGTTGTAAGCGGTATTTTGCCTACAGGCAAATCTAATCTGTAAGCGCGCTTGTAAATTCCACCAATAGTTTTAATAATTCTTCGTGTTTGTTTAACGGAAGTGTTTCGGCTTTATCGTAAACATCATGATAGGCCTGTATGCCGCCCATGGTGAAAAAGAAAAAAGATGGAACACCTGCCTCGGTAAAAAAGTAGTGGTCGCTTATGGCTGCCTTGCCTCTTTGCGCCAATGTTTTCAAATAGCCTTTGCTATCATTAATTCTTCGCATGGCATTAAACTCTTCCACAAACACGGTTGAGTTTACAATGGTAATTCCATCCTCACCGGTACCGGCAATATCGTTGTTCAGCAAAAAGCGAATCTTCTTCATATCAATAAGCGGATGCTCGGTAAAATATTTTGAGCCTATGAGTCCCGGTTCTTCTCCGGCAAAAAGAATAAAAGCAATGCTGTAACGCGAAGGATTTTTAGCGTAATACTTTGCAAGGTTCATGCACAAAGCCACCCCGCTGGCATTATCGTTAGCACCGGGAAAATAAGTTTCAGCACCCATGCCGCCAAGGTGGTCGTAGTGGCCGGTGAAGACGATAAACGAATCGGGCACGGCAGTTCCCTTTACGGTGGCGCAGATATTTACCGCATTAAATTTTTTGACGAAACTGTTTTCTACATTAATGGAATACCCCTGAGGCTTTTTGGTAACGCGTTTTTTGTCGAGCAGAATCAAAGTGTATTCTTCTACTGCCGGTGCGCACTCCCAGGTAAGTTTATCTTTTAAAACAAAAAACACGCGGTTCTCGCGGTCGAAAAAAGTAACGCTGTCGCGCTGCTCCAGTTCGCCATAGCTTTTCACGCTTTTGCTTTCGGCTGAGATGATATAATCTTCACCAGGGATAAGCTTTTTTCCGTTAATGCTTACTTCCATCTTACCCGGAAATGTATTTACCGGATACGTAAACTTTTGAAAATAGCTTTCGCCTTTCATGGGCTGCAAACCAACCTCACGAAACTGCGCTGCCAGAAACTGCGCAGCTTTTTCCATACCATCTTTAGTATAGCCGCGCCCCAAAAACGATGGCGAGGCAAGTGTATCTACCAAATGCCGCGCGTAGGGAATATCCTGCGCCATGGCACCGGTGAACAAAAACAGGATGGCTACGGGCAATAATACTTTTTTCATGAAATGAATGTATTAAAAAACGAATGCTGGTTTAACTCTTCCGGCTACTTCAGAGACTGATTTAGCAGTTACCGAATTATGGGTATTAATGCCGACTTTGAAAGAACCTTTCGGGAACTAAAAAACATTATTGACTGCTTAATTTATGGTAAAGAACAGCGTTCGAAGTAATTTACGAGGCGGTAAAAGGGATAAACAAGGCATGGGAAGACATTTTCAAGCCATGGAAAGTAGTTTTCAAGCCGTGGGAAGTCATAACCAAGCCATGGAAACACATTTTCAAGCCATGGGAAGTAGCTTTCAAGGCGTTCAAAGGCGCGTTCAAGGCGTTCAAAGACATTTCCGAGCCGGTTAAAGGCATTTCCGAGGGGGGTAAAACGATGCTTTTGCCATGTTTTGCTTGTTTTTAATCAATTTTTGAGAGTTTTAATGCTTTGCAGCTTTTGCCCTAAGTCAAGGTTTAATTTAACAACTAAAGTCGCAACTTTAATCCTCCTTTTATTCAAAAGGAAGATTCTCAAACGTCTATTTTAAAAACGAAAAGCCCCCGCAAAATGCAAGGGCTTTTTAATTAAACATTCGGTGCTCAGGTTCTTTTAAGGAGCTGCCGGGGTTTTCTTTTTCTTACTGTATAATATATCCGAGTCGAGGTCAACCAGCACAGAAGCATAAATCATTCTGCCAATGCCCGGTCCGCCATACGCCTGATAGTTGCGGTTAGATATGAGGTTGCTGCCGCCTACTTTAAAGGTGGTGTAAATCTTCTTCACATTCCAGTTCACCTGCGCATCAAGCAGCGAGTAAGTTGGAATAGCACCGGTAAATTGCGGAGAGCCCTGGAACTCGAAACCCTGAATCCATTTATATGTAACATTAAATCCGAAGCCCTTTGCCTTGCCCAGTTTAATATCGCTGCCGCTAATGCCCACGTTGAATTTATGCTCCGGTGTGTTATAAGCCGGAATGATTGGGTCGGTAGAGCCCATCAGGTTTATTTTGTTCCAACTGTAATTTCCGTTAAGCGAATAATTGCGGATAAAGAAATAATTAAAGCCCACCGACACACCATAGGTAATAACCTGGTCGGGCGAGTTGGCTGCTACGCGGTAAATTTGCTTAGGCTGCCAGGTGGTTCCAATCTGTTGCAGGGTGGCACCAATCTGATAACCCAAAAAATATTTGTAGAAACTTACGTATGCGCTACCATCTAAATAAACCTTGTTGGCAAACACACCTTTGTAGCCAATCTCTAAACTCTGCACACGCTCCGGCCGCACCTTCGGCACGTTAATGTAATGTAGAAGAGAATCGGTAGGACTGGTGCTGTTCAAATATTCGCGAAGTGATTCTATGGTTGTTAGAGAATCGAAACCGTTCAGGTTGCCAATCAATATGGCACGGCCAACATTATAATACAGATACTGGTCTTGCAAAGTAGGATTGCGGATAGCCGAAGCAAACGAAACGCGAATGGTGTGTTTGTTGTTGTAAGAATAAACCAACGATGCAGCCGGTGTAGCTATAACCGGAAAGTTCTGATTTTTATCTACGCGACAAGTAGCGGTAACGATGAAAGAATGTTTCTTCTCGGCACCAAACTCAAATTTTTTCGACAGGCTTACATAGCCGCCCATCTCCCAATTGCGGATAACCTTGCGGGTGTTGCCCAATATTTCAAAACTGTCTTTATGCACCAATGCTTTGTATTCATTCACTGTCAGGTTCTGAATATCTCCGTCATTTATGTTCTGCACTTTGTAATGCGTAATGGTATCGCTGAAAACCGTTCCGCGCGATTCGGGCAAATACATCCTGAAACTGGCACCGGTGATGATATCCATAAAAGGTTTCTCGGCTGTTTTCAGCTTAGGCGTAAAATGATACTCGCCCTGCACATGCACCAGCTTCGATTTATCGTAAAACAAAGTGCCGCCCTGTTCAAAAGCGGTGCGCGAAACAATATCGTTGAACACAGAATCATAGCGCGCAGTACCGGGCACTAGATAAGCCTCTCCGCCAAACAAACCGGTGGCTGTATCGGCATAGTTGCGCGCCATCTGGTGCCAAAGCATCAGCGAGTCATGATATTGGTCGAGAATAGAATTAGCCACAGCATTCACCGAATCGTATTGATATATCCAGGCAAAAGAATTGGTGTTCGGGAAGCCCGGCAAAGCACGCACACGCGCAGCCGGTGGTGTAACACCCGGCACCGTGTTCTGGTTCCAGTAAGCCGAATAATAACTTCTCCATTGCTCATCGTTCTTGGCATACTGCTGCAGCTTTAAACTGGTAAAAACCGCATCGTAAGAGTCGCCAGAATTTTCAAGAGTAGTATACGCGCGTATAAAAAATTTATCGGGCTGCGAAATCTCCAGCTTAGCCTGCTGAAAGGTAAGTCCCTTTAAGCTGTACCGGTTATCGCCCTGATAAACTGTAGTGCCGGTACCGAAATTGTAAGCCGCTTTTATTTCAATCTTGTCGGTAATTTTATAATGCAGTGCCGCATTGGCTTTAATGTTGCGCACATTATAATTCACCACATCCTTCTCCTGATAACCGGTTCTAAAAAATTGTTTCAATCCCGGTGACACGCGATTGAAATAAGCATTATCATAATTGTTCGCATCCTTCGAAACCAATTCATCGCCATATGTATTCACCGCATCGTAGCCACCGGGGTTGGTAGACGGCTTCCACGAATTGGTAGCAGCATCGGTGTTATTCGCTACCCAGTCGTTTGCCCGCAGGTAGCTGAAGTTTACTTTAAACGCAAACTTATCGGTACCGGCTTTGTTCTTGAATGCTTTGGCGTAACGTATCGCCCCTTCAAACAAATTGCGCTCCCCTCCTTTTACAAACACCGTTAGCCCGTTGTAGAAAAAAGGATTCTTGGTTTGCATATTGATGACACCGTTAAACGCATTCGGACCATACATAGATGACGAAGCGCCTACAATCAAATCCACTTTCTGAATATCAATTTCGGTAGCACCGGCAAAATTCCCCACGCTGAAGTTGAGCCCCGGTGCCTGATTATCGGCACCATCTAATAACTGCAACGAACGTACCGGTGAAGTAGAATTAAACCCGCGTGTATTAATGATAACAAAGCCGAGCGATGCGGCTGTCATATCCACTCCTTTCAATCCACCCAACCCTTCGTAAAAAGTTGAAGAAGCCGTTTGTTTAATCGCCTGCAGTCCCATGCTCTCCACCGTAAGCGGACTTTCTTTTTGCTTTTGGGTAATACGCGAATCCACTACTTCCACATCTTTCAAAACCTTTTCTTCCGAAGCCAGCTTAATAGTAAACGTTCGTTTTAAATCTGCTTCCGTTTTAATTTCAATATCCTGAATGGTGTAGCCGATGTATGAGAACGAAAGCGTGAAAGGTGGCTGCTGCGTAATCTTCAATACAAACTTTCCGTCAAAATCTGTAGCCGCACCTGTAGAGGTTCCTTTTACAGCAACGGTAGCACCTATCAGTGCCTCCCCGGTTTGCTTATCCATCAGCACGCCCGAAATTTCCTGCGAAAAAATGAGAGAAGTAAAAAGTAAACTCTGAAAAAGAGTAAGTAGAATTTTTTTCATCACTGTTCAAACCTTTCGTTAAATCTAAGGTAGCGATAATAAGGAATGAAATGTAAACCGAAAAACATCAGTAGAAAACTATCCGCTCCACTTTGCTCAGCGAGTTCTGCAAATCGGAAATACGAACCAGATAAATTCCTGTGCCCAGTTCCTGTTTCAAAATGGTTTGTGAAGATTTAGCTGCTACAAATTTTCTCGCCAGCAATTTTCCTTCCACCGAAAAAACATCAGCAGTCAAATCATTATCGTAATGCGAAAAAATATTTACCACATCATCACTCGGGTTCGGAAATACCGAAACGGGAATTTCATTCACCACATCATCAACTCCTGAAATAAGTGCCGAATCGCAAACTATATTCTGGTAAAGAAAATCGCGCACAATCCAAACCGTAGAATCCATATAAGCAGAAGCCGGTGGCAAAAAAGGGATAGGTAAAATATAAGGCACATGGTCAGCCCCTTGAAAAAGATACAAGGAATGAGGCAGGTTCATCTGCTCTAAGCGGTGTTTAATATCGCCACCGCCAAACAACAAACTCTCCGGATGGGTAGAAGCATACACGCTATCGAAATAACAAGAAACTGTAGCATCAGCCGTTCCATGCACACCAACTAAAATAGGGTCACCGGGCATAATCCAAACCGTATCGGCAATACCTCCGCATAAATCAATTACACCTTTTACCTTGCTCGCATAACCGGGGTTACCACTATTACCTTCCGGTCCGCCTAATGAATCTAAAGCCGGGCGCGCCCAGTCGGGTTCAGAACGAGAAAGTGTATCCTCTTTTCCGTAAGCATAATTCAGCGCAATAAACGCACCGGCTGAACTTCCGCCAATAAAAATCTGATTAGTGTCAATGCGGAAAGTGTTAGTGGTTTGCGCGTCTTTATAAAAATAGCGCACAGCTGCTTTCATATCCTGCACACCGCGCATCAGGGCTTTAAACTGATTTGTATCAGAATCGCTGCCGCCTTCAAAACCTAAGCGGTAATCAATTGAAGCACACACATAGCCTCGCTTAGAGAAATTATCACACAACTGAATAATGTCAGGACTTAAACGGGTACCCGCAGTAAAGCTTCCCGGAAAAGCAAACAGCAAAAGCGGACGGTGCGCAAAATTATCACCGGTGGGTTGGTAGATGTCCATCTTCAAATCGACATACGAGCTGTCAAACTGCATGGCATTGCCAAAGGTTACAGTGCTGGTACTTTGCGCAAAAATTTTGTCGTAGTAGCGACCGTTGTTACACTGTGCTTGTAAATCAGAAAAGAAGAAAACGAAAAACGAGAGACAGAGAACGGAGTAGATTTTTCTCATACGTTATATTTTTTGTAAAACGAAAAGTAGGGAAAAGAAATTGAAATACTGAAATGAAATAAAGCAGAAAGAAATTTACTAAAAAGCAGAAGCCGAGTTCTGTTTCACCTGTGCTAAAATCCACCGGTAGGTTTTTTCTATCCCTTTACTCAAAGCATAATCGGGTTGCCAGCCGAGCTTTTCATAAATAAGTTTGTTGTCAGAATTTCTTCCACGCACTCCGGTTGGGCCGGGAATATTTTTAATGGAAATTTTCTTGCCTGAAATTTCAATAATCATTCGTGCCAAATCATTTATCGAAATCATTTCTTCGGAACCAATATTCACCGGACCGGCAAAATCGCTTTCCATCAATCTTGTAACACCTTCCAAACATTCGTCAATAAACAAAAACGAACGGGTTTGGTTTCCATCGCCCCAAATTTCTATTTCACCACCATCTTTCGCTTCTGCTACTTTTCTGCATAAAGCTGCAGGAGCTTTTTCTTTACCATCGTTGTAATTACACTCCGGTCCAAATACATTATGCAGGCGAGCCACTCGCACCCGCAAATCATGATTGCGCATAAAGGATAAATACAAGCGTTCGCTGAACAATTTTTCCCAACCATACTCGCTATCTGGATTTGCCGGGTAAGCAGAGTCCTCGCTGCACAGCGGATTATTAGAATCAACTTGATTATGCAAAGGATAAATGCAGGCAGAGGAAGAATAGAAAACACGTTCCACTTTCGTCTGCTTACAACTGTTTAAAATATTGAGATTGATGAGTGCTGAGTTATACATCACATCCGCATCGTTTTCACCGGTAAAAATATATCCGGCACCACCCATATCAGCGGCCAACTGATAAACCTGAGAATATTTTCGATTGAATATTTTTTGACAGAATTCCTGGTTGCGCAAGTCTCCAATTACAAAATCATCTGCATCACTCTTTTTAAACTCGGGAAATTTTAAATCTACTCCGCGCACCCAAAAGCCTTCTCGTTTTAATCGCTCCACCAAATGACTCCCGATAAAGCCACCTGCACCACAAACTAAAATCTCTTTATTATCCTTCATCATAAATTTTCTATCCGCTAAAAATAAAAAAGTCGCAGTGATGAGGTTCATCACTGCGACTTTAATTCAATCAATTTCTATTTCTTACTTAGTCAATACTACTTTCTTAGTATAAACCTCGTTAGCCGAAGAAACAATAGCGGTGTAAGTTCCCGAAGCAAGTTTGTTCAGGTCGAAGGTAATAGTGTTGCCTCCCTTGTTTAACAGGTGGCTGCTTTCCATTACTTTTTGCCCTACTACATTGTAGAACGTTACCGTAATATCCTGGTCTTTCGTTGC
>Ga0114969_10003312_pt1 | contig 13028 bp, 8 predicted proteins | sample M_130807_MF_Meta_FD_87316 | JGI IMG/M metagenome (GOLD analysis project Ga0114969, IMG submission 87316) | Freshwater microbial communities from Lake Montjoie, Canada to study carbon cycling - M_130807_MF_MetaG | ecosystem: Environmental > Aquatic > Freshwater > Lake | place: Lake Montjoie...
AGGATTCCGTACGCGTTGCACGCCGCGAGGAGGAGGTTTTTCTCAGGATACGCCGTGACGTCGTGGCAGTTGCGCGGCCCGGTGGGGAGCGGAGCGGGCGCATCGGGGGCCGCACCGGCACGTCCACCACGTCCGCCGCCGCCCGTTGCCGGAGCACAGAACGTGAGGCAATCCGGACTCGGGGTGAGGCCGGTGAAGATTCGTGCGCCCGGAATCACCTTGGCGTTCTCCGGGTGATCGAGCGGCACCTTGATGATGTCGAGCATGTACATCGAGTTCGTTACATCGGCGGGATCGGTGCCGTTCTTGCACCCTGCGAGCTCAGTCTCCGGCCGGGCACCCTGTCCGCCCGAGACGTAGAGGTACACGATATTGTTGTCCGTCTTGCTCGGGACGGGCGTGAACGTGTGTGAGCCTTTGCAGGTCTGCACGTTCTTAATCAGCTTAGGCGCCTTCGGGTTCGTGACGTCGAAGATGCGAACGCCCGCCATGTGGTCCTTCGGGTCCTGGACGCCGCTCTTACCGCAATCGTTGCGGTTGCCCGCGCCCTCGGCGGAGATGAACAGCAGGTTGCCGATGTTGGTCGGGTCACCCTGGGAGGTGATGCACTCGTACACAGCCGTCAGCACGGGCTTGGCCGGATCAATCACGTCCCAAATCGTGAATCCGGCAAAGTTTCCCTGATAGACGTAGTGCGTGCCGAACGAGAGATCGGAGTTGACGAACGTCAGGCCGCGCGTCGAGTCGAACTGCGCCGGCGTGGGCGACAACGAGACGAGCCTCATGGCCTTCGCTGCCGTGGCCGCGTCGAATCGGCCCGGCTTGAGCGTGCTCCGGGGATCGGTCTTGCTGGGGTAGGTCTGCGCACTCAGCAGCGCGGGAAGTACGATGGTCGCGGCGAGCGCGATCAGCCTGCGGGCACTATGCATGTGGAAAGGCTCCGGTATGGTGGGGTCGTGTTACTCAGCTTCTCCGTGTGTTCTTACGGCTTCTGGTCTTTACGCAACTTCAGCATGATGCCGATCTCTCCGGTCTGCACCGTTACGACGTCATTCGCAAAAACGTTCGTGTCAACCTCCTGGCCGGCGCCAGGAGTGGCGAAGAGATCCTCCACCATTTTCAGCGCGCCGCTGTGATGCTGAATCATGTATTCGAGAAACTTGCGATCGAACTCGACGCCCTGCGCGGCATTGAGCGCCTTGATCTGCTCGTCCGTGAGCATGCCCGCCATCGTCATGGTGTGCCATGAACTCGTGTCCGGCGCGAACTGGTTATACCGGCGGAGCCAATCCTGCATGATCCGAATCTCCGGGATCTGCGACTGGTCAATCATCGTGGCCAGGGCGAGCACTTTGGGGTTCGCGCCGTGGCCGGCGGCAAGTCGAGACATATACACGGCTTGCGCGTGATGGGCGATCATCCCCTGCATGAACTCGACGTCGGCCTTGGTGTAGCCGGCGCCTTTCGGGATCATGATATGGCCGGGCATGTCCATGCCGCTCATTCCGCTCATGCTGCCGCCCTGCGCGGCGGCGGGTGACGATCCGCCCACGACGAGGGCGAACAGGGCGCATGCAACGACAGCGCGATTGGCTTTCATGGCGGGTGTGCTCCGTCAGTAGGGCGGCCCTACGAGCGAGCCGGGGGAAGAAGTACGCCTCGAAACGATACCGCGCGGCGGGGCGGCGCACTAGGTGGTGTACCGGTGCCCCGCGGGCGTTCCCCCGCTGGTCCACGGGGCCCGATTGACGCCGGGCTTTCGCTTAGGTTGTTTGCACCCCGCGCTGTCACCCTCGAATCATACCATGGGCATTCGCACTGGCTCCACGCTGTTCGCGACGCTCGCCCTCACTGGCTGCGCATCGCTCGGCCAGGCCATCACCTCGATGGCAGCCTCGTCGGCGACCCCGGCCGTCGGGTATCGGATCGTCGCGCCAGCAACCGTCACCGACGCGACTCGAGTGCAGATGGTCGAACGACTCGCACGCGCCGACGTCGTCTTCTTCGGCGAGCAGCACGATGACCCGGAAACCCATCGCGCTGAGTTTGAGCTGCTCGACGCCATTGGACGGACCGGCCGGCCCGTGGTGCTCTCGCTGGAGATGTTCGAGCGCGACGTGCAAGGTGTTGTCGACGAGTATCTCGCCGGCCGGCTGAGTGAACGCGATTTTCTCGCCCGTTCACGCCCGTGGGATCGGTACGCCACGGATTACCGCCGGTTGATCGAACTCGCGAAGGAGAAGCACTGGCCCGTGGTCGCAGCGAACGTGCCGCGGTCGCTCGCGTCTGCCGTGGGTCGAAAGGGACTCGCTGCGCTGGATACGCTCACGTCGAAAGACCGGCACAACGCCGCGCAGGACAACCAGTGTCCACGCGACGACTACCACGCGCGCTTCCTCGAGTCGATGCAATCACATTCGGCGGGCGCGGCGCCGGCAGGTACGGCTGCAGCGGTCGCTCCGACTGTCGACTCCTTGCCGACGGTGGTTGCCGAGCGATTCTACCTCGCGCAGTGTGTGAAGGACGAGACGATGGCCGAGTCCATCGTGAATGCGCGGCTCGCCGCACCGCGTGATGCCATCGTCGTCCACTACGACGGCGCGTTTCACAGTGACTACTCGCAGGGCACGGTGGCTCGCGTCAAGCGCCGTCAGCCGGGCTGGACGCTCGCAATTGTGAGTGCGGTGCCGGTCGCCGACCCAGCCGTGGCTCCAATCGTCACACACAGCGGCCTGGCCGACTTCGTGATCTTCACGCGCAAGCCGGCGCGGCGTCCGTAGTCCGGTGGTGAAACCGCTCCGTCGGCGCCAACTGGTAATGCCACATAAAGGGGTTGCGAAGTTCGCTCGTCACGGGTAGATTTTAGGGACAATCGCCCGGATCCGCGAGGGATCGCCATGCTCAGCAGCCAGATTGCCGACCGCCTTCGGCACGCCCGCAAGACGCTCGGACTGACGCAAGCGGAGCTTGCCGGCCGTGCGGCCGTGAGTACCCGCCTCGTCGCCGAAGTCGAGCGCGGTGAACGGGACAACGTGAGTATGGCGACGATGCTCCGCCTCCTCGGAGAAGCCGGCCTGTCGGTATCGCTGAGCGATTCGGCGTACAGCGGCGCATCGCGGCGAGGCTCCGGCGAGCGCAAGTCTACACGCGCCATGCGCGTCGCCGAACGGCGCGCCACCTGGGGTGGCCGACAGCTACGACTCGCCCAGGAAGGCTTGGAAGACCCGGCCGCGCCATCCGGCGTCGAGCGGCTCGCGGCCGTTGCTCTCGTGTCGACGCAAGCGTTTGCGGTCGCCGGCAGCCGCATGGTACGAGCGCGCGCCGCGACGGTCCACGCGGCGCGGACGAAGAAATAGCTGGCGGTGGCGCACGGCAACGCCCAACTCGGCGCTGACTTTCGCGATTGCATTCAGTGCCTGAATGATCGCGGCGTCGCCTTCGTGTTGGTTGGCGCGTACGCAGTGGGCTGGCACGGCGTGATACGCGCCACCGGCGACATCGATTTCCTCTACGAACCATCACGAGACAACGTGGCACGACTGTGTGCAGCGCTGCGCGATTTCGGCGCGCCTCCGGCACTCATCGATCCGGAGTTTCTCTCGAGTCCAAAGGCCGTGACCCAGATGGGCGTGCCGCCGATTCGAATCGATCTGTTGGCGTCGATATCCGGCGTGTCGTTCAATGCGGTGCGGGACGGCGCAGACACCGTTGAGCTTGCGGGTTTTCGCCTGCTGGTGATCGGACTGCGGGAGTTGCAGATCAACAAGCGGGCGTCAGGCCGTGCGAAGGACCTGGACGACTTGCGTCGGTTGCGTGCCGTGAAACGTAAGTGAGACTTGCTGGCGACGCGTGACGGCAGCTGTCATCGAGCGGTCAGGTACGACCGGTACGTTTGTCGTACATGTCGAAATCAACGTTCGTATTGTTGGGCGCACTTCTGGTGGCCTCGGTCGCTGGCGCGCAGGGAACACCCGCCACGCGCCCTCGCGGTGAAGTACGCGGCCTCGTCGTGAATGCCGAGACCAAGGCGCCGGTCAGCGGCGCTCGTGTTGAGGTCACTGGCGCGGCGCTCGCTGACTCGGTGCGCCGCGCAGTAGCCGGAGCCGACGGTCGTTTTCGCGTGCAGCCGCTTCGGCCGGGCACGTATCGTGTTCGCGTTTCTGCGATTGGATTCGCGCTTCGTGATGTCGCGCAGGTCACCGTCGGCTCTGCGGCGCCCACCGTTGACGCAGGGACGGTCGCGTTGACTCCCGCGGCAGTCGAGCTGGGTGCTGTTGCCATCCGGGATCGAAAGGCGGACGTGGAACTCGCGCCGGACCGAAACGCCTACGTTGTGCACGACATGCCGACCGTGAAGGGCGGCACCGCGCTGGACGTACTGCGCAACGTGCCGTCGGTAGATGTCGACATCGACAACATCGTGAGTTTTCGCGGCCACTCCGGCGTCATCGTCCAGATCAACGGCCGACCGAGTCCGCTCAAGGGTGGACAACTCGGCAACTACCTTGCGCAACTCCCTGCGGATGTTGTGACCACCGTCGAGGTCGTCTCGAATCCGTCTGCGCGCGAAGATGCGACCGGCGTCGCCGGGATTATCAACATCATCCTCAAGCAGGAATCAGATGCCGGAACGAGCGGCGGCCTGACGATCGGTGCATCGACAACGGGCACGCAGAACATCGGCGGCAACTACGGATACGATCGTGGCCCGCTCGCGCTGTTCGGGAGCTACGGATTGATCAACGACCGACGCACTCGCACCGACGCCGTGGCGCGCGACAACCTGTTCACGTCGCCGACGACCTATCTCGACGAAACAGGTCTGCGGTTCCAGAAGCCACTGATGCACACCTTCACCGGCACCGCGTCGTACGCGCTGACGAAGAAGGACGAAGTGTCGGCGGATCTGCTCTTCAGCACGCGTACGGAGCCCGAGACGTACGACGTGCGCTACACGAACCTTGATCCGCAGCGGAAGGTGTCGAGCCGCTACACGAGGTACACCGATGGACTGAACCACGAGAACAGCCTCGAGTCGTCGCTCGAGTACAAGCACGCGTTCGCCGAGAAGGGACACCGGCTCAAGGCGGGCGTACGTTACAACCAGGGCGTGGAAGGCGGGCCGACCGGGATTGTTCAACGCCCACTGAATGCCGACGGCACAGCTGGAGCGATTCAGGTGCAGGAAAAGAGCACGCCGGAGGCGCCGACGAGCGACGCGTACCTCACACTGGACTATGCACGCCCCATTTCGAAGACCTGGCGGTTCGAGGCCGGCTACAAGGGTTCGCTCGTGCAGTTTCACTCGACTCTTGATACCCACGTCCTCGATCTGACCAGTGTCGCGTTTGTACCGGACCCGTCGCGCATTGCCGACGTGCACTTCGACCAGTGGGTGCACGCCGCGTACAGCATTCTGAGCGCGCAGCTTGGCAACTTCACGCTTCAGGGTGGCGTGCGGGCTGAGCATGCAGCCACGACCTTTCTGCCGCGAAAGAACGGAGTGGCCTACAACAACTCCTACGACGAGGCGTATCCAAGCGGGCTCGTTGTTTACCACTTCGACGACGCGCGAGAAGCAAAGCTCAGCTTCTCGACGCGGATTCGGCGACCCGACGACACCGATGTACTCGACCCAACGCCGCACATTCTGGATCCGCTCAATATCCGGCGCGGCAATCCGTACCTGAAGCCCGAGATCATTCGCGCGTTCGAGCTCGGGCTGCAGCAGACGGCGGGGAAGGTCACCGTCCAGATCACGCCATACTTCCGGCGAACGTTCGATGCAATTCGCACGATTCGCACGGTGGACGCCAGCGGTGTCTCCACCCAGACTTACGCCAACATCGCGACGAGCGACGCGTCAGGGCTCGATTTCACCGTCGCTCTCGGCGGTGGCCGCATCAGCGGATTTGCCGGCGCGAGTGCCTACAAGCAGGTGAGCAACGCTTCTAACGTCGCCAACGGACTGTCGATCAATACGTTCGGTTGGACGGCGCGCTCGAACATCACGTTCCGCCTGTCAGGCACGGTCGACGCGCAGGCGCTCGTGAGCTATCAGGCGCCCATGGACATCGAGCAGGGGCACAACGCGGCGCGCACGCGCGTGAACTTCGCGGCACGCAAGAAGTTCATGGACGATCAGCTTGGCGTGACGCTCAAAATCATGGATCCATTTGCCACATCACTTGAACGCTCGACGACGATCGATCCGCGCATCTATCAGGTGACTGACCGGGTGCGCGTGATTCGCGGCATTGGGCTCAGCCTGAACTGGACGTTCGGGAAGCCGGCCAAAGAAAAGACGACGGACCTGATCGGGACTCCACCGGCGGAATAGCCGCGCAAGCGGCAGTCGTGGCTGGATACAACAACGCCCCGCCAATCGTTCGGCGGGGCGTTTTGCTTGCCGGCCTGAGTATCTACGGCTTTCCGATCATCTGGATGGTGAACGAGCCGGGGACAACCGGCCCGGCGCCGCCACGGCCGCCAGGAGTCGGCGGCGGGGCCGCGCCGCGCTCGACGCTCATGACGAAGATGTGGCCAGTCTTGCTGTCGAAGGCGATCGTGCGCGCGCCATTGATGGTGCCAACCTGCTGCTCGACTTCGAACGACGTTGGGCTCTTTTCCTTCACGACGGTCATGATGCCGTTGCCCATCGTGATGAACGCTTCCATCGTCGACTGGTTGAACGCCGCGCCATCGTTGCCGGCGGGGAGTGGCAGTTCGCCGAGGATCTTGCCATCGGTCGCACTCACCATGATCAGCGCCGGGGTAGGCGCTACTGCTGGCTGGCCAGCGGCCGGCGGAGCACCGCCCGCGGCGCAAGCGGCGAAGAGCACCTTGTTCTTCACGTCGATAGCAAGTCCGTTGCAACGGCCGTGGTCGCCGATGGCGTAGTGCTTCGTGGTCTTCATTGACTTCGTGTCAACGACGGCAATGCTGCCGGGCTGGTCCTGCAGAATGAAGTAGAGTGTGCCTTTGTCGTCGGACACGTTCTGTTCCGGCACGCCACCGAGGTCAATTCTTCCCGCCACCGAGCCATCGGCAGCGTTGATCACCATCACGTCCTTGGTGGGGTGGCTGCCGACGTACACGCGCCCACTGAAATCATCCATGAAGATGCCGTCCGGTCCGAATCCTGAATCGATCGGGATGGACTTGAGCACCTGCATCGTTTTCGTGTCGAACATCGTGAGTGCCGGGCGGCTGCTGGCGAAGCCATGGCCAGACTTCGAATCGATCACCGCCCCGTTGCCCTGCGAGTTGGGCGCAGTGAGGATTTCGCCGAGCGGCGAGAGGTCGTCGAGGTTGAACACGGTGATGCGCGCCGGTGTGGCGGGCGTGCCCCGCACCGTGTCGGCGCGAACGGCACCGCGGGGGATATACAGCTTGCGTCCGGCGACGTCGGCATAGATGTAGTCCGTGCCGCCTTCGCCGCCGACCTTGGCAGACTTGAGGACCTTATATGGGCCGTCCGTCGGGACAACCTGCTGCGCGCCGGCGGGTGCGACGATGGGCGCGGCGATGGGCGCGGCGATCAACGCGCCTATGAACGCAAATACTGCACGATTTCGTTGCATGCCGAACCTCCAAAGGTGAACGAGCGACCAATCTGAAAACTGTCCTGCCGTACCTGTCCGCAAGATGACAGCCGGCGAACCTACTTGAGGCCGTACAGCTTCCTTGCGTTGTCGCGCATGACCATGGTCGCAAGTTCCACTGCGCGTTCGCGCGTAATTTCGCCGTCACGCATCATCGCGGTCAGCGCACGGCCAAGCGCTTCGCGCGAGGCGTTCGATGCCACGACCGCCGCTTCCTCCCAGCCGAGGTCGGCGGAGAAGGGGTAGGCATCCGTCGCAAATAGCACTTTCTCCGGCACATACGCGAGCCAGCCGCGCAGGGCCTCGGCCACATTGTGTGGTGTGTCGAACGAGAGTTGCTCGGAGTAATCGAGATAAGCGTTCGGCTTCGTGAGTAATGGAGTGATCTCGCGCGTCCAGGGCCAGCCGCCGTGGATCATCACGAAGTTCGTTTTTCGCAGGGCGGGATCGTTGAGTAGCGGCTCCAACAGCATCGGGTTCGCCCACGAGGTGTTGAAGTACCCACCTCCGCCATGCGCCACATGGATGTGTACGCCCATGCCGAGCCGGCCACACTCCAGTGCGATGTAGCGGAAGATGTAATCCTGTAGTGCCGTGTAGTCGCCGCCGCCGGTGGACCGGCTGTATGCGCGTTCAGCTTCGGCGCGGGTGGGATTCCCGATTGCCAGCGTGCGCAGATAGGCCAGTTCGTATTTTTCGGCGAGCGCGCCGCTCTGCTTGTGCCGCTCGAGTGTTGCCGTCACGACCTTGGCGAGGTACTCGCCGAGGGTCGCGGGCTTTCCGGGCACGCCGCTCTCAGTGTAGTACCGCTGGAGGAGATTGTCTTCGAGGGGATAGAACGCGCGCTGATCAGGATTCTTAATCAGCTGCGCCGTGCCGAGCGGAAACATCAGCGCGTCGGCGAACGGGACGAACAGGAAGCGCGGGGCGGGCAGCCCAGGACCCATCGCCACGCGGTTCGCGACCATCGTTTCAATGCCGGCCCGGTCCAGCACCCACGTGGCGTAGTCGGAAGGGTGCGCCTTCATGACGTCTGCCTTCGTGCCCGAGCCGTAGAGCTGCATGTGCGCCGCTGTGACGATTGGAGATTTCCCGCGCTGGCGGATCGGATCGGACTGCGCTTCGAGGCTGTCCACCGGAAGCGCGTCGAACTCATCGTCGACTTTGTCACCCGGTGCAGTGGGGCGCACGGGGTGCGCGTGATTGTCGATCGCCTTGATCGCGCTGATGGCGCGCGCGAGTTCGGGATCGACGGCCTGTGCGCAGCCAGACGTCGCAATCGCCGCGATGAGTGCCGCGCCAGCAAAGAACTGATTCATCGCACCGTCTCCAGTTGTAGACGCCGCCGCTGTGGGAGCGAACGGTACTCTGGGCCGACTTCAACTCGGGGCTTCTCGCATCCCGATTCTGAATATTTCGTGAACGTCAGCGAACGTTCTCTCACGCCTGTTCGTGTGCGGGTGAATGTATAGTTACGCAGCAGACAAGCCATTGCACTCGGAATCACGGAGTCCCCACCATGTTCGCACGAATAGTTCAGCGCACTGCTTTCATCCTTGTCGCCGCCCTCGGCGCCCTCGCCGCCGGTGCTGACCGTACCGCGGCGCAGTCATCTCCTTACTCACCGGGCGCCGCCGCGGCCATGCGGTGGCGGTACATCGGGCCTGTGGGCAATCGCGTCTCCTCGGTTGCAGGAGTCGTTGGCGACCCGAATACCTATTACGCCGGCGCAGCCTCGGGCGGTCTCTGGAAGACGACCGACGGTGGCGTGCACTGGGATCCAATCTTCGACGACCAGAAGGTGCATTCGGTCGGCGCACTTGCCGTGGCGCGGAGCAACGCGAACATCGTCTGGGCTGGCACGGGCGAGCCCTGGATTCGCAGTCACATTTCCGTTGGCGACGGCGTGTACAAATCGACAGACGCGGGGCGAACCTGGACGAACATGGGGCTGCCACTGTCCGGGCGCATCGGACGTGTCGTGATTCATCCGACGAACCCCGACATCGTGTACGTCGCCGTGCAGGGCTTCAGCTACGGACCGCAGCAGGAGCGGGGCGTCTATCGAACCACCGACGGTGGTCGCACCTGGAGCAAGGTGCTGTTCGTTGATGTGAACACCGGTGCCATTGACGTCGTGATGGATCCGCAGAATCCAAACAAGCTCTTCGCTGCGATGTGGACATTGGAGATTCGCACCTGGGGTCGCCAGTCGGGCGGTGCCGGCAGCGGAATCTTTCAGTCGACCGACGGTGGCACGACATGGACCCGGTTGCAGGGCCACGGATTACCGCTGCATCCCGTCGGAAAGATTGGGCTCTCCATCTCGCAGTCGAATCCGAACCGCGTGTACGCGCTCATCGAAACGGCCGACGGCGTGCCGGTGAAGGATGAAGCAGTGGACAATGGCGAGCTCTGGCGTTCCGACGATGGCGGCACCAATTGGAAGGTCGTGAGCTACAACCGCGACCTCGCCTGCAGACAGGCGTACTACACGCGCGTCCAAGTCTCGACTGACAATCCGGACGAGGCCTACTTCATGTGCGCGTCGTTCAATCGCACGATGGATGGCGGCATCACAGCCGGAACAGGCGGGCGTGGCGGCGGCGGTCGGGGTCGCGGAGGGGCTGCAGATGCGGCGTTACCGGCTCGCGGTGGGGCACCTCCGGCGAATGAACCGCCGATGACGGCGCCCGGTGGCGATCACCACGACATGTGGATCGATCCCACGAACGCGAATCGCATGATCGTGGCTCACGATCAAGGCGTTTCCATTTCGACGTCGCGCGCGGCGCAGTGGCTGCGTGTGCAACTGCCCATCGCGCAGATGTACCACGTCACCACCGACAATCGCATTCCGTATTGGGTGCTGGGCAACCGGCAGGACGGTCCGTCGTATCGTGGGCCGAGCAACAGCCGGAGTGGCGGACAGATTCCGCGCAGTCTCTGGCACGGCGTGCAGGGCGGCGAGAGCGGTTTTGCCACGCCCGATCCATCCGACTCCAACATGGTGTGGTCCACAGCGTCGGGCTCCGGAAGCCGTGGCGGTATTGTGGTGCGATTTGATCTTCGCTCCAAGACCGGTGCCAACGTCGAAGTGTGGCCGCAATCCACCGGCGGCTATGCGGCGGCCGACGTGAAGTACCGGTTCATCTGGGATGCGCCGTTCGAGATTTCGCCGCACGATCCGAAAGTCATCTACACCGGCAGTCAGTACGTGCACATGTCGAATGACGGCGGGCGGAGCTGGAAAGAGATCAGCCCCGACCTCACCCGCAACGACAAGGCGAAGCAGCAGCTCTCCGGCGGCCTCTCACCAGACAATATCGGCGTCGAATACGCCGACGTGATTCATGCCATTGCGGAATCGCACGTACAGAAGGGGCTCATCTGGACCGGCTCGAACGATGGCCTCGTGCAGTTCACGCGTGACGCAGGCAAGACCTGGACGAACGTCACCGCGAATGTTCCGGGCATGCCGATGTGGGGTTCCGTGCGCCATGTGGAGCCCGGCCGTTTCGCGGCTGGAACGGCGTACATCATCAATGACGCGCATCAGGAAAACAATCGCGATCCGTGGGTCTACAAAACACACGACTTTGGCAAGACGTGGAAGCTGATCGTCAATGGTCTGCCGAAAGTGCCGATGGGCTATGCCCACATCATCAAGGAAGATCCGGTCCGCAAAGGCCTGCTCTACCTCGGCACCGAAAACGCGATCTATGTCTCGTTCGACGACGGCGAGCAGTGGCAGCCGCTCAATCTCAACATGCCGGCTTCGCCGGTGTATGGAATCACGATCCAGGAGCACTTCAACGATCTTGTGATTGGCACCTACGGCCGCGGGTTCTGGATTCTCGACGACCTCTCTCCACTGCAGAAGCTCACGGCCGAGGTCGCGGCCGCACCGGCGCATCTCTTTGCGCCACGCGCGGCGTACCGGTTCCAGGATGTGGAAACCAACGTGAACATGCAGGACGATCTCACCGCCGGACAGAATCCGACGTACGGTGCGGCCATCAATTACTGGCTCAAGGCCGCGCCGGCGAACGCGCCGCAGATCACGATCAGCGATGCCGCCGGCAAGATCGTGCGCACGATGAACGGCGCGCGAGCGGCGGGATTGAACCGCATCTACTGGGATCTGGCGAATCAGCCGACCGTTCCGCCGCGACTCCGCACCAAGCCGATGTTCAATGACCCGTTCACCATGGACGCCGACGGCACGCGAGCGGCGCCCGGGTTCGGCGCGATTTCCGTACTCATGCCACCGGGGCGGTACTCGGTAAAGCTCACCGTGGATGGACAATCGTTTACGCAGCCACTTACGGTGCGGAAAGATCCGAATGTCACGGTGAGTGATCTGGAGTTGAAGGCGTCAGTTGATGCCCAGCTCCAAATCCAGGCGCAAATGGCCGCTGCCGGCGACTGGGTCGCGTCCATGGAAGCGGTGCGCGTGCAGGTGCAGCAGCTCACCGTCTCGCTCGCCTCGGATGCAAAGAATGCCGACATGAAGCCGCAGGTCGACTCGGTTGGCCGAAAGTTCATGGATCTGGAACGGTCCATCATTGATCTGCGCCAAACGGGACAGGGTCAGGACGGCGTGCGCTGGCCAACGCAGATCGCCGGCCAGTTGGGCTACCTCGCGGGGAACCTTGCCGGTTCGGCGGATGCCGCGCCAACCGCGCAGCAGCGCGATGTGTACACCGTGCTCGATCGACAGTCGAAGGCGACGAAGACGGCGATGGATCTGTTGATCCAGCGAGACCTCGCGGCGCTGAATGCGAAGCTCAAGGCGCGCGGGCTGAAGCCGATTGAGTTGAAGCTGCCGCCGGTGGTGTTCTAAGCACAGCGGCAGTTGGCAGCAATCAGAAGCCCCGCCGAGCGATGTGCTCGGCGGGGCTTCTCCTATCTAGCTGCTGCCTACTGACAAATAATCGTGCGCCGACGCCACACTAGGGGATGATGACCTGACGTCCGGCCTGACCACCGCGGTGGCAGGTGATGCAGGAAATGGCACGCGGAACTCCGCCACGGCCCGGGCCCATTTTCGGGAGCAGCGTCGTGTTGATGTCGTTGACAACACCCATCATGATGCGCGCCGTCTTCTTGCGGGCGAGCGTGTCCGACGCCCAGTCGGTGGTGACGTGGCAGTCATTGCACCCCTTTCCAGTGCCTTTGCCAATGCCCTGATCCATTGCGGTCACGAACTGACCGGCAGGGATCGACTTCATCAGCTGGATGTTCTTGAACACCTTTTCGGCCGGCTCGTTTTCCTTCCCGGCGATGGAGGCCATCACTTCCTTCGTCCAGACGGTGCGCTGCGCGGCGATCGAGTCGATGCGCGCCTGACGCTGTTCGAGCGTCAGCTGCGGCGGGGCGCCGGCACGTCCGCCAGCTCCACCGGGAGCGCCACCGGGAGCG
>Ga0114969_10003317_pt1 | contig 13021 bp, 9 predicted proteins | sample M_130807_MF_Meta_FD_87316 | JGI IMG/M metagenome (GOLD analysis project Ga0114969, IMG submission 87316) | Freshwater microbial communities from Lake Montjoie, Canada to study carbon cycling - M_130807_MF_MetaG | ecosystem: Environmental > Aquatic > Freshwater > Lake | place: Lake Montjoie...
GAGTTCATTCTGCATGTGAAAAATGATGCGGGCGAAATAGGTACCATCGTTGACATCATTGATAATAATGCGCTCGAGCTTGATCTCCAAGCCCAGCAGTAGATGGCCGATGAGGTCATGGGTCAGGGGCCGCTCTTTCTTCACCCCATTCATCGTCATGGAAATTGCGCTGCCGACGCTAGGATCGACATAGATGACGAAGACTTTGGTCTCATGGCCGAGGAAAACGGCGCACCCATTGGCGGTGGGCATGAGACCCTTGATGGAGACTTCGATATGATCGGCAGACATGAATGCAAGATGTGAGCCCGAGGAAAAAGTGCAAGTTTGCGTCATCCGGGTAGGCGCCCGTCGGCGCGCCTGCGGAACGCTTACTTAAAAGCCGGTGAGGGTAATGCCGGCGGCCTTGGCTTGCTGTAGGACGGCGGCTTTTTCGAGCATGATGACTTTGCCCGCCTCGAGGGCGGCGGCGGTGAGGCCAGCTGCCTGCATGCTGGCGAGCGTTTGCAGACCGAAAACCGGAACATCAAAACGAAAATCTTGGGATGTTTTGCTGATTTTCACGAAAAGAGATTCATCGGTTTTAAAAGTACCGGCGCGGCGAAGCATGGCATCGGTGCCTTCAAAGGCCTCCACCGCGAGCACGGTTCCTTTGCGGACCACGCAGCCTTGGCCGATATCGAGCCGAGCTATTTCTCGGGCGATTTGGATCCCGTGCTGGAGGTACTCGTCGTTAATGGTAAATCTCCCTACCATCGACCCCAGCGTAGCGAGCTCGTCATCAAGGAAGGCGCGAGCATCGAGTAAGGTCACGCCCAGTTGCTCAATTTCTGCGGCAATCGCCCCAAAAATGGTCTCCGCATTGCGCCGCTTGAGGGAAAAAAGAATTGAGGCCGCTTTGAGGTCGGGGGTCAGCCCATGAAAAAGTTTTTTGGGGGTGACCTGTCCGGCCATGAGGGCATAACCCGCGTTAAAGTTGCCGAGGGCAGCCAACATTTTCCCGACTTGGCCGACATTCAGGCTAAGCCGTTCGCTGGCGGGAAAACTGGTGATCAGCTCGGGGCTCGTTTCGTCATCCATGGCAATGAGGCGAAGGGGCAGGCCCGCGCGGCGGATAGCGGCCGCGGTGATGATCGGGTATTGGCCGCGTCCGGCGATGAGGACCAGCGGACGTTGGGGGTCAAAATTGGCAGGCAGAAAGGCAGAAAGCACGGCGTGAGCGTGGGCGATTTTTACGCCAGAGTAAAGTCCCCCGAGGTGGGTTGGGGGCGCTAAGCCCCCGGGGTCGCGCCTAGCACTTTACGACTGTGAGCCGTAATATTTTTTATAGCTCCGGTAGTAGCGATAATTGCTATAATATTCGATGCGCCGCGTCGACAACCCGTTGAGCACGATGCCGAGCAGCTCATTTTTACTCTCCTTGAGCTGCTTAATATAGAGCCGAATATGTTTCCGATACGCGCGGTTGAAGCGGCAGACATAGATGGTTTCATCAGTGCGCGCGGAGATCAGCAGGGCATCAGTGACGGCGCCCATCGGGGGGGAGTCGATCACGATGAGGTCAAAATGTTTTTTCATGCGCTCGATGAATGAGCCGAAGGCAGGATGCTCGAGCAATTCGGTCGGACTCTTGGAGCGTCCCCCGGAGCGGAGGAGGCTCAGATTTTCGTCGACCTTCATGAAACCCAGTGAGGTATCGGTGAAAGGATCGTCCGTGAACTTAGCCCCAGCCTCAAACCAAGCCAGCAGGCCGGTTTCGTTGGTCAGTTGAAAGTGGCGATGCAGCATGGGGCGGCGCATGTCACAATCGATCAATAGCACCCGTTTACCGTGGCGGGCAAAAGCCGCCGCGAGATTGCAACTCACCATCGTTTTGCCTTCCCCCGGAATCGTGCTGGTTACCAAAATTGACTTTGGGAAATCAAGTTTGGAGTTAATTTTAATGGCGCTATAAACGCTCAGAAAAGCCTCCGCCCCGAGGGAATTTTGACTGTTCTTGAGCAGCGCGTGCTTTTCCCCTTCGGGTACTTGGTTGATTTCTGGGATAATGCCGAGAAGGTGACTGCCGATAAAACCCTCGATATCCCAAGCGCTTTTGACGCGATCATCGAGGAAGCTTAAGCCGATCGCGACCGCCGCGAATACCAGCAGCCCCAGCCCGATGCTAGTTTTGACAATGTTGCGTAAATTGGGCGTGTAGGGCGCACTAGCCGGAACCGCGCGGTCGAGTGGTTTGACAGGAATATTTTCTAGATTTTTGGAAGTGGTGGTCTGGTTCAGGCGATCGAGAATTTGAATATAGTTGGACTTAGCTACTTGGGCTTGATTCTCGAGGCTCTTGAATTCAACGGACAAGTCTCCCAATCGCAGCTGATCTTTTTCGGCGTTACGGTATTCCCGTTGGTAGGCTGCTTCGGTTTCCTGCAACTTGATATATTGCGTGCGGAGATCGGCGATCGATTGATCGATGTTGGCGTTGAGTTGACTGGTGAGCACGTTGAGCTCGTTCGCGAGGTTGACCATCTTGGGGTGCCGCTCCAAGTAGCGCTGACTGAGATTGGCCTGGTTGCGGCTCAGTTCTGCGAGTTGGCTTTTGAGGGCAGGAATGCTGCCGTAGCTGGAAATATAAGCCACTTCGAGCAGGCTGCCGGGCGTCTTTTGCATCCGCTCGATTTGGCCTAACAAGGTTTCAATATCGAGGCGCGCCAAGCGGGCCTTGGTCAGCGTCTCATTAATTGCGTGCAAGCGTTCGCCAATAATATTGATGCTGTTATCGAGGGAGACGAGGTTGTGTTTGCGGCGGTAATCTTGGAGCCGCACCTCCGAAAGTTCAGATTCTTTCCGCAATTCTTCGGCCCGACTGCGGAGGTATTCACCGGCAAATTCATTTTTGCCCCCGACATTTTGCATCAGGTAACGCATGAACTGTTCAAGATAACGATTGGCCACGAGCGCGGCGCCTTGGGGGTCGCGATTTACGACCGTGAGATTGATGAGAAAACTATTACGGATTGAGGCGATCGTGACCGTGCCTAACAAGGCGGCGGCGGGCGGTGGATTTTGACCGGGGAGGAGATTTTTCAGGTAAGGGCGTTGGAGGATTTTGATTTCCTCCGGTGTCAGCGACTGAGCCGTCATCGTGCGCAAACGACCGCTATTGAGGATTTGTAGGTAGGTGTTGAGGTCAGCATCCGAACGAACGGAGTTGTCGACGACCTGCTCATTGAGGACCACCCGATCAGGCCGTTCAAATTGCATGGTCGCCGAACTTGAATACAGGGGCGTCTCTTGGGCTTGCCAATAGCCGACGCCGAGTCCGACTAATAAGGCGATCGGGAGGGCGATCCAAAGCCGCTCTCGGATAATGATGTAGTAATCCCGCACCGAGCGGCGCTCGACGACTTGATTATCATTCCCGTGCAGGGAAGTCGTCGATGGTTTGCTGGGGCCAGCAAAGGGGAGCGGATCAAAGGCAGCCATGGTCAGATCAGGCGTTCCGGCACGTACACATTATCGCCGGTCTGTAGGAGAAAATTGTCGTCAGCTTTACTGCCGGCTTTTCCCTTGATGATACTGTCGACGTCGACCGTAAAAACTTTTTTTGAGCCGTCCGGTAAAATGCGGGTCACCGAAACTGCGCTGCCTTTGCCCACATCGGAGATGCCGCCCGCCTTAGTGATGAGCTCAGCGAGGGTGTAGGTGGACTCGTTCGGTAATTGGTAGCGACCAGGGCTGCGAATTTGTCCGGAAACAGAAACTTCGCGAATGGCGTATTCTTCCACACTGATCGTGACTTGGGGATTACGCAGAAAGCGGCCTGCGATGTAGGCGTTTTTAATCACAAGCTGAGCTTCGGAGACGGTAAGGCCCCCGACGGTAATTTCGCCGAGGAGGGGCAAGTTGACATGGCCACCGGCGTCGAGGCGGGCGAGGGTGGTTAAATCATCTTCTTGATAGACTGAGATGCGCAGGCGATCCGCCAGCGTCAGCGTATGCGTGTAATGCTTGATTTGGTCAGCCCCGGTATTTTCGGCCCGCAGGCTGGGGGCTCGGTTGGTCAGCATGATCGCGAATAGCGCGAGCTGCAGGAACCGGCAGATAGTGGGGTGGGCGGAAATCAATTGATGCAAGCGAAAGTAGTTTAGAAGCGGCTGGAGAGATCGAAGGAAACCCCTTGACGCACGAAGTCCGCAAAATCGAGCGATGACCAATTATGCAGGAAGGTGTAGCTCGCCGCTAGGCTGACGTATTCATTTAATTTGAAGCGGGCGCCGAGGTCAGCACTCAAGAAGGTGTCTTTTCGCTGGGCTTGCGTCGCGCCCAAGAAGACATTGCGACCATAGGCGATGCCGGTATCAAACTCGAGTTTCCGCGAGTAGGCGTAAATGGCGCGGACACCGACGCTGCTGATGTCCACGGAAGCGCCGGTCGCGATGGTGTTGAAATCGCGGCTGATCTGTCCGGCGAGGCGGATTTTACGCGTGACGGGCCAGCCCAAGGCGGCCAGCGCGTTAACGTGGGTGAAATTTTCTCGGCCGCCTTCAGCTTGGCGCAGCTGGTAACCGAGGCGCACAGTGCCATTGAGTTTGGCAAAAAGTCCCCCACTGGCGCCGACGTTGAACCAGTGGTCGGTGGTATCAAGCCCTTGGGTGGTTTGGGCTAAGCGCACCCGATAGCCCGCGAGGAGGTCGAGTTTAGAAGTGTAGACGTAAAAAAGATCAAGGCCTTCGCTGTACGTCGTGAGGTTGCGTAGGATGGTCGTGTCGGTGTAGCGGCGCTGCAGGTAGGCCGTATCCGACGTGGCGTAGAATTTGTCGTTAATGGGGTATTTGAGATTGAGCTCTACGGGAAAATTCCAAGCACTGGTGCGCAGGTTTACGGCGCTATCGGACAGGGATTCACGGAAGGCTCGGAGCATCAGCGCACCGGTCGTGCGGCCGCTGGCTTTATCGAGCTCAAGATAGAAATTGGGCTTAACCAAATTTTCGTCCGAGTATTTTCCAAAGCGCTCGTAATCAATTTTACAAATGGTGTTAAGGCCAATGAGACCAGCTCGCCGCTTGAGCTCCACGCCCGCGGAGGCATTGATGCTAGAATCCCCGCGACCACTGGCTTCGGCAAAGAGATTGGAATTATAAGCGTAGGTGACGCTGCCGAAGGTGAAGAATTGATTGCGCGCACCATCGACGTTGAGTAAAGCATGGCTCGGTACCAGCCCGAGGAGTAGGCCAAGGCTGATCGTGCTAACGAGACGGCTGGGGATTAAAAAGTGCACGCGCTTCAACCGCCCGGTAGCCGATCAGGACTGATGACCACATTCATCTGTAATTGATTGGGGACCGTTGGTTTGGCGACGATCTCTTGCTCAGTATTAGGATCAGTCGCGGCCCCATCGTTAGTGGCGGCCGGCGCGGCGCCATCATTAGTGCTGGCGGCATTGGCTGAAGGGTCTTCGAGCCCGCGTTGGGCTTTCTTCTGTATCATCTCGAAGGTGACTGATTTTTTCGCCGTGCAAGCGAGGGTCGTGTAATCATCGCCAACTTTTAATTCCTCTTGAGGGATCGTGCTGATCGCGATTTTTTCACTAAGACCGCTTGCTTTGGCGGAGATAAAAGCGCGCTCACCGGCGTGCAGCTGCTGACTCTCAGTAGCTTGATAACGGCTATACACGGTGATGTCGCCTTCGAGTAAGTCGATGGTGGTCCCGGCCGCATTGCTTTTGATGGTGAGCCGGCCGCCGCGAATAACAATTCGGGCGTCGGGTGTCGCATAGCTCATCGCGCTGCCCGCCACCAATTGGCTCGTGCAAATGCCAATCGCCCCATACTGCATTTGAATTTGGCTCTGCGAAATAGAGGGTTCGCGCACGATGCCTGTCTCCTGGTCGCGTTCTGGGAGGAAGGGCTCTTGGGCGAATTGGTGGATTTCTACGCGGGTATTCTGGTCGATGAATAAACCGGTTCTATTTGAATAAACTATCACGGCGTGGGCACCTTCTTTTGTTATGATGATGCTATCAGTAGCCTGGAAGGCCAACGCTTGCCGGGCTGTATAAATTTTCCCGCCATTCTGAATTTGGGTATCGCCCTTAATTTCAGCTAAATAAATTTTACTGGCAGGCCCCTTAGTGATCTTCGCTTGCCCTTGCGCCAAGTCCGTCGCTGCTACTGCAATCATAGTCGCTAGGCCAAAGATGGGTAGGATCATTATTTTTCTGAGCATGAGGGAGGATTTTGGGATGAGGCTTTGGCTATAAAATATCGGCCTATTTTTTCATAAAATTAGGGTTATATACCTACAGGTTAAGGTCGTATAAAACTTACTTTTCGCCTATAACAACATAATTGCAATAGGGTTAGTTGGTGAGGCTATCCCTTGGTTCAGCAACGCGCCCGTTCCCTTTCGGGCAGCGGAAACTAGCCGTTAAGAAATCGGCTAGTTTAAAATTCCATCATTATCTAGATCAGAATATTAAGAATTCTGCCCTTAACATAAATCGATCGCTTGATGGTCTGTCCGGCGATGTGCGCCGCCACCTTGGGGTGGGCGGAAGCCAAGCTGAGGAGTTCAGCTTCAGTTGTATCAATCGGCACCGTCAGATCACCCCGATATTTCCCGTTCACCTGCAAGACAATGGTGATGGTATTGGCCACGAGTTTGGCTGGGTCGAAAGTAGGCCATCCAGCGGTCATCACGGATTCCGTGCCGCCGAGGCGGGCCCACAGTTCTTCCGCAAGATGGGGGGCGAAAGGCGCAAGCAAACGGAGCACATCCCGCATCACCGGGAGGGGCAGGGCCGGTTCTTTTTGCAGCGCGTTCAAGAGGATCATCATTTGGGAAATCGCGGTGTTGAAGCGCAGATTATCGATATCTTCGCCGACTTTCTTAATCGTCTCGTGCCGTAATTTTTCGGCGTCAGGGGTCAGCGCGGCAGCCGAGTTCAAGCGAGGATTGAGCCCGCCTTCTTCATTAAGGCATTCACGCCAGACTTTACGAAGAAACCGATGCACGCCTTCGATGCCTTGGGGATTCCACGGCTTCATTGCTTCGAGCGGTCCTAAGAACATCAGATACATCCGCAGTGAATCGGCACCGTAAGCGGCGATGATGTCGTCGGGGTTAACTACATTGCCGCGGCTCTTCGACATCTTGACGCCATCTTCGCCGAGAATGATTCCTTGGTGGAAAAGTTTCTGGAAGGGTTCGCTTGCGGTCACGACTCCCAAATCAAAAAGTACTTTGTGCCAGAAACGAGCGTACAGCAAATGCAGGACGGCGTGCTCGGCGCCACCGACATAAAGATCGGGCGTTCCCCAGTAGCCCAAAGCCTCTGGGCTCGCGAGGGCCGTCGAATTTTTCGGATCGAGGTACCGTAAATAATACCAGCACGAGCCGGCCCATTGGGGCATGGTATTGGTTTCGCGCCGCGCGCGCACCCAAGTTCCGTTCGTGGGCTTCGTTTGGGTAGCAGGCACACTGGCGCCCGTATTAACTTCCAGCCAAATTTCAAGCCAAGCAGTTTCGTTGGCTAGGGCGCTTTCGCCCGTGCCACTGGGGAGATAGGACTGTACCTCCGGCAAGGTTAAGGGCAGCGCCGCATCGGGCAAGGGCAGCGCATAATGGGCAACCCCAGCTTCGAGGAAGGTGACCGGTTGGGTGGGCAAATCGCGGCGGGTGGTAGCGGCGATCTGATAATCGGTGGCGCTGACCCAGGCGATGGGAAAGGGTTCGCCCCAATAACGCTGCCGAGAAAATAGCCAGTCGCGTAATTTGTAATTAATCGTGCGCTGGCCAATCCCACGGGCCGCTAGCGCGGCAGTAATTTTTTGTTTAGCCTCTGGCCAAGCGAGGCCATCATAGCCTGGCGAATTTATCAGCGAGCCGTCGCCCGTGTAGGGCAGCTCAACCGTGGCCTCTGCGGCCGCAATGACGCGAATGATCGGCAATGAATATTTAACCGCGAACTCATGATCGCGGTCATCATGCGCCGGCACCGCCATGATCGCGCCAGTCCCATAACCCATCAGCACATAATCCGCGATCCAGATGGGCACGCGCGCTTGGTTGATCGGGTTGATCGCATAGCTGCCGCTAAAAATTCCGCTCTTATCTTTGGCTAAATCTGTCCGCTCAAGATCACTTTTGCTGGCGGTTTTGAGGCGATAAGCTTTGACCGCGTCGCGTTGCCCGGGGGCCGTCAAGCCATCGACCAAGGGATGCTCTGGGGCGATGACCATGTAGGTGCAGCCAAATAATGTATCGGGGCGAGTGGTAAAAACTTTTAGCGCCCCGAGGGTCGCTGTTTCGAGGGCAAACGAAATTTCGGCGCCTTCGCTGCGACCAATCCAAGCCTCCTGCATCCGTTTGGTGGAATCGGGCCAGTCGACGTCCTTCAGTCCATCGATCAATTGCTCGGCATAAGCCGTGATCCGCAGGACCCACTGGCGTAGATTGCGCCGTTCGACGGGAAAATTCCCCACCTCTGATTTACCGTCAACCACTTCTTCGTTGGCCAACACGGTGCGCAATTCAGGGCACCACCACACGGGGCGTTCATCGACGTACGCGAGGCCTTTCTTGAAGAGCTGTAAAAAAATCCACTGCGTCCAACGGAAATATTTCGGATCCGTGGTGTCGACTTCACGATCCCAGTCATAAGAAAATCCCAAGGCCTTAATTTGGCGCCGAAAATTGGTGATATTGTTTTGGGTATTAGTGGCTGGGTGCGTGCCGGTTTTAACGGCATGTTGTTCGGCGGGCAAGCCGAAGGCATCCCAGCCGATGGGGTGGAGAACATTGAAGCCGCGGGCGCGTTTATAGCGGGCGAGAATATCGGTGGCGGTGTAGCCTTCCGGATGGCCAATATGTAAACCCGCCCCCGAGGGGTAGGGAAACATGTCGAGGATGTAGTATTTCGGCAGCGGCGAAGGCTGGGTGGCCCGAAAAGCTTTGGTTTGATCCCAGAAAGATTGCCAATGGGGCTCGATCTGGAGAAAGTCGTAGTCTTTGCAATTAGTAGCCATTGAATAGAATCCGCACATTGAGAGATTCCTTAGCACCGTCAACCATCCGCCGTCTGCTGACGGGAGCGACCGCTTTTCTCCTGCTTTCAGGGGTAGCTTCGGCAGCCATGAGTCGCGGTTTTAATCGCTTGCTCGAGGCGGTCGTGCGCATCGATGTTAGCGAGATAGAATTTGAAGCGGGGTCCAAGCGCTTCACGGGGGGCATTGGCTCGGGGGTCATTATTTCGGCGGATGGGCTCATTTTAACCAACGCGCACGTCGCGAGTCCGCAAGCGGTGACGATCTCCGTGACTTTAGCTAACCTGGAGCGGGTGAGCGCTAAGCTGGTGGGCTGGGATCATTGGACTGATTTAGCCGTCTTGCGCCTTGATCTTGAGGAAATGCAGCGCCGCAAAATAAAATTTAAAGCCGCAGAATTTGGTGACTCGAGTGAGCTTTACGCGGGCCAGACCGTGTATGCGGTGGGCACGCCCTACGGTCTCGAGCGCACCCTGACCCGAGGAATTATTTCGAACACGAATCGGCCCTTTTCCGACACCCGTGGTGTGCGCGGTTACGAGACGGGGCTCTTTAATAATTGGCTGCAGACGGATGCCGCCATCAATCCCGGCAATAGCGGCGGCCCGCTCGTCACCGAAAACGGTAAATTGGTGGGCATTAATTCTCGGGCTTACATTGGAGCGGAGAATTTGGGTTTCGCCATTCCCGCCAATGTGGCGCGGCGCGTCGCTGAGTCGTTGGCGCGCGAGGGCGGCATCGTCCGTAGTTACTTGGGTCTCGTGCCTGGGGTCTTACAGGATTTGGAAAATTTTTATGCGCTCGCCGCTAATAATGGATTATTAATTAACGGCGTGGACCCGGGGTCACCCGCGGCGCGGGCTGGTCTGCGCGCGGGTGATGTCGTTTTGGCGCTTAATGGGCAAAAACTTGACGGGCGTTTTCCGGAACAGCTTCCGCCGATCCAGCTAACTATCGCCAGCTTTCCGGTGGGTACAGCGGTCGTGTTGACGGTCAAACGCGGCGCGCAACTGCTCGCCTTAACGATGGTGACAGAAAAGCTCGAGAGCCGCGTGGGCGAGGAATGGGCTTTTGAAAAATGGGGCCTGAGTGTGCGCAAGGTGACGCGCGCCTTTGCTCGCGAGAATCAGTTAACTGACGAATCAGGAGTGGTGGTGCTCGGGGTGCAGCCTGGTTATCCGGCCGCGGAGGCGGGGCTCGCGCGGGGGGACATTATCACTAAAATTGGCACCGCGCCCGTGGCCGAGCTGGGGCAACTCAAAGCGATTTATGCGCGTTATGAAACTAAACCAAGCCCGCAGCTCGTCGAGGCACAGCGCAATCGGCAGATTTCGCTCTACGTGATTAAGCCATGAGATTCTGGCGGCATTTATTTCTGCAGACCTGGGTCATGGCTTTGACGCTCAGCGGCGCGGGCCTCTCTGAACTCTTTAATGAGCGAATCAAATCAGTGGTGGCCGTAGAATTTTTTGTGCAGTCAGAGATCGAACGTCAGCCGGTGTTCGTTTTAGGCACGGTCATCGATGGGCAGGGCACGATTATCGTACCCGCGGCGGCGATTTTGCCCAACGTGGCACCTGATCAGCTCAAGGATTTCAAGGTTTACCGCCCGGGTAGCACGGAGGCCGCGCGGGCGGAATATTTGGGGCAAGATGCTTTCACCGGTTGGCATTATTTGCGCGTCGAAGCCAAGCTCCGACCGGCCTTAGTGCCCATCACGCATTTCCCCGCGGTGACAACTGATCCGGCGATGAGCGATGAGTTGTGGGGCATTGGGCTACGAAATAAGGATGAAGATTTTTTACCTTATTTTTTAAGCGCGCGGGTTGCCACGGTCATGAAGCTGCCGCAGAAAACCGCGATTCTCGGCACCGAGGTCGCGGGTCCTGGTCTGCCAGTATTTGATCAGGCCGGGCGTTTTGCGGGTTTAGCCCAAACTTCATTTGGACAAAACTACTTACTCTTTTCCCGCAATCAGCACGGCAATCCGATTTTGCTGATCAATGTTGAGGAAAGTAGCGTTGTCCTACTGGCGGCGGAAGTTTTGCCCTATCTTGGCCGAGTCCCGCGTTCGATTACGGGCCGCCCTATTGCTTGGCTCGGCGTTTATGGTCTGCAGGCGATGGATCCTGAAGTAGCCAAGCTCCTCCAGCTTGAAAATAAATCGGGAGTCGTCGTGAGCGATATTCTGGCGGGCAGTCCCGCCGCGCGCGCGGGCCTGCAAGAACGTGATATCGTGCTCGCGATTGATGGCCAGCCGTTGCCTCGCCTTAAACCCGATCGCGTCGTGGTGGGTTACTTTAGTCAGGCGATGCTGCAGCGGCAGCCAGGTGATGCGATTATTTTAGACATCTTTCGCGGGACGGAGCACCAGGCGATCACAGTTCGTTTGGGCGAGGAGCCCAAGCTGAGCCGCGAGGCCGATCGGCATTATTTTGAGCGGTTGGGTTTTACGATTCGAGAATTTCTCAACGCAGACTGTATCTTGCAGCGCACTAAACCCACTGAATCACTAGGGGTGGTCGTGCATTTTGTGAAGCCAGGGAGTCAAGTAGCCACCGTCGGTTTGCGCCCTGACGATTGGATCCGTGAAATCGATGGGGATGAAATCAAGAGTTATGCTCAAGCCGTGGCTAAGTTTAAAAGTATCGAAGCGGAAAAAAATCGCGCCGAATTCATTTTGCTTGTCAGCCGCGCCGGCGAAACTTCCGTGCTGCGCGTTAAACTTAATTAATCGTGAGTGCCTTGCCTCAAAATGATGCGCCAGCTTGCTCCGGGGGACGGGTTGGGGTTAATTAAATTCTTATGTTTACCGGAATCATTGAAGAAGTCGGTCAGGTGGGGGCTTTCACCCTCGGGGCGGATGCTTGGAAGCTCCAGGTCGCGGCGGTTAAAATTTCCGAGCAGGTCGCCCTCGGGGATAGCGTCGCGGTCAACGGGTGCTGTCTGACCGTAACCCGATTTGCGGCCGGCCAGTTGTGGTTTGACGTGCTCGCCGAAACGCGGCGGTTGACTAATTTTGCTGAACTCCAGTCGGGGGCGGCGGTGAATCTCGAGCTGAGTTTGCGGCCGACGAGTCGCCTCGGCGGGCATTTTGTGACCGGTCATATCGACGTGCTTGGGCGCATTGCGGTGCTCGAGTCGCGCGGCCAAGATTATTATTTGCGCGTAACTATACCCGTAGGCTTTGACCGCTATTTGGTTGTCAAAGGTTCAGTCGCGATTGACGGAATTTCGCTGACGGTGGCGGAGGTAACGCCGGATGCTTTTGCCGTGTGGTTAATACCCACCACGCTTGCCGCGACTAATATTAAGCATAAAAAAATAGGGGACGCGGTTAATTTGGAATTCGATCTTTTGGCCAAGTACGTGGAAAAACTGACCGCACCGCGCGCGGTTTAATTCAGCCGTGACTCCTCGCGATCAACTCTTAGCGCTCAATGATGAACTCCGTCGCCTGAAGGCGAGCGGTCAACGGACCGTGCCCGTGACCCTGGAGAGTTTAGCCCAGTTGCAAGCCGCGGTCCGGGCCAATCAAGGGGGCGGGGAGACTGTCGCAGCGGTTGCGGCGGTGCCCGCGATGGCCGCCGTTGAACGGGGCAATGCGGTACGACCATCTGCTCCGATTGCCCCCGTAAAAATCTTGCGAACGCCGCCACCGATTCAGTTGCCCGCGGGGGACAAGGCCACGCGGTGGACGGCGCTGCGTGAAATCATTTCACATGATCCGGTGGGGCGAGCCCAGCTATCTTCAGAGGGAAAAATCGTTTTTGGGGTGGGTGATCTTAATGCCGCCATCTTTTTCTGCGCGGAGGCGCCGGGGCCGGAAGAGGAAACTGCGGGCGAGCCCTTTGTCGGGCCTTCTGGTCAGTTGCTCACTAAAATGATTCAGGGGATGGGCTTGAAACGGGAGGAGGTCTATCTCAGTTATATCATGAATTGGCGGCCAGCCGTTCCGGCCGGCGCCAGTCTTGGCGCCA
>Ga0114969_10003318_pt1 | contig 13019 bp, 12 predicted proteins | sample M_130807_MF_Meta_FD_87316 | JGI IMG/M metagenome (GOLD analysis project Ga0114969, IMG submission 87316) | Freshwater microbial communities from Lake Montjoie, Canada to study carbon cycling - M_130807_MF_MetaG | ecosystem: Environmental > Aquatic > Freshwater > Lake | place: Lake Montjoie...
CAAGACAAAAGAACAATTACGACAATTAAAAGATATTAAAGAAATTCCTGATAATCTTGAGGAACTGTTAAAAGATGCTCGTGTTAAAGAATATACTAAATATGAAAATGAATTTGTTGGTGATTACTTTGATGCTAACAGAACAAGTTTATCTTTAAAATATAAGTGTGGTGATAATATTGAGGATAAGTTTATAGATTTAGTTGGTAAAACAAAAGATTTAACTAATGAAGAATTAGACTTATTTTTAGGGGATATCAAAAATTGTATTATAGAGTCACTTAAAGATGGTTCTAAAGTTAAAGCGGATGTCGTTTCAAAATCATCCCTTTATATTGAGGAAAATGGTGAAAAAATTGAGGTTTTCCCTCCGAATTCTAATTTTGAGGTTAAAAAAATGGATACTAACATTGATAGTTATTTATCTGAGTTTTTCTCAATTTTTAAAAACAAAGTTAATCTTAATAAAAAAGATACTCACTTAAAATTATATAATAATATAATACAAAGTATCTATGAATGGATAAGTGTTGGAAAAGACGGTAACCAATTTTTAGATGATATTAAAAATGAATTGACGGGGATGATTTATGACAATTATACGATTATCCCTATCGAATACATAGAATTTTATTGGTCAAACCAAGGACAAAGAGATTGTAAAGTTGAAAAACGTTTATCAATAAGGTTTAGAATTAATCCTAAATTTAGAGGTAAGACTATCCCTACGTACATATTTAACAAAAATTCAGATATACTTGAGAAAAAAGAAATGGTTGTTTCACCAAAAGATGTGAAATACAACATATGCTAAATATTTATATATAAAATATAATTATGTCAGTAATCCCAGAGCCAGAAAGAAGTTCCCTATATAAGAAAATAAGACATATATTGGGGGCACCTGTTCGTTCAGTCGAATTAGATGATGAACAGATGGATACATTATTGGAATTTTCAATTGATGACTATTCCGAACAAGTACAAAATTGGTTAATCGAGTCACAATGGACTTCTTTATATAATCTTAATCTTGACACACAATCATTATCAAGAGCTTTCATTTCTAAAAGTTTAGACTATGAAACTCGTTATACTTACGCATACTCCAAAATAGTTGGTTTACAAGCGGGGGGTGATTGGGAACTTAAAAAAGATTATATTCAATTAAAAGACAATCAACAAAGTTATGAAGTTCCCGCCGATAGGGAGATTAATGAACTATTATGGTTTACACCGTCAGAATTAAATAATACAATGTTCGACCCTTGGTCTTTCGGAGCACTTGGTGCTGGTGGTGGTCTTGGAGGTGCTGGTGGTTTAGCTCAAATGGGTATGTCAGGTTCTTACCTTATGGCTCCCGCTTTTGATATGTTATTGAGAATGCAAGAAATTAACATCCAAAGAAGAATTATTGGGGGTGATTTAACTTATACAATCACGGCATTACCAGGTGGTAAAAAATCTTTAAATTTAATGAATACACCTGGTGGTAAATTTGATTTTGGTAACGCTAATTTGATGAGAGGTAAAGTTTGGTATCACTATTATGATACATCACAAGGTGGTAGAGATAAATGTTTAGCGGATAATCCTGATATTATTAAATTACCATCAGACATACCATTCGATAAAATGTCTTGGACTGATTTAAATAATCCTGCACAAGTTTGGGTAAGACGTTGGTTTGTTGCTTCATGTAAAGAAACGTTATCTAAAGTTCGTGGGAAATATAGTGGTAATTTAAAAACACCTGACTCTGAATTAACAATGGATTATCAATCTTTAGCAACTGAAGGTAAAGATGAAAAAACAAAATTAATTGATGAATTAATAGGTGCTGAAGGTAGATTAACAAGATTAAAACCTGAAAAAGTAATGGAGAGAGAGGCATTACTTGCTGAAAATTTAAATAAAACATTGAAGTTCCGAGCAATGCCGAGACAAATATACGTAATTTAATTATGAGAAAACTAATTAATAAAAGAACTATTGGACATAAATATTATATGTCAACTGACCCAATTAATGATGGGGAACATATTAAATTTGTTGAAACTTCTGAGTATAGAACAAAGGGAGAATCAATTATAATTGTTAGAAACACCCCAACGTCTAAAATAGTATTAGATTCGACTACAACCACATACATTAAAATAAAAGTATTAACTAATGTTATTATAATACCATTTATTGGTAAAATAGATGAAGAATACGATGAAATATTAATTAATAAAGGGGCTTGTGTTGAGTTTTTTAATGTCGAAGGTAATTGGTATATATTATCCTCAGATGGATTAAAATTAGAATAAAAAAAAGAGGGATTTAGGTCCCTCTTTTTTATTATAAGAATACTTCATACCCTTCACTCGCCAAATCATAAATATAATTTGGGTCAATCCCTACTTTATTCCAAAACTCTAACTCTTGGTCTGTTACAGTTAACAAGTCCTCAATAGTATCTTGGTCTTCAGGTTTAAATGGAATCCCGTTAATTAATTCACATTGGTCAGTTGTAAAGAACCCTCTATCTTCAGGGTCAGTAACTAATAAATTATCTCTAACCTCATCTTTAAAAACAATTAATAAAGGTTCGATTCGTTTATTGAACGTAGCAATAGCTCTTGGTACATTATACTCACCTTTCATATCAGGGTTTTCTTCGATAACCTTTGGGTCCAATCTATAACTATTAATTTGAATCATGGATGTTACCGATTCGTCAGGGTGTTTCCCATGAGATTCAAAATGATAATCTAATTGGTCTTGAGACCATCCCCTTTTCAGTTTAGTTACTTTCTGAACATCACCCTGAGACGCTTTAGTTCCATTATTAACATAAAAGATTACGTCACCTAAATTAACATTTAATTTATCCTTCATCACTAATTCCATATGAGCCATTCTTGACATTGCTCCACCCGATTTTGTTTTTTGGGTGGTTCTTGTCATGTAGTCTTTAATAGACAATTTGACTTTAGCTCTTTGAGCGATTTGCATCAATGGGATATTTTGATTAAAGATTATTGAAATGTATTCATAATACCACTCAACAAATTCTTTACCTTGACCCTCTAACAAATAGTTAACCCCTTTATCCAAGAACTTTTCAATATACAAGGGTAATTTTTTAGATTTAATAGTATTACCTGTTAATTTAACTTTCCCTTTATGTTCCATAGTTGCGTAGTTCTTTCTCGCTAAGTTGATACATGATTTCCATGTACCGTCACAATCAAGACCCATCGCACCTCTCATAAACAAATCGTTAAACTCGGCAACATCGGCATCATAACCTGTATATTCTTTACCCTCTTTAACTAACCAATTAAGACCTTTACCGACATATCTTCTATCATCGACACCACCTTCAGGTAATGAGAAGTTCATACCATCGGTATCACATACTAGTGGAGTGTAATCACGGTTCATGAAGAATCTTAACATCTGACGTAAATATTGTCGTCCTGTACAAGTAATCTGTTCACCTTTGTTCATATCACCCCAAGCAAATACTTGTGGTGCGGATAACGCCCCAAATAATGAGTTGATAAAAATCTTAATCGGTAATTGTTTACGGTCAAATTTAAGGGATGTCTTTTTATCCTTACTTTCCCATTCTTTCGCCAAGTTCTTGTACATAATACGAGAGTTACGGAAATATGCTAACATACCTTTCATTGCCCCCATAACGTCACACTCAGGAAACACGTCGTGAACTAACTGAATAGAGGGGTATAGTGAAGAGTAATCAAGTTTTAGTACATCTTTTGAATAACCTGTTTTTAATAGTCTTGATAAACCACCAACAAATGCTCCTTTATCTTGTTTCTCAGGAATTGCTAATTTGTGTTTATAAGACCAAGCCAACATAATCATTTTCCATAATGTTGCGGTACCCATTGTTGAAATACGTTCATAAGTAGTTGGTACTAAGGACGCTAATAGAAACGTTCCTTGGTTGAATTCATCATCCACCAATAACGTTTCCTCAAGGTCATCGTCAAGATAACGCTCAACTAAATCATCACCTGTTGTTTTAATGTACACTTTATCGTGTTTCTCACAAACGGAATCAATCTTTGAGTCTAACCCAACTTTTTTGTAGTTACCGTTCTCAATGTTTAACCAATATTCTTCTTTTTTTGCATAGAATGGTCCAATATCTAAGTGGTCAATGTATACACGGTCTTTAGCCTCACCATCAATATATTTGGTGATGTATTTCAAACCTGCGGACTTAATACTTGAGTTAATAGCTTGAGCTCGACGAACAGAGTGAATAATATCTACAATGTTATAACCCCACATACCAACTTGGTTGTATCTCTCCACCTCATTAGCTAGTTTTAATAAGTTCTCAGACTGTTTTATATTAGATTTAGGGTTTAGGGTACGACATATCTTTTTAATGTCTAAATTCAACATTTTACATCTTTCAAATATCCAAACCCAGTCAAAGTTTGCGGAGTTGTAACCACCAATGATAGTTGGTTTAACCTCATCAATAATTCTAAAGAATTCTACAAGACCTCTACGTTCTTCATCTTCATTAGAACATTCGATAACTCTTTGTAATCCTTTGTTTGTTTTAACCCCAATCATGAATATACGACCGTCTTTTGGTTCTAAAGAGGTCGTCTCAAGGTCAAATACAAGTCTAGTAATATCATTATATTCTTCGAATCCTTTGAATAATCTTTTTTCTCGTGAGATGAGGTATTGTTCAACAGGTGGTAAGATAAGAACCTTACCTTTAGTTATTTCACCCCAAGGGTCAAGACCACCATCACGGAAGAATTGGATTAATGAACGATAACCTTTTAATGATTTAACCATGAATTTTAAACCAAACTCTAAACGGTCATTAACTACACCGTCATCATGAGAGGTTCTTAATTTCTCAATCATTATTCCGTGTTTGGACATCCCTTCTTTCTGAAGGGCTTTAGATGATTGATAGAAATTCAAACCACGTAAATCTCCTACCCATGCAAATGCCGTAAATGTGTCTTTTTGGATTGTTTTTCCTTTTCCTGGCTCTTCTTTTATTTTATAGACAGAATCTGATACATAATCAAATTCTATAGCCACGATGTGTTCTTCAGGGTCATTCCCTTCTAGAAACGACTTAATTTCTTCTTCGTTTATCATATCATTTATTTTAATGGTTCATTAGCTGCCGTTAAAAACGACATTTACCTTACACTCATAAGTATATTGATAAAACCAAACTAAGTCAAATGATTATGGAAAAGTTGTGGTAGTTGTTACAGGGATGTATGTTGTAGTTGTTGTCGTACTTGGATTAAACGTTGTGGTAGTAGTTACAGGTGGACATGGGGGACAAGTCGGACATGGTGTCGTAGTAGTCGTTGTCGTATAAGGTCCGTTAACACAACAAGGGAATTCAGAGGTATAACAACTTTCATATGGTAATTCATCACTGATAAACGATTCTTGAACATTGATAAATAATGTTTCTCTTATTGGTAGTATTAAAACCCCATCGTCAGACCTTAACATAAATTGACCTTCATATCGGCCAACTCTGTTAGTATCTTTATTAGTGAATTGATAATAGATATAATATTCAGGTTCGGCATTTGGGTCCTCAAAAAGTTTTTCCACAAATCCTGCAGGTCGTGAACTTATTTTAGCGATACCCGTTTCAACATCAACCATAGAAAAAAAGATTGCTGACAACTCAATAGTTTTCATAAACTTATCGTAATCACTTCTACCGTCTTTAACAACCTGTAATTTTAAAACAGGTAATGTTGCGTTTTTTTTAATGAAAAACTCCATTTATTATTTTTACTATAAATACTTTATAATATAAAATAATTAACTTTCTTTTCTTAAATCTCTAGAATAATGGTCAAAACGATTATGTTCAGTTGGGGTTAATAATAATAACCCACCTTTTAAATTCCCTTTCTTAGTTTCTTGGAAAAAATGACTCATCCATGTTTGTTCATACGGATGTGCCCAAGTTGTGTCTAAGAACATTTTTTTATTACCTTCTTTAGATATTAGTTGTGGCCAATTACAGTAGTAAACGTCACCTGTAACATATGGTAAACCATCAAAACTTCTAACACTATCGTATTTAGCTTTTGGAGCATCTTCCGAAGTACCATTTTGCGGTAGTTCTTTATTATTTGGCCAATATTCTTCCCTAACAACTTGGGGAACATTATACCAACTCCATTGAATTGAATTATCGCCAAAAAATTCACTGAAGTTTAATTTAAGGAAATCAAATTTTTCTTTTTGAATTACTGATATAGTTTTTCTAAATAAATTTGGAATAAAACGATTAAACCCGTTTCTACAAGTTTCGCCTTCTTTAGGGTAAAAGAACATATCATCCTCAAAGAAATACATATAATCCATATCAGACTTTTCAAAATGCTCAGCAATCCATTGTCTACCACCACAAATACCTAAATTTTCTTTTTTAATATGTTCAAACCCGTATTCACTACAAAGTTCGGAATAGATAGGGGTTGTTGATAAATCAGTTGAATTATCCAATAATATTTTTCTTGGTTTTTTAATAAAATCCTCATCATAAGATAACATTGAATCAATTAGTGTTTTTAATTGATTTGGACTGTTAAAACCAATTACATATAAACCAACATTATCTTTAGTTGGTTGAACTAATATAATATCTTTAGATAGTTTAACTTCTACTTGTTTAGTTTCTAATTTACCGTCTTTTAAATTCTCAAAAAATTTACCAATTAATCCATTATACTCGATATCGTAATGAGATACTTTATCTGAATGTTTATACACAATTATTGAAAATAAACTTTCTTCAGTCCCCATTAATGAATTAGATAAGGTATCGTTCAGTAATCCGTAATAAATTCCGTTAATCTCCTCAATAGTATTTTTAGGTCCACCAAAAAAACCTCCTCGACCTACTAATTTAACTTCATTATCTGAGTATTTATTTAATTCAGGTAAACTAAAACCATGAATTTCACTGGCACCTTCATATGGGAAAGTAATAAATGAAAATTTATCAAAATATTTACTAATATTGTTAAATACTTTATCGTGAGTAAAATATCCAGGATGAACGGTATTTGAAATCCCCGCATCTAACCAAAACATATATTCAGTGTCAAATTTATCCATGATACGAGCATCGTTCAATAAGAACATTTTACTCATAACCAATGGGTTATATAACGGTAACTTGGCTTGTGTTGAATCTTTTAACCAACTTGCTTGGTTTAACCACTTTTCATCGGTTCTGATATTCTGAATTAAATCATAATAATCATTGTTTTTAAACCAATCAGTACTTCTTAAAATAAATTGAGTGTTTGAATTACTTCTACGTTCCATAACAAATTTTTGAAGATTTTCATCACCAAAGATTATCATGTTTTCCTCAATTTTTAATAATTCCTCGAATTTTTGTAAGTAATGGTCCATAGACCTAGCCCAATCATTTGATAGATTACTTCTACCAATATCCCATAAACCTGTTACAATGGTTACTTTATTCATAGTTATATTTTTTTAATAATTAATAACCCGCAATTTAAATGTGAGTAATCTGAATTTATTGTTACAGAATTACTACCCGAAATATCATTATCGGATGTTAATATGTTAGTCATAAAGTATGACTCAAACTCTGTAATTTGAAAACCTGGTAAATCAAATGTGATTATTAAAATACCATTTTGTTTAACTTGAGAAAAAAGATTTTCAATAATCGTTAAATGATTACCATCAACTTCCTCAACTGTTGATACATTAATAACAACATCAAATTGTTCAATTAATGAAGTGTCGGGTTGTTTTGTAATATCGTAAAATTGGGTTTTTGGAAGTGATGATTCGATAATATCAGAATGAATTACATTATTATAAATTGAATCTAATTTTTCTTTAAACGTTACATGAATGTGTTGAAATCCCCATGATGAGTTATGAATCTTAACGCTATTGTCGTCACCAAAATATTCTTTGATTTTACTCAACACTAATGGATACTCATAAACTCTAGACCATGCCCATATGTCATCAATGATTTCGTCATTAAGTTTAAATTTCATAAACGATTTATCATTAATATCGTTAGTATGGATTTTTCTAAATTCGAGTATTTCCGAATTATTCAATATTGTGTTCATATATTATGGTAAGTTTTTTATAAAAATATAAAGATTTAATTTTTATTATAAAGATTTATTAGTGTTAATCAATTCATCCCAAGCCATGTAAAATGGTTTAGGTTGACCCCAAGATTCTTCCCATAAATTGAAATGGAAATCGTCATGGTCACAACAATAGAATGATGTGAATGTTGGTGTATATACCTCATCATTACCCATCATATCAAATGATGGCTTCATAATTGATTCTTCAGTACATAACGTTTTATTATCTAATACTTTCGATACATAGTCCCAACAAAATGAAATATATTTCTTAACTTTAGTTGTGTCACCACCTATCATAGCACCAACAGGGTATGGTGTTTGAAAATTGTAATCGACAATACCTAATGAACTAAACGGATAACTAATTTGAGGTCCAAAAGAAGTTATTAAACATAATTTATCCGTAGTAGTAACTGATAAATCATTAAAGACTTTGGTATTGAAAAAATGTTTAAAGTTATACACATCTAAATTGGACCACCAACTACCTAATTTTTGAGAGTCGATATGGTCCTCAACTTTATTAAATACTTTTGAGTGTCTCCATGTAAATAAACCTGGATGTTGTAACCCCGCATCTAGCCAAAAAATTCTATCACAATCATTCGATTCTCTTTCTAAAACATCAAATTTACCCCACATAATTTCACAACCTCGACCATCTAATTCTCTACTGTATCTGTCAACATCACTATTAACTATTTCTTGGATTCTGTCGTGGTTTTTAACATCGGACAATTCTAATATTTTAATTTCTAAATTATCTAAATTTAATTCGGATTTATATTTGTTTAACTCATTAAAACTTTTTTCATGTGTGTAACATATTATTGGTAAATCAATATTTTGACAATAAGCAATTATTGACCCCAAATATCTTTCTTTTCTAATTGACCCTGAACCTAAAAATGGAATACCGTGTACATCCATCCAATAGGCCGTCACTATTTTTGTTTTCATAATTTAAATAATACCTCGTTTATTTTTATCAATATTATACTTGGTTAGTAAAACTTCTAATTTATCACCATATTCTGTAAAATTCCATTTACCTCTTAATACGGCAACTGCTATGTATGGGTAGATTAATGAATTATAATGACCCCCAACTTTTTCACCGACAATCTTAGTACATAAACCCAAACCATTAAGTGATTTAAGATAAGGGGAATTTTTAGGTTCCTCAGAAATAAATTTAGGTTTAGATAATTTTAACGTTTGTTCTAACACACTTTTTCTCCATATTGTGATTTGACAACTAAAATAATATTGGTTATCGGAGTCAATAATTACGAACTCATCATTATAATCTTTTTCAGTACCAAGTAATCCAGCGTTAATCAATCTTAAAAACATAATATCTTTATCGTTGTTTAACAAATCAATATATTTGGTTATTAGATTTTTATCAACTAAATCATATAGAATACAATCTTCCTGAGAATAAATGACATAATCGGTGTCAATCTTTGAAATCCCTAATAACATTTGTTCATAGTAGTCCGAATTATCGTCATATATAACATCAGTTATTCTATTATCATTTATTGGGGAATTAACTAATACAACATGATTAACCCCATCAAAATAGGTTTCATATGAATCAAGATACATTTGATGAACGTCAGAACAATTAGAATGTGTATAAGTTAGTACTGTTAAATTATTCATGATTTAATAACTTTAAGAATTGCATGTCCTTTATTTGCGTAACCCTCAAAAATTTTCTCCTCAATTACCTCAACCTCAAAAAAATGTCTAACTTTATCAACAAAGTCATAGTGGAAATAATCATCAATGATAATGTAAGTACCATTTTTAATTCTATTTTTTATGTAGAAATTAGAGAAATTTCGACCATTACCATGGGGACCGTCAATTATAACTAAATCATAGTTATCTTTTAATTCTGAGAAATCAACATCGTAGGTTGAGTTTTTAATAGTAGCGTCAAACTCCCCCTCAACTTTTTTAAAGTTATCTCTAATGAATGTTTTATTTTCAAACATCTCAGTATAGTTTTCGTCACTACAAGATATTAAGTCAGTCACCATTAAGTTTAGATAGTCGTGTTTCTCACCGTTATAACAATAGAATTCACTATCATCAAAACTATCAATTGTGTAATTTAAATTCAGTTCATTTCTAACATCAATTAAAAATTCGGTAGATTTACCTGAACCAAATTCAATAATACTAGTTATTTGATTATTTTTGATAATGTCAATAATATGTTCTAATGTTGGTGTACATAAACCCCAATCATCATTTGAATATAATCTTAAATCTTTAATCATAATTATTTTATTTTATTTTTAATGTATAACGCGTCACCCCAAGTCTCGTTATCCCAAGACCAAGATGTCTCAACTCGACTGAACCCAAACGTTTTTAGATATTCATCAATTTCATTAACGTCAGGACAACCCATGTAAAGTTCTTCATTGTTCACTTCACATATAATGTTATCAATTTTGTCTAAGAATTTTTCACCACCTTTTAATACTTCCAACTCGTAACATTGAGTATCAATTACCATAACATTGAATCTATCACTGTATGATAAAAAGTTATCTAATTTAGTTATTTTAACATCTATTTTTTCGGTGAAAACTATGTGTGGGTAGTAATTAATATGTTTTAATGGTTCTAATATTGAACTTGATTTACAATCATTGACATTCTCAATGTTCATAGTTATTTCACCTTCAGTATCACCTAACGCAGTGTTAAACACCAAATAATCTTCAGAGTATCTTGTCTTTAGTTTGTTAAATATTTTAGGTATAGGTTCAAATAACATAATGTTTTTAATACCAAGTTTCTCGTATAACTCAACTTCTTGACCTTCATGTGCTCCGACATGAATAATACCTTTAAAGGTTAAATCATATTTTTTTATTAAATCTTCTATATCAATTTTTAAACCCATTAATAATTATTTTCACAATTTTATCGGAACTATTACCTTCACCATAAGGACAAATATAGTTGATTTCCTTATTTTTTAAATGATGGTCAAATTCACTCTTTAGATTTTTGGGGGAATTAATTAAAAATGAACTCTTATCTAAACTTTCCTGTCTTTCAGTAGTATTACGACAAACTAAACATTTCTTATTAAAAAAAGAACATTCTTCCTGTAGACCCCCACTATCGGTAATAACCAATGAACACTTAATTAAGACCTCAATCAACTCTTCATGAGATAACGGGTCAATTACCTTAACGTTAGTTAATAAATGTTTATGTTTACTAACATTAGGGTTTGGGTGTATAGGTAAAATAAAATCATACTGAGGATATTCCTTAGAAAGTTCATTTATAACGGAAAACCATTCATGAATTAAATCGTGATTTTCTCGTCTATGAAGTGTAATCAGAATTTTATTAGTATATTCACATCTTTCACGATATTCTAATAAATTATCTAAAACGGTATTACCGACAACATATGATTTACCGATTACCTGTTCATCAAGTAAATTATTGTAGTTCTGTTCAGTTGGGCAAAAATTAATATCTGAGATTCTTGAAACAATTTGTCGATTTAATTCTTCAGGATATGGATTCTCTAAATCATAAGTCCTTAATCCAGACTCTAAATGAATTACTTTAATTTTTCTATGGAACGATGATAAAGAAATACCTAATACCGATGTTGTATCGCCTTGAACTAAAACATACTCAATATCATTAAACCATTCGTCAGGAATTGATAAACAATTCATTAGAATATTATTCAATCTGTTTTCTGAATATTCTTTAAAGTTTAACACATAATCCGATTCTTTACTTACAATATCTTTATGTTGGCCTGTAAATAAAATTTTGTAATTAATATTATTTAATTTAAACTTATCAATTAATGGTTTTATTTTAATATATTCGGGTCTTGTTCCGTAAGTTAATAGTATCATTATTTAGTTATCATTAATAATTTTAAACCCATTATTAATTAGATGGTTATAATATGCGTTCATTTCTTGCATCCTACCAGGCAATGCGGATGTTGGTCTAACATTTCCAAAATGCCAACCTAAAGTACTTCCCCACATTTCAATATCATCTTTTGGATGAGGTGGAACATAAGTATTTAAACCGAAATATTTTTGGATTGAATAAGAGAAGTGCATATCTTCCCCAACATAGTCAAAACCATCAGGTCGTAACTCCCTCCAAAATGCGGTTAACCATTCACGTTTAAAAAACCAACAATGACCTACAATATCAACTCTTGTGGTTTCTTCATTTGGAACGTCCCAACCAACTCTAATATGTTGTAAGTAATTGTGTGGTGAATCATAAATTAATCCAATTGTACCAAGTAGTCCTTCATGGGTCTCCATAGTTTTTAAACAATTCTCAAACCATTTTTTACCAGGAACCGTGTCATCATCAAATACACAAATATATTCTGTTTTAGCGTTTAAAGCAAATGCGAAACGAGCCCAAACACCTAAATTTTTATTAGATTTTGCGGTGGTTAATTCATTAGTTATTGTATCATCAAACCCTTCACTATTATTTTGCCACAACATAATTTCTTTAGGTTGTATTGTCTGACTATTTATTGCATCTAATTGTGTTGATAAAAACTCAGGTCTTAAATAACCATTTAATATTACTGTTATATCATTCATTTTTTAAAATTTTGAAATTTCATTATAATATTGTGTACCTGGTATCATGTACGGTCTAGTTATCCTACCATGAACATATTCATCAATTGATGACCCAACATCAACATATGTGTTATTAGGGTTGTTAATATATAAATGGTGAATAATTATTTCTGAGATAGGTCCGCAAGAAATAAAGAAA
>Ga0114969_10003319_pt1 | contig 13016 bp, 10 predicted proteins | sample M_130807_MF_Meta_FD_87316 | JGI IMG/M metagenome (GOLD analysis project Ga0114969, IMG submission 87316) | Freshwater microbial communities from Lake Montjoie, Canada to study carbon cycling - M_130807_MF_MetaG | ecosystem: Environmental > Aquatic > Freshwater > Lake | place: Lake Montjoie...
AACTTCAGCGCGAAGCCCGACGAGCCCATCCTGTCGATCGCGACGATCACGTTCGTGCAGTGAGGCGGTCACCGTTCATTCTGGCGGCGATTTCGATCGGCGTTCTGCTGCGTACTTCGACGCTGAACCATCACAGCCTGTGGCTCGACGAGGCATTCAGTGTCATCGCCGCTTCGACGCACTCGGCGTCCGCAATCTGGTCGCCGGGTGTCGACGCGATCCACCCGCCCCTGTACTACCTCGTGCTGCACGCGTTCCTCTCGCTCTTCGGCGTCAGCGAGATCGCGGCTCGGCTGCCCTCAGCACTGGCATCGATCGCCAACATCGGTCTGATCTGGTGGCTCGGACAGCGGCTGTTCCCTGGTCGCAGCGTCGGCGTCGTCGCGGCCCTGCTTCTGGCGGTCTCGCCACTGGATTTCTGGTATGCGCAGGAAGCGCGGATGTACGAGATGGTCACGACCGCCGGCCTGGTGCTCGCCCTCGGCCTCGTGATCGAGACGTGGTGGTCACCGCTCCTCATCGTGCTCGGCCTCGCGGGCGGGCTGTATCTGGATCACACGATGTGGCCGCTCGCGATGTTCGTCGTGAGCCTCGGTCTTGTGCGGTGGAGCCACGAGGGGCGCTCGCGCATGCACGGCAGTCGCATCGCAATCGGCGTCGCCATCGCCATGGCGCTCTATTGGCCGATGTGGCCGCACGCGTTGGTCGCATTCGGTGAACTCGATCGTGTCTCACTGTTCAAAGCCACGAGCGGTGTCATGGGCTGGCGGGCGCTCAGGACGTATTCGATGCCGGTCGTCATGGCCGGATGTGCCGCGTTTGCGTTGGGCATCGTTCGCGTGGCTGACTCGGTGCTGCAGCGCTTCGGGTGCGAGCGCTGGCTCCAGCGACTGGTCGTGGCCGGTTTTGTGCTGGCCACGGTTGCGCTCGCGGTGCCGCGCGCCTACAGCCTGAAACAGGTGTTGGTGTGCGGAGGGCCGATTGTGGTTTTGTTTGCGGCGTGGGCGTTAGACGCCGGCGGCATAGGCCGCCGCGTCGCCGTCGTTGGTGCGATCTCGTTCTGCGCACTCGCACTGACGTTTGTGACGCCGCGCGCAGATTGGCGCGGGGTGGCGGCGTATCTCGCCGGTTCTCAGCTCGCGCACGCCGCCGTTGTGCTTGATCCGCCGTACAACGAGCAACCCTACGCGTTTTATCGGCGTGCACCTGCGGCCATCACAGGGCCCGTCGAATCACGCGATGCCATCACCAACGTTGACGATGTCTGTCTGGTGGCCGAGCGCTTCGGAACCAGCCCGCCGACATCGAAGACGGAAGCCTGGATGGATGCCCACTTGAAGCTGGTGGCGACCATTCCGTTTGCGCGCCTCGAACTCCGCTGTTACGCCCCGAAGTAGCACTCGGACGGTCTAGAATGGCGGCTGTTGACGATGTTCACGTTTCGGATCGCTGATGATGGTCGCCGTTTGCTGGCGACGTGGGAATTGGGCGCAGCGCGCGCCGGGCTCGACCTGGCCGGAGTGCATGCGCTCCTCGCCGCGCAGGGATTCAGCGACCTCGCGCTCGACGACACGGCGATGGCCGACCTGATCGAAGCCTGCAAGACGGCCACAGAATCGTTCGAGTGGCAGGTCGGCGAGCGACGCGACGGCGCCTGTCGCATTCACGTGGATCCCGACAAGATGATCGCGCGGCTGACGCTCGAGCGGCCGTTCGGTGGTCTGGCCGTGACCGAAGCGCAGATTCGCGAGCGCCTCAAGGACGTCGGCGTCTCAATGGGCGTCCTCGACGACGCGATCACTGAGGCGTTGGAGGCGGGTGCGGCCGACCGAATCGTTGTCGCGCGAGGTGTCCCGGCGGAGCCCGGCGTCGATTCGGCGTTCGTCAACCTTGTGCCCGTTCAGCAGGCTCGGCGCCCACACGCCGACGAGCACGGCGTGACGGACTATCGCGATCTTGGCCGAATCGCCGTCGTAGAACCGGGCGATGCGTTGATGCGCCGAACCCCGGCCACCCCCGGCGTTGATGGATACGACATCACAGGCGCGGTGCTAGTGGCGAAGCCCGGCAAGGCAACAACATACGCAGAGAAACTGCCGGGCGTCGTGCGAGACTCCGCGGATCCGGAGTTGCTGCGCGCCGCCATCGTTGGGCGCGTGGTTGGCATGTCCAATGGCGTCACGGTGGAGCCGTCGATTGATTTTGCGCAGGTCGACATGTCCACCGGCAATGTGGACTTCGAGGGTAGCGTCCTGGTTCTGGGTGATGTGCTGGCGCGCATGAAGATTCACGCGACCGGCGACGTGATCGTGAAGGGAACCGTGGCCGGCGCCGACATCCTGGCCGGCCGTCAGGTGATGCTGCTCGGCGGGTTCAAAGGTGCGCTTGACGATGAAGACGATGGGGATCATGGGTCGAGCCACAAGTACACGATCCGCTGCGGCGGGTCGTTTCATGCGCGCTTCGTGGAGTACGCGCATGTGGAGTCTGGCGCCGATATTCTGATCGAGGACCATGCCATGTTCAGCACGCTGGTCGCGGCCAACAACGTCGTGGTCGGCGGTTCGAGTGCGAAGGGGCAGATCGTGGGCGGCAGCATCACGGCGCTCGGCCGGGTGACGGCCACGAAGTACGGCGCCACGTCCGGCGCGAAGACGCTCGTGCAGGTCGGCCTCGATCCGCGACACCGGCTGCACTGTGACCATCTCGAATCGGAAATCGTCAGACTCGAAGCGGCCGATCCCGGCGGTGCAGATCTGCTGCGGCTGCGCGACGAGGTGGAGATTCTGCGTGCCAGGCTGGCGATTGCTGATCACGCCTGCGTCAGCGTGGGGCGGACGATCTATCCGGGCACGCAGATTCGCATCGGTGCCAAGCGCTGGTCGTCGGTCGATGAGCACACGAGCGGTGTGTTCCGCGTGGTCGAAGGGGAAGTGATGCTCTGCCCGCAGTAATACAATGAGTCGCACCCACGCCGGGGTGGCGAAACTGGCAGACGCACAGGACTTAAAATCCTGAGAGGTTCATCCCTCGTGCGGGTTCGATTCCCGCCCCCGGCACTCTCCTTCGCCAATCGCTCGCGGCTCGGGGGCAGGCTCCTCCAGTCTGGGCCTCGCTGAGCTCCGCTGCCATCCCCGGAAGTAGCCCGTCGTGCTAGAGTCCGCCGCGGAGGTTCCACCCATGGTCATCAAACGTGTCGGCGTGATGTCGGTCGGGAAGATGTACGGCGCAATGTGCGCAGGAATCGGGTTGTTGCTCGGCGTGCTGTTCGCGGCGTTTGGGGCGCTCGGTGCCGGGCTGGCGTCGGCAGGCGGGGGCAGCGGCATGCCGTTGGCCGGCATTGGCGTGGCCGCGGTGGTTGTGTTTCCGCTGCTCTACGGCCTTTTCGGCTTCATCGGCGGCCTGATCGGTGGCGCGATCTACAATCTCGTGGCGGGCGTCGTCGGCGGAATCGAAATCGAAACGACGTAGGTCGTGCGCGCGAGCATCGCGAAGTAGGCCCTACTTCGCGATGTAACCCCATTTGCCCGACTTGTAGTCACCGATGCGCACAAGCGCGAGCCCTTCGCGGAAGCCCTTGCTGATGATGTCGCGCGCGTCGAACTGCGGCGCGATCACCATCGCGCCGGTCTTGCCGATGAAGCCCCACTTGCCGGTATTCGCGTCGCCGACGCGCACGGCGGCCAAGCCGTCCATGAACGGATCCGCGAAGTCGAACGTGGCGGCAATCACCATCTTGCCGGCCTTGTCGATGTAGCCCGACTTGCCGGTCTTCTCGTCGCCGACGCGCACGGCAGCGAGCCCGTCACTGAATGTGCTCGCGCCCTGATACTGCGGCGCGATGATCATCGCGCCGCTCTTGTCGATGAACCCCCACATCCCAGCGGCATCGTCACCCACACGCACCGTGGCGACACCCTCACGAAATGACGACGCCTGCACGAACTGCGGGGCGATCACGAGTGTGCCCGATGTGTTGACGAACCCCCAGCGCCCGGTCTTCGCGTCGCCGATGCGGATTGGCGCCAGACCCTCGCTGAATCGGTCGGCCAGATCAAAACGCGTCTGGATGGCCAACGCGCCGGTGGTGTTGATGAACCCCCACTTAGCGTCGGGGTCGTCGAGCAGTTGCACCGCGGCAAGACCCTCGCTGAAGTCGTCGGCAAAACTGAACTGCGGCGCGATCTTCACGGCGCCAGTCTTGTCGATGAAGCCCCACTTGGCGTCCGCGGACTCGCCGATCTGGACAGGCGCCAGTCCGCTGCTGAAATCGCCGGAAAACAGGTACTGCGCCGGAATCACGAGCGTGCCGCGCTTATTGATGAAGCCCCATTTGCCTGGGGCCTCACCGATCTGGACGCCCGCGAGCCCCTCGCTGAAGCTGGACGCCGCCGAATACTGTGCCGCGATCGCGAACTGGCCCGCGACAGGAGCGCGCGAGCATGCGGCGCTGGTGAACACGGTGGCGATGAACGCTATGATGGCGCGAGAGGGCACGCCGGTAGCCTATCCCATGGAAATGCGACTCGATCGTCGATCGTTCATCCTCACCACGGTCACGGCGTTGACCGCAGCGCTTGCCGCGTGCGGGCGCGAACGTCCTGTGTCGGTCAACCGCCGCACCGTGTCGCCGCCATCTGCGCCCGGCGCACCTGGGCCCAACACCGTCACCATCATTGATTTTGCCGACAACGGCGGCCGCATTGGTCCGGTCGATGTCGCGAAAGTCGTGAAGACGGATGCCGAATGGCGCGAGCAGCTGTCGGACCTGTGTTACACGGTCACGCGCAAGGAAGGTACGGAGCGGCCGTTCACCGGGCCGCTGAACAAGGAGCACCGCAAGGGCATCTTCCGGTGCATCTGCTGTGACACGGCGGTCTTCAGTTCGGAAGCGAAGTTTGAATCCGGGACGGGCTGGCCGAGTTTCTGGCAGCCGATCGCGCCCGAGAACGTCACCGAGACGACGGACGTGAGCTTTGGCATGACGCGCACCGCGGTGTCGTGCGCGCGATGTGATGCGCATCTCGGACACGTGTTCCCCGACGGACCGCCGCCCACCGGGCAGCGCTACTGCATGAACTCCGCCGCGATGACGTTCTCGCGAATGGCGTAGCGCCGCGCGCTCAGCGAAGCCCGAGCGCCGTACGAATTTCGGAAAATGTCCTGGGCTGTGTTGCGCCGGAGCCCAACAGCGGGATGGTCGGCGGATTGAGATCCCGGCTCGATGTCGTGATGCGTCCGCTGAAACGGCCGGTGCCGCGCATGGCTGTGTTGGAAAACGTCAGTTCCACTGTGCCGTCAATCCGGCCCACTCCGGTCTGCGAGATCTGAAGCGCGGTCGCCGTGCCGAAGTTCTGGTCGAGGCGCGATGCCGACAGCGAGGTGTTTGAGCCAAACGCGCCATCGGCCGTGAAGCCGAACGCTGCCGTGAAGCCGAAGGTCGACGACGAGAGCAGCCACTGCGCGGTGATCGCGTTGTCGACCTGCTTCATCTTCAGATTGAACGTTCCACTGAGGCCAGACGCAAAGGTGTTGCAGAATCCCGCACTGGCGAAGTCGCCGCTCTCGGTGCATCCCGAGACCACATAGGTGCCCGACCAGGCGTCATTGAAGTCGCCGACGACGGTGAGGCGCTTCGTGCCGCGGCTGCCGGCGGCGCTGTCAAAGAAGATCGTGAGGTCGCCCGGGCTGAGGGTGGTGACGACACCAGACGGACTGACGGTCGCGACTGCGGGAGCGTCAGTGCCCCACGTGCCGGCCGGCGCGGTGTCGACCGGGCCGCCGCCTATGGTGACGGCTGCCGACATTTGCTGGGTGCCGCCGAGCGAGACGCGCGATTGTCCAGAAGACACCGACGTCGAGGATGGCAGGGCGACCGCCGTCGTGGTGGATGGTGACGATGGCGAGGTGGGCGTAGTGACAGCTCCGCAACCAACGGCCAGGCAAACGAGACCAGACAGGGCCACTACGCGCATATGAAGTTCTCCCACGGCGAGTATCGCCAACTTGGGTGGTCATGGCAAGCGGAACCTTAAGACCTGCGTAAGACGTGCCCGATACATTCCTGCTTCACAGGAGAGTGTGTATGGACACATCGCAGAAGAACTTCCGCTGGATCGTCGGGGTCTCCCTCGCTTCGCTGCTCGTGCTGATCGGCTCGCGCCGGCCGCTCGAAGGCCAGAACGGGTCGATCGACGCGTCCAACGGATTCGATAACCAGACCAACGGCGCCATCTCGCAGCAAGACTTCGTGCAGGCGCGCCTCACATTCGAAGAACGGGACGACATTCAAAAGGGCCTCGGGCCGGTCTACAACGCGCAGAGCTGTGTCGAGTGTCACCAGAACCCGATCACGGGCGGTGCGTCGCAGGTATCGGTGTTGCGCGCCGGGCACTTCGACGGCACGAACTTCTTTGATCATCCTGGCGGCTCGCTCATTCAGGACCGCGCCATTGTGGCCGGTCTGCAGGAACATGTGCTGGCCGGCAACGAAGTGCGCGCGTTCCGGATGTCGTTGAGCATTCTGGGCGACGGATTCATCGAAGCGATCGACGATGGCACGATCATGAACATTGCGAGGAACCAACCCGCGAACATGCGCGGCGAGGTGGTGCAGGTGCCGATCCTCGAAGCGCCGGGCACGACGCGCGTCGGGCGCTTTGGCTGGAAGTCGCAGCACGCGAGCCTGCTGTCGTTTTCGGCCGACGCCTATCTCAATGAAATCGGCATCACGAACCGGCTGTTGTTGCTGGAGAACTCCTCGAATGGCAACTCGGTCGCGGCCGCTGATCGCGTGCCGGACCGCGGGCCGAGCGGGGAAGACGCGGACGACGACATCGACATCTTCGCCCAGTTCATGCGTGCGACCAAGGCGCCGAGCCGCGACGAAAATCTGGCGCGCCGAGCCGACGCGCTGGCCGGGGCCGTACTCTTCAATGCGGTGGGCTGCAATACCTGCCACGTCACCGACATCACGACGGCGCCGGCCGGACGGTCACTGAACGGTGGGACGTTCACGGTGCCGCCGGCGCTCGGCAACAAGGCGATTCATCCCTACAGCGACTTCCTGCTGCACGACATCGGCACCGGCGACGGCATCGTGCAGAACGGCGGTCAGGGCACACGCAACAAACTGCGCACCCCGCCGCTCTGGGGCCTGCGCACACGCAGTCGCCTGATGCACGACGGGTTCTCGGTCTCGCCGTTCGATGCCATCACCCGGCACGGCGGGGAAGCGATCAACGTGCTGCGCCTGTTCAATGCGCTCCGGGATGATCAGAAACTGGCTTTGATTGCCTTTCTGAACTCGCTGTAGGTATCCCTCGTCATGTGTCTATACTGACGCCTATGTCGTTGCTCTGGTGGCACTGGATCGTGGTCGGCCTCCTCCTCATTCTGGGAGAAATGGCCTCAGCCGGCGGGTTCTACGTCATCTTTTTTGGCGTCGCCGCCCTGCTGGTCGGCATTCTGGCCGCCTTCGGTGCCGCCGGACCCGGCTGGGCGCAAATGATCCTGTTCTCGGTGCTCTCAGTGAGCTCGCTCGCGCTCTTCCGCAGCCCCCTCCTGAAGTGGATGCAGCTCGACCCTCAGCGGCCGGCGGTCGATCCACTGATCGGCGAAATTGGTATTACCCAGGAAGACATCGTGCCCGGCGGCGTTGGACGACTGGAACTGCGAGGCACCTCGTGGTCAGGGCGCAACGCGACGTCGTCAGCCCTGGTTCGCGGCACCCGGTGTCGCGTCGTGCGAGTGGAAGGTTTGATGTTGCACGTCGAGCCTGAAGGAGGCCGCGCCTGATGGACGCACTTACGATCGTCGCACTGGTTCTGATCTTTCTGATCTTCGTCGTGATCGCCAAGACGGCGGTCGTGGTCCCTCAGCAGAATGCCTTCATCGTCGAGCGGGTCGGTCGGTATCACGCCACACTCCAGGCCGGCTTCCACGTGCTCGTGCCGTTCATCGATTCGATTCGCTACCGGCATTCGCTGAAGGAAGTGGCGATCGACATTCCCGCGCAGGTCTGCATCACGCGCGACAACGTGCAGGTGGGCGTGGACGGCATCCTCTATATGAAGATTCTGGATCCGGAACGCGCGTCGTACGGCATCTCGAACTTCAACTTCGCGATCACCCAGCTGGCGCAGACCAACCTGCGAAGCGAGATCGGCAAGATCACGCTCGACAAGACCTTTGAAGAGCGGACCAACATCAACTCCGCCGTCGTGACCGAACTCGACAAGGCGTCCGAGTCGTGGGGCGTGAAGGTGCTGCGCTACGAAATCAAGAACATCACGCCGCCGCACGATGTGCTGGCCGCGATGGAAAAGCAGATGCGCGCCGAGCGAGAGAAGCGCGCGGTGATTCTGACGTCGGAAGGCACGCGCGACGCGGCCATCAACAACGCCGAAGGCGACAAACAGCAGGTCATTAAAGCCTCAGAAGCGCGCCGCCAGCAGCAGATCAACGAGGCCGAGGGGCAAGCCGCCGCGATTCTGGCCGTGGCCACCGCCACCGCCGAAGGCATCCGCAAGGTCGCCGAGACGATTCAGCAGCCCGGCGGCGTCGAAGCCACCCAGTTGCGTGTCGCCGAGCAGTATGTGAAACAGTTCGGTGAGCTCGCCAAGGCCGGCACGACGGTCGTGCTCCCGGCCAACGTCGCAGATGTCGCGTCGATGGTCGCGCTGGCGACGAAAGTGTTCAAGACACAGTAGCCAAGAGCAATCCACCGTGAAGGACGTGAAGACAGACTTTCAAAGAGCTCTTTGAAAAACTGCCTTCACGCCCTCCACGTCCTCTACGGTGAGCGGACGGGCGGCGGGCTAAAGCCCGCCGCCTACGTACATCACTTCAGCGTAGCGTCACCCACAAACCCGCCCCCAACGCGATGCCCAGTAGCGCCAGGCCCGCGCCGGCCCAGAGGCGGTATTTTCCGCGACCCAGCACGAGCACGATCGACGTCTTCACAACGGTGTTGGCCAGAATGCCGATCGTGATGGCGTTGATCACCGTCTCGACGGCGGTGCCGGCCTGCGCGCTCTTGGCCATCGACAGGGTGAGAGCATCGACGTCGGTAAGGCCGAGCACGGCGGCCGAACCGTAGATGCCGTTCGTGCCGAAACTGTTGCGGACGAAGGCCAGCCCGATCAGCACGACCTGAAAGAGCAATGCCATCTTGATGGCAGCGACAAACTGCAGAGGGTTCTCACCGTGCGGTGCCTGCGCTGGGCCCGTCGTCTTGGTCCGCATCCCCCAGAGCGTCAGGGCGACAGCAATCAGAAACGGTGCCACAAACATCGGCGCGAGCCGAAGCGGCAGCGCCGGTGCCAGCACGCCGGCCGCAATCGTCACGCGCAGGAACAGCATGGCGTTGGCTCCCATCACGCCCGAAGCGAGTGCGCCATCCACCCTGCGAGTGGTGCGGCTCAACTGCGACATCGTCAGTGTCACTGACGTTGACGAGATGAAGCCACCGAGAATGCCCGAGATGGCATAGCCCTGCTGGCTGCCCACGGTGCGGCGGATCACATAACTCAGAAAACTCAGGCCCGAGAAGAAGAGCACGAGCGCCCAGAGTTCGCGCGGACGGATGGCGTCGAACGGGCCATACGGACCGGCGGGCAGGAGCGGCAGCACGACGAGGGCCATGACGGCGAATCGCGCACCGGCGGCGATCCCGTCATCGTCGATCTGTGTCACCCACGCATGCAGTCGGGTCTTCTCGATCAGGAGCAGCACGGTGAGTGCCGTCACGCCCATCGCCAATGTCGTGAGTCCCATCCCCGCCAGCACGCCGGTCGCGAGCACCACGACGCCGGCGACTTCTGTCGTGCCGTCGATGTCCTGCCGGCTCGCGCGCGCGTAACCGATCGCGATCAGGGAAGCTGCCGACGTCAGCAGGACAACGGCCAGTGCGCGGCCGTCCGCGAGCCACAGCCAGCCGCTGATGCCTGCCAACGCCCCGAGCATCGTGAATGTTCGCAGGCCGGCCAGTCGCGCATGAGGCCCGGAGGCATGTCCCGACCACTGGCGTTCCACGCCGACCGCGAGGCCACTGAGGGTCGCGACCAGCAGGTGGAGGACCGCAGACAGGTCAAGGGACATCCTGTCTACATGTTAGGGCAAAGGGGGCGGTGCCCGGACCTACTGCAGGAACTGTCGCAGACGCGCTGACAGCGCGTCCATATCTGCGCGGAGTTGATCGACCATACTGAGCGCGCGCCCGACGTGGCCCTCGGCGCAGAGTTGTTCGATCGCTGCGGCGGCCGACGTGTCGGCGCCCGCAAAGTATTGCCCGGCGCCTTTGAGCGAGTGCGCTACGGCGCGGGCTTGCACCGCGTCGCCCAGTTCGAGCGCGCGCGTGAGGCGCGCCATCTGACCGGGCGCGGTCGAGAGAAACAGACTCGCGACATGCCGCACCAGACCGGGGTCGCTGATCACTGGCGCAATCGATGCCGCATCCGGCACCGTCATCGGGACGTCGCCGGACGATCCGCCAAACTGCGCGAGCACGTCAAAGAGCGCGCGCTGATCGAGCGGTTTCGAGAGATAGGCGTCCATGCCGGCCGCGAGGCACTGCTCGCGATCTTCATCCATGGCACGGGCCGTCATCGCGACGACGGGGATACGCGGACTGACGGCGGCGAGCTCGCGCTGACGCAGACGGCGGGTCGCGTCGAGCCCGTCGAGCACCGGCATTTGCAGGTCCATGAGCACGAGGTCGTACGACTCGCTCGCGAGCTTGTCGAGCGCTTCCTGACCGTCGAGGGCCGACGCCACAGCATGGCCCCACTTTTTTAGCACCGCGCCGACCACGGCCTGGTTCACCTCATGGTCATCGGCAACCAAGATGCGCAGTGGACGCACGGGCGGTCGCGTGTGCGGCAGCAGACTCGCATGATGCGGGTCGGTGCCAAACGCTCCACGCAGCAGTTCGGTCAACGGCTGCTGCGTGACGGGCTTCACGAGATAGAGCGCCCCGGCGGCGATGGCGCGTTCGGCTTCCATCGGCGATTCCCGGTTGCGAATGAGCAGCACGACGCGAGGCACGCGGAACGGCGCGGCACGCAGTCGCGCCGCGAGCTCGAACCCGTCAACGCCCGGCAGACTGGCATCGATGATGGCCAGCTCGAGCGCATGCGGGCCCAGCGCGGCCTCAGCGGCGGCGAGCGCGGCGTGGCCACCGTTGGCGGTGCGCAGGTCTACCGGCCAGATCGACAGTGCTTCAGCGAGGGCCGCCTGCGCGGGGAGGTTGCCGTCGGCGATCAGCACACGAAGTCGCCGATCGCCCCACGGTGCCTCGGCCTGCTCGACGTTACCGGCGCGGCCAAACCACGCGATGAATGAAAACGTGCTGCCCCGGCCCGGCTCGCTGTCGACCCACAGGCGGCCGTCCATCAGGCCGACCAGTTCGTTCGCGATCGTCAAGCCGAGTCCGGTGCCGCCGTATTTGCGTGTGCTCGAGCCGTCGACCTGCGTGAACGCTTCAAAGATCGCGGCCTGGCGATCCTTGGGGATTCCAATCCCGGAGTCGCGTACCGAGAAACGCAGCGCCAGTCGGCCACCACGCTCTTCTTCCACCTCCACGCGCAGCACAATTTCGCCCGCTTCCGTGAACTTGACCGCGTTCCCGATCAGATTGGTGAGGACTTGTCGCAGTCGCACCGGATCACCCGTCAACGCGGCGGGCACGTCGTGTTCGACGTGACACACGAGCTCGATGGGACGATGGTGGGCGCGCGCGGTGAACATGCGAAGGGTCGCACCGGCCACATCGCGCAGCCGCATCGGAATCTGCTCGAGCGGCATGCGTCGGGCCTCGACGCGCGCCAGATCGAGAATGTCGTTGACGATGTGGGTGAGCGATTCGGCCGAGTCGCGCAGCACGCCCACCATGTCGCGTTGCTCGCGCGTCAGGGGCGAGTCGAGGAGCAGATCCGAACTGCCGAGGACGCTGTTGAGCGGCGTGCGCAACTCGTGACTCACATTGGCGAGAAATTCGCTCTTGGCCTTGCTCGCATTCTCCAGTTTCGCGAGTGCCGACTCCAGCTCCCGTCGTCGATCTGCGGCGTCGCGCGCCGCCTGCTCGGCGATGCGCCGGGCGTCAGACAACTTGTTTCGTCGCGCCTCCGCCGTGCGTGCCGTCAGCGCGATGTACATCGACATGATGTAGAGAAACGAGCCCTTGGCAATTTCGACAGGCCATTGGAGGTCGCGGTGCTCAACGAAGCCGACGTACGACATCAGCAGAAAGAACATCAACGGGCCGGTGTGCGCAAAGAAGAGCGCTCGTTTGAATGTCGTCGCGACCTGATCGGCCGGTCGTGCGATGAACACCAGCCACATCAGGCTATGGTTGGCGCCCGATACATAGACCACACACGCGAGCACGACGACGTCGAAGACGAGGAAGACATCGCCGATGTCGACTGACGAGTCGGGTGACCAGAGGACGGCGATGGTGACCCAGGCGAGGAGTGCGTATGCGGCCAGCACGCCCGTGATGTAGAACGAGTCGCCCCACGAGAAGTGGCCCTGCACGAGCCAGTTGTGCACGATGACGCCGATGGCGTTGAGGAAGAACCCAATCAGTCGGAGCTGCGGGACCTCGACGGTCTGAAAGCGTTTGAATCGCTGACGCCGCGCCTGACGGGCGGCGTTCGAGTCAAAAGCAAATGTGGCCGAGTAGTCGTCGAGTGCCACGTCAGTACGGTCGCAATGCGTCAGCCAGGCGCGCAAGCCCACCTTCGAGGTTGACCGTGGCGCCCGCGACGCTGATGCGCAGATGTGCCGGCGCGTGGAAGAACCGGCCCGGCACAACCGTCACGCCGTGTTCGCGAGCCGCGCGCGCAGCAAAGTCGCCGGCATCGTCGACGCCGCGAAGACGCGGAAAGAGAATCGTGGACGTGATGTGGCCGGCCGCGTCCGGGAGTTGGAGCATCGGATGCGCGTCGAGAAAGGCGCGCACCAGGCCGATGTTGTGGCTGACGTGGCGGTGCGCCCGCGCCCCCAGTTGCGCG
>Ga0114969_10003320_pt1 | contig 13012 bp, 9 predicted proteins | sample M_130807_MF_Meta_FD_87316 | JGI IMG/M metagenome (GOLD analysis project Ga0114969, IMG submission 87316) | Freshwater microbial communities from Lake Montjoie, Canada to study carbon cycling - M_130807_MF_MetaG | ecosystem: Environmental > Aquatic > Freshwater > Lake | place: Lake Montjoie...
TACCCTTATGTATATGACCTTGGCTTGGCTTGGAAACAACATACTGGCTTGCCATTTGTTTTTGCTGCATGGGTGGCGAATCAGCCTATTCCTTCAGAATTCATGGCTGCTTTTGAAGCAGCTAATGGGTATGGTTTAGCACATTTGGACGAGGTAATCGCCTTAATACCTGAGCAGGAGCAAGTGTATGATTTGCATAAGTATTACACAGAGAACATTAGTTATGTATATGATGAAGAAAAGAAACAGGGCTTGGAACGCTTTTTAGAAGTACTAGAATAGTATTACTTTCTTTTAAACAATGCAGGTATTTTATTCCTAATTAGATCGTTGAAGAAATCCAAAATCTCAGGGGCGGGATTGATCCAATAAGCTAAACCGTAAAATGCAATACCATAAGTAAACGATTGTATTCCTATATTAATTACAAAATTATTGTTTGATGGTATTTGATGAACAAGTAGCATTATGCCAATACTTAAAAATAAAAATATTCCATGTTTCCAAGTATAGGGTTGTAAATTAAATTTTTTATAAAGAAATCCAAATCGAACACAATTATATAAGGTAAGTGCAACTAAGTTAGAAAATGCTAAACCTTCTAATCCGTAATTTTTAATTAAATAATAATTTAATGGGAGTGATAATATTATGTAAAATACATTCGTATAAAAATCAAATCTCCAATAATTAGAAGTACTTATTATCTGGCTATTTACACCAGTACCTAAGTCGATTAATTTAGCCAAGCCTAAAATAAAAATTAGTTTTGTTAAGGCGTCATAACCTCCGCCTTGTTTGTTGCTAATCCAATTTAAAAAAGCTACTAAATTTTCAATATTTAACCAGACGAGCCCAAATAATAAAATACCTATAGCCAATAAATTAGATACGCTTTTATGATAAATATGTTTGATATTGGCCAAATCTTTATTTTTCCAAGATTCAGCTAAAACGGGGATGGTAATGGATGTTAAGCTGCGTTGTGGAATTTCCAGTATGGCGGAAACGTAAGTCGCAATTGCAAATATACCTGTATCACTTAATCCGCGAAGCCCAAAAATCAAAAATGTATCATTGGTTCGTGCTAATAAATTAAAAAATTGTCCTGCAAAAACGAATAATGCAAAGCTAATCATTCTGCCTCGAAGCCTTCTTGTGACACTGCTAATTTTGAAATTGCTAATTGACCATTTATTTGACTGAATTAAATTTGACAAAAGAACAAGTGTTGGGATTGCATATATGCAGCTAAATAATGCAATGAATGTTGCCAGATTTATGAATTTAAAACCAAAGGCCAGAATTAAAATAGTTGTTATAATACGAATAATAGTTTCTTTTAAAAAATTGGTCACAACTCCTTTTTGCAATCCCCATGCAAAACTCTCTAACCAATAAAACATTAAAAGAAAAAATGTATAAATATAAACATAATTGAAATTTTCGGCTAAACTAGGGGACTTGCCTAATTTTCGTATTATAAAATCTTTCTGTTGCCATCCAATTAATAATAAAATTCCAAATCCTATTAAATTAACTACAAGTGTTATAAATGGAAGTTCGTTTTTTTTAGCGCCTAAATATTGGTTATAAAAGGGAAAGAATTTGTAAACGACAGGTAGCGTGCCTAAAGTACAGAAGACGGATAAGGTTGCTCCAATATCAATCATAGCTCTAATTAAGCCTTGGTCCGTTTTAGAGAAGAATAAGGGGAAAAGAACCAGTAAATTAACAGCACCAATGACAAAGCCAATCATTATGTAAAAAGATGATTTTAAACCTTGTTTTTGAATTATACCCATAGAACAAATATATTTAAATTCAATCTATATTACGCCTAAAAAATTATATTTGTTATATGAAGTTGTCAATAATAACAATCTGTTTTAATAATCTACAGGAATTAATTAAGACTTGCGAATCTATAGATCGTCAAATAGAAAAGCCTTTTGAGCATATTATCATTAACGGTTCAACAAATGATCAAATTAAGGATTGGTTTCAAAATCAAATTGACAACAATTATAGACGAATTGTGAATGAACGCGATACAGGCATTTCGGATGCCTTTAATAAGGGCATTATTATAGCTAAGGGCGAGGTGCTACATTTATTAAATTCCGGGGATATTTATTATGATGAAAATGTAACCCAAATAGTTGCTAAAAAATTCAATGATATTCCAAGTGTGAAATGGGTAAGTGGCAATGTTTATTTGCATAGAGGGGGTATATGGGTTAATAATGGAAAACCTTTTGATAAAAAACAAATTTATAAAGGAATGAGAGCTATCTCACATCCTACTTGGTTTGTAAAGAAAGAACTATATGACAGATTAGGGCTTTATAAAAATTATAGTATTGCCATGGATTACGATATGATGTGTAGAATTAAAGAAGAACTATATGCTTATATAAATTACACACTTGTAAAGTTTGACAATACTGGCCTAAGTAGCGCTAATTATTTAAATTCCCTGAATCAAAATATTGAAGTGTACGAGTCTAATTTTGGCTATTCATTAAAATGTAGACTTTGGCAATTTAGGTTAAAACTGTACCATCAATTTTTACAAACATGGTTTGGCAAGAAAGTATATAGTTTAATGATGCGTTAGAACTAGGAAGTTCCTTCTTGCAGTGGATAAGAATTTAAATAATCAATAACCTCATTTGGAGAGACATCGTTGTATGAAATAGTAGAAATTAGTTCATATTTTGAAAGTGCATTTTGGTTAATATCTTCCAACACTTGTTTTGGGTAAAACGAAATAATTTTTGAACTTATTTCTTTAGGGTATGGAGAAAATCTACCATATTGAGATCCATTAAAAATTCCTAAAGCTAGACAATCCACTGATGCTGCAAGATGTATTGATCCAGTGTCTACTGATAATAAACAAGCTGCATTCTTTATTATCGATAAAAGTTCAGGTAGACTTGTTTTAGCTGTTATATTTATAACAGGATTAGAGTAAGCTTGTATAAATCTTTCTGCATAAAGGATATCTCCTTGTCCCCCGCATACTATCGCAGTTAATTTATATTTTTGATATAAGTAATTACTTACCACAATGAAATTTTCAGTATCCCAAATTCTAGCACTACTTCTTGAACCAGGGAAAGCAATGAAATAGCCATTCTCGGGTAAAGCTATATGGGATTGAGGTAATGTGTTAGATTCGAAATTTAAATTCAAATTGGGAATCGAACTTTTGCATACCCATTCAGCAAATTCTTTATTTCTATTAAATTCAAAACCATATTTTTCTTGAATTTTGAATAGTTTATGATATAATTGACGATCAAAATTTTGTTCATAAGGCAGGTAGTTTTCATTATTCCTTAATATTCCAATATTGGTTGTTGCATTTGCGGCTTTAACAATACTATCATCAATTCTTTTAGCTCGCGAGTAGGTTGGATTGATAATGATTGCGTAATTCTCCTTTGCGATTTCTTTTAAAAAAGAATATCGGTAACTTAAATTCTTTTTAAAATTTATTTTTTTTAGCCAGTATATTTTAGTAAACGTTCCTTTAAATTCTAACTCAAATAAAGACTGCCATGATTCATTCCCTAAGAAATGAATCTCATGATTTGTTAAATCATAGGACTTTAAAATAGGGTGTATAAATTTTCTCCATAAAATATAATCTCCTATTTCGTCAACCCTAATAATTAAAACTTTTTTTGATTTATTTTTATTTTTGTTTGTAAATAAAACAAAATATAAGACAATGTCATATGCGAAACCTTTAATTCTATTTAGCATTTTCTATTTTGTTAATATTTAATAATTACTTGAAAATTACATTGTAAAGCCGGCAGTATTCAAATATAATCTTACATATACATTTTTCCATATTTTTAGCATGTTTTCCTTAAATTTGGGTAACTTGAAGTTATCATGGTAAATAAAGAGTTTAATCCAAGTATATCGCATCCTTTATTTTTTATAAGGAAAGGGTTATATACCAATATTTCAAAATTTGCTCCAAATTTTAAAGGCAAGTTATTGGATTTCGGATGTGGTGCAAAGCCTTACAAAGATCTTTTTGTTAATGTTGAAGAATATATTGGGGTTGATTATAATAGCCAAGGGCATAGTCATCAAGATGAAGCTATTGATTTTTATTACGACGGGGAAGTTTTACCTTTTGAGGATAATTCTTTCGATTCTATTTTTACAAGTGAGGTTTTTGAGCATGTATTTAGTCTACATCAAATATTAAAAGAATTAAATAGAGTTTTAAAGAAAGATGGTCAAATCCTTATCACATGTCCTTTTGTATGGGAAGAGCACGAAGTTCCTAATGACTATGCTAGATATACTCAATTTGCATTAAAAGATTTAATTACTAAAGCTGGCTTTGAAATTGTCACATTTAAAAAAAGTGGGAATACGCTTCAAGCGATTCATCAGCTATTTATAGTTTATATAAATGATTATTGGTTGCATAATGTCATATTTTTTTCTAGATTTAATTTTTTCAAAAAAGTGATTAGACAAATTGTGGTTCCGATGTTAAACATTATTTTTTATTTTTCTCAAAAAGCACTTCCTAGTAATGATAAGCTGTACCTTAATAATATTTTATTAATAAAAAAGTGCAATTAGATGACTAAAACTCTTTTTTCTATTTGTTCAATAAGTCACTTGTCATATTTTAAGACAATGCTTGATTCTTTTTTATTACACAATCTAGGGTATAATATTGTTTTAGGTTTAGTTGATAAAGTTGAGACCGATTTCAATTTTAGTATAAATGCAGAAGTTACAATAGTTCAAATTGATCAATTGGATATTCCAGATTTTAATGAAATTGTAAATGGATATAATCCACTTGAACTAAGTTGTGCCATGAAGCCATATGTGGCTGATTTTATTTTCAAAAAATACAATCCTGATATCCTTTTATATTTAGACACAGATATTCTTATTTTTGATAATTTTGATTATGTGGAAAATTTATTAAATAATAATGATATAATACTAACCCCGCATACTTTTACAGAAATAAATGACGATAATATTCCGAGCGAAAGAGGGTTTTTGAAAGCTGGTGTTTTTAATGCTGGTTTTTTTATGTTAAAGAATACAAGCAATGTGCTTAGTTTTTTAAATTGGTGGATGCTTCGCATGAAAAACCAATGCCATATTGATTTTAATGAAGGTATGATGTTAGATCAAAATTGGTTTAATCTCGTTCCGTATTTTTTTAATAAAGTTGGAATATGCGATCATTTAGGGTATAATTTCGCTTATTGGAATTTTCATGAAAGATTGTTGTCTAAGACTGGTGGTAATTATACCGTAAATAATAATTTTAATTTAGTTTTTATACATATCAGTGGGTTTGACATCAATCACCCAGCTATTTTATCCAAACATCAAAATAGGTTTAATTTAACTGATTTGAATTTCGTTAATGATATTTATTCAGCTTATGTTGAAAAATTAATTGCTAATAATTACTTTGAATATAAAGAGCATAATTGTTTTTATTCCAAAAAAGTTACTAAATCCACTGGGGTGCTTAAAATTTTGAACACCATTTTAGATAATATAAATTTAAAATTAGTCAAGTCATAACGTCTATTTATCAAATCATTTTATAAATTATAGTAAATGCCATTTTCAAAAAAAATATTTTTCATTTTACTTTTTTTCATTTCGATGATTTTTTCTTTTCAAGGCTGTATAAATCAACAAGAAAGTTTATTTGCCAGCACTAATATGCCTGATTCCATTAGTTACAATTTTGATATACGTCCTATTTTATCTGATAAATGCTTTTCATGTCATGGACCAGATATTAATAAACGCAAAGTTAATTTAAGATTAGACCAATCTGAAAGTGCTTATCAGGCATTGAAAGAACATCCAATGGCGCATGCTTTAGTTCCTGGAAATCCTGATTTGTCTGAAGTTTTTGTACGCGTAAGTTCAAAAGATTCTAACCTGGTAATGCCTCCTCATAATTCAAATTTAAAATTATCACAGCATGAGATTGATTTAATTGAAAAATGGATAAAACAAGGAGCTAGATATGAAAAACATTGGGCATTTGTTGCCCCCGTTAAAAAACCACTCCCATTAGTTAATAATACTAACTGGCCAAAAAATGAAATTGATTATTTTATACTAGCAAATCAAGAAAAACAAGGAATACAGCCAAATGAGGAAGCGGATAGAGAAAGACTATTAAAACGCTTGTGTATCGATTTAACAGGCTTGCCACCTTCCTTAAGTTTGATGAATTCATTCCTTTTAGATAAAAGTACAGCTGCGTATGAAAATATCGTTGATCAGTTATTGCAAAAGAAAGCGTATGGTGAGAAAATGTCATTGCTATGGCTTGACCTTGCTCGTTATGCAGATTCACATGGTTATCAAGATGATGGTTATAGAACGCAATGGCCATGGAGAGATTGGGTAATTCATGCTTTTAATAAAAATATTAGTTACAAAGATTTCGTTACATGGCAATTGGCAGGTGATCTAATCCCCAATTTCAATAAAGAACAATTATTAGCTACTGGATTTAATCGTAATCATAAAATTACAGAAGAAGGGGGTGTTATTCCTGAAGAGTATAGGTTGATGTATGTGACAGATCGAACAGATCTTATAGGTAAGGGTATTTTAAGCGTTACACTGGAATGTGCACATTGTCATGATCACAAATATGATCCATTTTCACAAAAAGAATATTACTCTTTTTTTGCATTTTTTAATAATGTAAAAGAAAAGGGAATGGAGTCGGTGATTGGAGGTCCTGAAACATACGCCAAACAACCTTTAATGGAGGTTACTAATGATGATGTAAAAAATATTTTAAGTTTTATAAATAAACAGGATACAAATAAATTAATTGTATCTGTTATGGGAGACCAAGATACAGTGAGAAAAACACATATTCTTATAAGAGGTCAATATGATGTCCAAGGTGAGGAGGTGCTGCCGGGCACACCTTCTGCTATTTTACCGTTTAATCCTACATATCCAAAAAATCGATTAGGACTTGCAAATTGGATATTCGATCAAAAAAATCCACTTACTGCAAGGGTTTTTGTAAATCTTTTATGGCAAGAATTTTTTGGAAGGGGAATTGTAAAAACATCCGGTGACTTTGGAATGCAAGGTGAAATACCATCAAACCCCGCACTGTTGGATTGGTTAGCCGTAGATTTCATGCAAAATAATTGGAACATAAAAAGACTCGTAAAACAATTTGTGATGTCAGCTACCTACCAACAGTCTGCTGAAATTTCAAAAGAAAAATTGGCATTGGATCCTGATAATATTTTACTTGCTAGAGGCCCAAGATTTAGAGTAGCAGCAGAATTAATTAGAGATATTGTTTTATCTAGTAGTGGCTTACTTAATGATGATATTGGTGGACCAAGTGTAAAGCCTTATCAACCAGCAGGATTATGGGAAGGGGCAACTTCAGGTAGAGGTTTACTATCAGTTTATAAACAAGATCATGGAAAGGATATTTACCGTCGTGGTATGTATACATTGGTCAAAAGGACAGTGCCTCCTGCTTCTATGAGTATATTTGATGCAAGCAATCGGGATATTTGCGAGGTTAAAAGACAAAGAACCAATACGCCATTACAAGCATTGGTGATGATGAATGATCCAACTGTTTTGGAAGCATCAAGAGTATTGGCTGGAAAACTTTTTCAAGAAAATAAGAATATTAATGTAGCTATAGCAAAAGCTTTTAGATTAATTGTCTGCCGAAATCCAAAAGAAAAAGAGTTAGCAATACTGACGAATTATTATTCACAACAAGAAAGTGAAATTAAAATTTTATCGGCCCAAAAAATGCTTACTATTGGAGAGTATCCAATAGTAGAAAATGTAGATAAGAAAAAATTAGCAGCATTAATGCGTGTTATTGCAACTATATACAATTTAGAAGAAACTATTACAAAAACATAAACAATACTGTTGCTGTATTAAAAAATTATTTTATGGACAAAGAATTTCTTGAACATGGTTTTTCTTTAAATCGTAGACGTTTTTTATCTTCTATGGGTGTAGGTATTGGAAGTGTTGCATTAGGTTCACTTCTAATGCCTGATCTTTTTGGATTGGGGGCGGATAAAAATGGGTTACCCCCTGGTATCCCTCATTTTGCACCAAAAGCTAAGCGGGTTATTTATTTATTTCAGAACGGAGCACCTTCGCAGCAAGAATTATTTGATTATAAGCCTAAGCTTCGTGAAATGAATGGAATGGAAATGCCTGCATCCGTCCGTGGAACACAAAGATTAACAGGAATGTCAGCATTTCAAGATGCTTATCCATTGGCAGGATCATTTATAGATTTTAAACAATATGGACAATCCCGTGCATGGATAAGTGATTTATTGCCCTACACAGCAAAAATAGCAGATGAACTCTGTATCATACGATCAATGCATACAGAGGCTATTAATCATGATCCAGCATTAACCTTTCTTCAAACGGGGGCGCAACAAGGTAATCGTCCTAGTATGGGTTCTTGGTTAAGCTATGGTTTAGGTAGTGAAAATAAAAATCTTCCATCCTTCACGGTATTACTTTCGCGCGGAATAGGAAATGGACAAGGTGTTTATTCAAGACTATGGTCAAGTGGATTTTTGGATTCTGTTCACCAAGGTGTACAATTCAGTAAAGGGGAGGACCCGGTTTTGTACCTCAAGGACAATGATGGGACAAGCCGGAAAGAACGTAGACAAATGTTGGATAGGCTTTCAGAATTAAATGATTTGTCATACCAGCAATTTGGTGATCCTGAAATCACTACTCGAATAAAGCAATATGAAATGGCATATCGAATGCAAACAGCTGTCCCAGATGTTATGGATTTATCAAATGAACCAGATAGTATAGTGAACATGTATGGACCAGATTGCTTAGTTCCCGGTACTTTTGCTGCAAATTGTTTACTTGCTAGAAAGTTATCCGAAAAAGGGGTTCGTTTTGTACAATTATATCATCAAGGTTGGGACCAGCATGGAAATCTACCTTTTGAAATCGCTAGTCAGGCTAAAGATGTTGATCAAGCCTCTGCAGCGTTAGTGATGGATTTAAAACAACGTGGATTGTTAGATGAAACTTTAGTAATATGGGGAGGCGAATTTGGTCGTACAAGCTATTCACAGGGAAAGCTTACAAAAGAAAATTATGGGCGTGATCATCATCCAAGATGTTTTTCGGTTTGGATGGCAGGTGGTGGAGTAAAGCCAGGTATGGTATATGGAGAAACTGATGAATTTGGTTATAATATTATAAAGGACCCAGTTCATGTTCATGACTTTCAGGCAACAGTTCTAAATCAATTAGGATTAGATCACGAGAAACTTATTTTCAAACATCTTGGACGACGTTACAGATTAACTGATGTATCTGGCAAAGTAATTAGAGACATCATTAGCTAATCCACTATTATATGAGTAATAAAATAAAAATTTTAGCGAGTCAGTTCTTAATAGTCTTAAATGTTTTTGTAATATTTTTCTTGCTATTTTCTAAATATCTCGTTATTCCATTTTGGCTTCAACCTATAGGTAGGATGCACACTTTGCTATTGCATTTTCCTATAGTGGTACTCATACTTGGCGTGATACTTGGATTGCGTCGTTTTTCGACACCCACTAATGCCAATACTTTATTAGAAAATTTAGCGGATACTTTCTTGCTGTTAGGCGCTATACTAGCAGGAATAACAGTGATTATGGGATTATTTTTATCTAGGGAAGGCGGATATTCGGGAGATACCTTAGTTTGGCATAAATGGACGGGTGCTGGAATTTTTATATTATCGTCAGTGATGTATTGGGCTAGAAATAGGGTGTGGTATAAAAAGATACTTGGATGGTTTTTAGGTTGTGTGTTGGTTGTAATAATAATTGTTACTGGACACTTTGGTGGTGTATTGACGCACGGTGAAAATTTTATCTTACAACCCATTTTATCTAATATTAAAGAACCTTTAGTTCCTATAGAAAAAGCGATCGTTTTTGACGATCTTGTCAAGCCCATATTTGATAAAAAATGTGCTAGTTGTCATAACTTAAATAAACAGAAAGGGGAATTGTCATTCGCAGATACACTTTCAATTTTAAAGGGAGGCAAAAATGGTAAGCTATATGTTTCTGGTGATCCACAAGTAAGTTTACTTTTTCAACGCATACATCTCCCAATTGAAGATGAAAAGCATATGCCGCCTGCTTCAAAACCGCAATTAAGCTTGGATGAAATAAACTTGCTTAGCTGGTGGATTAAGAATAAAGCAAGTTTTACACAAAAGGTAACCGATTTGCCACAAGCAGATTCGTTAAAAGTATTGGCATATAAATTATTGAGCGGTCCAACGGCTGTTGAAGAATCATATGATTTTAAACCTATTGATGAAGCCAAAATATCAAAATTAAATACTGATTATCGAACTATACGACCTATCGCTAAAGAATCACCCGGACTTGATGTAAGAATATTTAATAAAGATACTTATACAGTTAATCAACTAGAGGAGTTAAGTGAAATAAAAGAGCAAGTCGTCTCGCTTAGTTTAGCCAAGTTGCCAGTTAAAAATGAAGATCTTAAGAAAATAGTAATATTTAATAATTTGCGAAAGCTAGATATTAATTTTACAGAAGTGACTACAAATGGTTTAGGTGTCTTATCTACTTTAAAACATCTCCAATCACTTAGTTTATCAGGAACTAAAGTATCATATTCTGGTTTAAGTCAAATTATCGCCACACTCAAAAATTTAAAAACGATTGCATTGTGGAATACAAACCTTAATGCTTCAGAAATCGAAATACTTCAAAAGTCATTTAAAAATATAAATTTCATACAGGGCTTTAATATTAATTTAAATGAGCAGCTTAATTTAAATCCACCTCAAGTAAAAAATGGAAGTTTTGTATTTGGAATGTCTGTAAACGTTGAATTATTTCATCCAATTAATGGAACCGAATTACGTTACACAACCGATGGTAAAGATCCTGATAGTATTACATCCCCTATTTTTGATAATAAGCTACTTATTAATAATACAAGTACTATAAAAGTAAAAGCGTATAGAAAAGGGTGGTTTTCAAGTGATATTGCAGTTTTTAGTTTTATTAAAAATAGTTTTGTTCCGGATAGTATGATCTTGCTAACACAACTTAATAGAGTGCATCAAGCAGAAGGCGCAAATACATTCTTCAATAAAATACTTGGCACTTTTGGCGCAAATTCTCCTGCATGGGCAAATTACTGGGCGGGAGTTCGAGATAATGATTTAGTTGCTTTATGTTTTTTTACTAAGCCAATAAATTTAAGCGCATTTGGCATGCATTATATGGTGGAAGAACAAAATGGTATTTATCCACCTTTAAGTGTTGAAGTTTGGGGAGGCAATGACGCTAAAAATTTAAAGTTATTGACAAAACTTAAACCTAGGCTTCCTTTGGAAGGGGAGGAGCATTCAATGCAACTACTTGAAGGGGTATTTAAATCAAAAAAAGTATCATGTATTAAAATTATTGCTAAGCCTAATTTTAAAATCAATCCCAAAAATAATAACAAGGGCAAGAGTAATGCTAAAAATAAGGCTAAAAATAAAACTAAAAAGAAGGGCGATGGTAAAGCCAAAACCTTATTATTGATTGATGAAATGTTTTTAAACTAATATTACTATGTTATACAAAGCACTTTCAAACAATTCTAATCATTTTTTATTGTTTAATTACTTTTACAATAATTATTACATTATAGTCTATCGCGCAATTGCTTTTGTATGAAATTTCGTAGTTGATATTTTTAATTTCATTTAATTTCTGAATCATATAATTGTAACCCATTTCTTGATGTACATGATATGGGTTCAGAAATTGACCGTTTTTGTTGCAATAAGCTTCGTATTTTTGTTGGTCAGGGAATACTAAAACTAAATTTCCGCCGTCTTTTAGAATTCGAATAAACTTTTCTAATCCATTTTTTGTATCAACGAAATCCTCAATTAAATGGCTTGTATATACATAATCATAGGTATTATCTGGGACGGGTATTTCATTATTAATAACATCACAAGGGATGTCCACTTTTGCTTTACCAACCTTGGTATATGGACTTGGAAAGTCAATGCTATCGCAATCTTCTAATTTTACTTTATCTCCACCAAAACCAATATCGCAACCTTTGCCTATACAATAGGGTAATACTATTTTTCTTACTTTGGACGTTTCTGAACGATAGGTAAATTCAATGCCAAAACATTTATTGAGTGTCCCCTTAATTTTTCTATTTACGAAGGATTCGAAATTCATTAGTTATTTTTTTTCTATGTTATTTATTTAATACTATATATTTATTCTATTTACCCAACAATCCTTTCAAAGCGTCAACCCTGAATTGTATTACGGGCCAGCTTTTTGCAGGCGTTCCTTGCAAGATATATTTTATTCCTAAAACTATTGCTGCGCCCAACTTAAAAATATATTCCAAAATTTTCATTAAGTATGTACTTACTGAAATATTCAAAGTTCTTGTTTTTTCACCACGGCCAATACCACTAGCTACACGGTACAAATATTCCGAGGTTAACTTTTTTACTTCCACTACATGATGAACACAAATACTCGGGTCGTAATAAATCGTATGACCTAATGCAATTATTTTATAAAATAATTCTTTTCCTTCGCCGCCAATCCTTAAAGTACCCACAACGCCGGGTAAATTCACATTAAAGCCGCCAATTTGATCGTACACTGATTTTTTTACGATCATATTCGATTCAAGCGGGTACTTCCCATTTTCAAAAGCACAGGCAGTAGGGGCGTAGTCAAAATTACCTACAAGGGAGGAAACGTAATAACTCATCCATTTGGGTTCGGATGGTATATATTTTGGAATGATACGTCCACCAAAACCCACTGCTTCCGGTTGGTGATGGATATGCTTAAAAATATTTTCAACATAATTAGGAGTTGCTACTGCATCATCATCCATAAAA
>Ga0114969_10003323_pt1 | contig 13003 bp, 9 predicted proteins | sample M_130807_MF_Meta_FD_87316 | JGI IMG/M metagenome (GOLD analysis project Ga0114969, IMG submission 87316) | Freshwater microbial communities from Lake Montjoie, Canada to study carbon cycling - M_130807_MF_MetaG | ecosystem: Environmental > Aquatic > Freshwater > Lake | place: Lake Montjoie...
AGAACATCGATAATCCGTACCCTTCAATGGTGGACCTCCATGAGCTTTGTGGCAGTACGGGGATGACCATGGTTCAAGTCAAAGCCTGGTTCCGTTCAGCACGTTCGAGATTGGCACACAGTCGGGCGTGAGGGGCTGAACTGCTGACCTGCATTGTGCCCGAGAGCTGCTGAGCTGCCTAGCTGCTGAGTGCGAGCGTAATTTGATCCCAGTTCTTTCGGAACATGGAAGGAAGTTATTGTTCAACGTCAGCGATGCCCCTAACCTTGCAATATGACGGCACAAACGTTGGCGAAGGCGGTAGCAGTGAAGAAGATAGTGACGCCGACAGCGAGGAGAGAAGACGACGCTTGAGCTTGAAGCAAAGGTCCTGCTTCCGCTTGCATTTTGATAGCTGACGAATACTGACCGTATGGCCAAACGTTTCCTGACGCGCTGGCTACAATATCACTTTTTTAGAAGCCAGCAAGACACGAGACGAAAAGGACAACAGCAAATTTCGATAGCTGACGAATACTGACCGTATGGCCAAACGTTTCCTGACGCGATGCCTACAATATCACGTTGTCAGAACCGAGGCAGCTGGGAAAGGCAAGGGCAAGGTCAAGCCACACGCCAAAGCTGCGAACAGCAAGCGAGAAGCCAAGGACAACAGCAAGACAGCACCACCTTCCTCAAAGACTCCGGGAAGCAAGGACAACAGCAACAAACAATCTTCCGGAGAGAAACAAGAAGCTTCCAACGACTCCCTCCAACAGTCACCGAGTGAGAGCGGGGAGGGTATTAGCGAATATGAACGAAAACGAGAAGACAACATTGAAAAAAACAACCAAACATTGCAACAGATGGGGATACTCCGCGAGAACGCAGGAGATTCCAACTCTCCGACAACACGGACCGGTGGACCAACAGGGCAAGGAGGAAAAAAGACCAAGGAAACTGCAAAAAAAGGACAAGCAAGCAAACCATTACCAGAAACAACAGAGCATCTTCAGTCACCTGCAAAAGGAACACGACAGCAAATAATGCTTCAACAACAACAAATCAGCGTCGTCTGGGGAGGGGAGTTGCATTGTTCGAACCCGTTGCATCCTACTACATACTGCGCCTACTGGCCACTCGACTCGTTGGGGCTTACGAGACTAATGGTGTGGTTAGGTACGACCGCTTTGAATCGTACCGTTCCTTGTTGAGTGTGTGTGCTGACCACAGGCATTCTAACCAGGATCACATCGAGCACTATCGGATGTAGGCACTACTGGTTTGGGTTCAAACTTCAACTGTCAAGTGCTGCAACGATCCTGCGATGAATACTTCGTGCTTTCTGCCGGCCTAGGTATTTAATTTTTGTCAGACATTCGTTACAAAAGACGTCTCTCCCTTGCTTGACAGGACCAAGTTTGCGAACGTGCTCTTGCTCTGTTTGATGTCACGGTTCTTAGAAAATAACAGTCACCACTGCACGTTAACAGTGGTCTAACTCCAACGTGTGCATTTCAATACAGTGATCCAGGAAATGCCACATACTAGCTCTACGAACGACTTGCCCATCCGTCCTTGGCACACCGAAATATTTTTCCCTCTAAGACCAGTCAACGTGATGAACGTGAACACCGCCGATGGAGTTAGGCCAGGAGAGTGCCAGACCAAGAACATCAAGGGTGGCGCGGCTCTTCGGATGCTCTTCCGGACTGACTGCACCTGTCAAAAGTGTTCCAAAACTCTCATCGATTGTTTGTGTGAAGAGTTTCACGAGCTGGAATCCGACTCGACCTTCAACCCCACTGAAGTCTTCAAAAAACACCTCAATAATTCAGATCGCAGTGTAGTTCACAGAATGCACAATTTTGGGAGAGGTGGGTCTTCTTTTTCCGGTTTCCCCGTTGAGAACGACAATGGATGCTTGTCCGCGTTGCTGCACGTTGCTTGTTGTTGTACGCCTTTGTTGATAGCCCCCAGACGACCAGATGATCCCTCGGAGACGGACACGTTCTTGACACTGATGCAGGATTTAACAACGGCTAAAGACCGGAATTCTCAATTGGATATTACCCAGAAATTGGCAGCAAAATACTCACAGACGTCAAGTGAGCCACCGTGTCCTGTGTACATGTTGAAACACTGGTTTGAAGATGCCGGACAAGATTATGTTCAGAGGTCAATGGGTGTAGACGTTGTAGAAAAAGGGGAATCAGACGCAGGCACGAGAAAGACGGTCACAATCATATCCATCAATGGACATGAAAGTTTTCCACGGCACTTGAGAGCGATGATGGATACACCTGAACCTCTTTTTTCTGTGAAAGGGGACTTTTTTTGGGTACAGATCGCGTCGGACTGCTCACCAGTTTATTGCCCACCCCGCATATTCCAAGACACGAACCTGTTCTACCTGTTGGGATACATTTCTTTGGAGAAAAGAGACGGAAAATCTGTGTGGGTTGCTACTATCCGGAATGCCAACAGCCAGTTCCTTGTGATGGACAATACCACGTGTGAGCCGAAACTGTACGACATGAAGCACACGGGAGTTTTGAATCCCACACTTTTATTGTATGGCAAGAAGTCGCCAGAACCTCCAACGTGGTTGCGTCCGTGTCAAGAATCCAAAAAACTTTTCAAACAATCCAACGGCTTGGACTGTCCATCGCTTATAGAGGACGGTCTGGTTACTGGATCGGTAAGTGACTTGCTGACAGAAATGAACATTCCCGATTTACAACTCGCGCTCCAGAAAGGCGTGGCGGAAGTCCTTGACTCACTACTCAAGAAAAGACAACAACACAACAAAATTCCATCTGCAACCAGATTGCAGTCCGTAAACGGATGGCCTATGCCACTTCCGAACGACCTCTCCCTGGTGTACGGCGACAACTTCCAAGGGCAGGAACGTGCAGGGGCAGGGTCCACAAGGTCCACGTCAGATTTTGGTCATGTCCTCTTGCAGAGATCGGTGACATCTCCGAAGGTGGACGGCTTCAAACTCTTGGTATGTTCTCTTTTCGTGTCGTGTGTATGTGTTCCAGGTGATGTGTACGTGCTGAGTTATTGTTATTGTTTATTCTGATGTTACCGTTGTCTGAAGTGCCTACCTATTCATATTTTAACCTCATTTTACGGATTGCAGAGCGTCGAAGATTGTGAAACTTTCACTGATGGAGGCCCTGTGTACTCGTACACGCGTCAACAGTTGACGGGAAAAACTATCTATGATAATAACAGGGGGGTGTACCAACGTATGCAAGAACTTCAAACGGCATTGTCACTGTTTTTTGCAGGTCTTCCCATGACAAAGGAGTATGAAAAATTTTTGAAACCTAAGGACAAGAATGTCTTCGACATATCAGTACTAGCAACCATCCCTTCGAACACTGTAATTCCCAAGTGAGATTGTTTTTTGAAGAGAAATGGTCGTTACAACCTCGATTATGAAAACTGTTATTGAGTTCCATTATATCATTCTGACGAGATAGTACATGTGAATTAATGAGTCTCTTACACACAGAGAAAAAGTCTGAACTCTGAATACTTGGTGTTGTCAAATAAAAAAAGTATTCATAGTTCAACCTCAAGATCACATTGCCCAAACGAAGGATTTAGACTCTGAATGTTCAAAACGTACGAGTCCATCACTCATAAACAGTGTGGTCTGTAGGTCGCGATTTTCGAAGAATTTCACAAAAAAAGCTGTCACAATTTCTCGTTCATATGTACTGTCCCTTACACAAGTTACAACACTTGAAGATACTAATGATACCAACACACGTAATTGATACAAGGTGAATCCCCATTTCTCGCTGTATCCCTGATAATGAAAACACCATTTTTGTTTTCAGAGTCAAGGACGATGGAACTACCGACCTTCCGGAGGAGATGTGTCAGGGCGTGGGTGTGGAAGGACAACCTCAGATGTGGACGGAGAACCGCAAGATTACCAACGTGTCTTCGAAGTCTTCTACTAACACATGCCATGCCTTGTTCGACAAGACCGCATCGCAAGGATAAGGTCTGGTCTGTCAGGGTCTGATACACTCTCTTTGCCATGACAGTGGGTGTACACATCCCCGTCATTGCGGCAATTTGTCTGTGGTTGCAAAAGTTTGCTCGTCATGCTCTTGGTGATCTTCGAGCTCTTCCCATTCGTCTTCCAACCGGTTCCCTTCAGTGCTGCTGTTGTTTGCATCTCTGACCGTCATCTCCTCAACAGTGACCTTGTACGCCTTTTATTTGTGCAGGCTCATTGAAAACCGACCATCTGCAAGTGTGCTGATTCGGGTGGTCACCTTGTGCAATCCAACCAGTTCCACTACCGGCAAACGAAGTCCTCCTCACACGTCAAATCGAGGGTCGGCAACATTCTCGCCAAGTCTCACCCTTACTGTCCCATACATACACGCTCAACCCTCTCGCCTGTCAATCTGTGGTTGTACCCGTCCCCCACGCAAACCAGTACCATAGGCGTTCAGAATCCTCAGTTGTACCTATTAGTCAAACATTTGAACTCCAAAATCGAATTTAATTTTAAAAATAAGAAAACACAATTTCTTTCATCAGTGAGTTTGAGTGTGTGTGAGTTGGTGTGTGTGACAGAGAGCGGGAAAGAGAGAAAGTTGGACACTGACAATCTTTGTATGTGTGTGTGTGTTTGATATTAGGGGCGTGAGTATTGGGTGTGTGTGATTGTACATTATGAAGGGAGAGTTGTGTGTGTGTATGTGTGTGCGTGTGCACTTCGGTATGTGTGCATGTGTGTGTGTATGTGTTATTGTTGTGCGTGGACAATTTGTGTTTTTGTGCGTGGGTTTCAGTGTTGTTGGTCGTGAGTGTGACATGCACAGAAGGCCTTTGGCCTTTTAGCTATTCTCATGCACACATAGCAGTCCGACAGTGCCTGTAGCATTCAACATGCCAATAGCTAAAAAAAAAAACGAGTTCATAATTCGAGCTAAAAGGACGAGTTCATTATTCGCAATTGACATTCACTCGAAATGAGCGCTTCCAGTGAACGTATCTTCGAGAGAGTGTTCCCAGGGGCGTTGGTGGAATGAGTGTCGGCCATTCTGAGGCAGGTGAATTCCTTCTTTTTTGTGTAGCAAGTCATTCACATGGCCTGACTGTTCCGATTCCATTGCTTTATCAAGCTGCAGTTGTTCCAGCTGTTTCTTATTGTCTTGAGCATGCTAGTATCGAAAAGTGTTCATCCTGTGCGGTGACACTCACTCGAGACGAGCGATTCCAGTGAACGAACTCTGCTATTCTTTTGCTCGATTAAATTGCCTTGGTAACCTGCAACCCAGCGTGCACGCTGGTGGTACCTGACCCACAGTTGTTATGACCGTTCCCAGAAGATCCATGCTTGTGGTGAAAGTTGTCACACTGCACAGCATACTTGTCAAAGAGTCTTGGAACCCGATATTGAGCGAAGCAGACGGCGTTGCATGCATTATCATACACAATCCTGCCTTTCGCATTGACTTCAACCTCACAACGACACCTAAACATGTCCTCCCAGTCCATGTCCAACAGGGTAATATACCCATGGACAGCATGACTGAACGCAACTTTGACTTGCTTCAGGGCGTCTGTGCATATTTTCTGAGCATTTCCAGTAAAGACATGATTGTAGTGAAAGTTGTTGCCACATTGGAGAGCACATCTTCCGAAGAATCTTGCATCGAGAGCGACGACGACAGTGTCGCATGCATTGTCGTACAAAATCGAGGCAAAAACGTTCGAACTGTGACGCTTCAACATCTCCTTTTGATTAGAGGTCTCCTTCGCAGGAAGGAGCTTGCCTTCTCTGTTGTGCCAGTAGTACCCTGAGGCATTTTGCTAGCGCGACATCCTTCAAGAGAGGCTGGATCAGTGAGATGCGGGAAGCCTTGCCACAGGGAATGACAAATTTGCTCGTCTGTGGCCCCCTCCCTTGCCGCTATCAAAAGGAGGCGCGATGCCTGACTGTGTGTTTTGTGAAGCAATTGCAGCCAAAACAGCCCAAGCAGCAACCGTGCCACACTCCGTCATACTGCGACGCTTCCTCCTCTCGTTGTGGTTAGAGGTCTCCTTCGCCTCAGGCCGCTTGCCTTCCTCTGTTGTGGCAGTGCCCTCCTGCTTTTTTGCAGCGCGACTGGCTTCACAGCTTCCAGCTGCTTCGTGACGGGAGCTGCTTCAAAAAAAGCTAATTGTTATCGTCCACCGGCTGGCAGTAAATCTTGATCACGGCGCCATTGTCAGTGCCCATCATGCTGGGCGTCGCGTGTCTCGACACGTGATACCGCGAGTGAAACATGAAGTCCCAGTCTCCGACACGCCATGCATTGGCTGCGCACATCTCAAGGATCGCTTCACCAAATGTGTCGTCGAGGTCCATGTGCATGGTGTAGCCCACGACACTCATGTGGACATCGTAAACGAAGTCGAGCTGCATCCCGAACAATGCAGAGTCCTTTATACCCAAAATGTCGTTCTGTGGTCGTAGTCTTTAGTAGCACATTTTTCTAAGAGAGACGGGATCAGTGAGAAGCGGGAGGCCTTGCAGCAGGGCATCACAAATTTGCTCGTCTGTGACCCCCTCCCTTGCCGCAATCAAAACGACGCGCGATGCCAGGCTGTGTGTTTTGTGAAGCAATTGCAGGAAAAGCAGCCAAAGTGTTAACAAGACCTGACTGTCCCCTGCTTGCATGGACTCTCTCGAAAACAACTGTCTCTAACTGAGAAAAACCAGGAGGTCTCTATTGCCAAAGGTTCTTCCAAAACAAACTTTTGTCAAGGGAGACCTTCCGAAGTTAGAATTCAGTGGAAACAAACTTTTGGCAAGGGAGACCTTTTTAGAATTCAGTTAAGACCAACCTTTTGGCAAGGGAGACCTCATGACAATTATGTTTCATGATTGTGATCTGTTTTTCTTTCTGTTGAGGCCATGGAATCTCCTTAGGGCGAGTACCAAAATGAGCAACGGAAGATTCTTCCGTTGCTCGCCGCTGACGGCTTTGCTGCAGCTCTGGATTCTTCCTGAACATTTTGCTACTCGTCATTTTTCGCCCTAAGGAGATTCCACGGCAGCAAGGATGGAGGCAGATGATGGTCCCAAAGAACCCCGTTGGTCTCTTCCCACCGGTTTTCAGGAAGACGGCATCAGTAAAGATAGTGAAGCCCTCGACACTGCACTGCTTGTGGGTGCGTCAGAGCTCCTTGCGACTTGAAAGAAACTACGACGGATCAGTTCACCTGAACTAAGTAGTTGCAATTCTAAGATTACTGACCAGTGTTTGATTGTTTGTTGCACCAGCCATGGAAGAGGGAACGAGGTCGGAAGGAAATAACAACGCTCAGAACCAATCCATTGACGTTGACGCCATGCAAAAATGCATAGCAAGTTTCAGGAGAATGGAGGAGGCGAACCCCGCAGTGTCAGGACAGATAAACGATGCAGGGGAGCAATTTCCCCAGGATGGACAGCCGTCGCCGCCCACCTGGTCAAAGATAAAGTGTGGTGTTAGCCATTCTCATAATTCTGAGTGGCATCAAAAAATGCTGGAAAGAGCAAAGTCAGTGGATTTGGGAGCATGGCAAAATGATTTGTATTTGAGAATCACAGGTGCAACTGCTGCGAACTTTCATAACCATCCAAGAGTACTGGAATTGGGACTCACATGGCAGAAGACTTTGCAGGACGACGGTAGACATGTTGGTAATGTTGATGGAACTGAGGTGATGTGTTCTAGTGTTGGAGAGGAACCCATGAGGTGTTCTAATTTTGATGACGTGCCGGATATTGTAAAGGAATGGCTTGACTATTTGTGGAAACAGCAAATTCCGCGGACATGGCGGCGCAATAAAGTTGCCTCCATAAGCATTGAAGAGCTAAGAAAGGGGCAGTTGTTGAATACCTCGGCGTTTGTGATTGTGACACATGGGTATTTGGCGTGGAAAGAACGTAGAGTTGACAAAAATGGTGCGCCGTTCTTAATGTGCAGACTCACAGACACCCGAGGTCTTCAGGGGGTTCTGTTTTTCATTTTCCAGAAGGAATTCATTGATATGATCGAACAAGCTCCTTTGCAGTCCATGATCGGTCTCTGTGGGCTGGAATCAGTTCCGAAAAAAGGATATTCAAACCGCGCGTATTCCGCAAGCGGCCGCATTCCAGGCGCGGCTGTTGTACTGAAATTGCCTGAGCCGGAAGCGCCCACACCCGGCAAAAAAAGGGGACGTCCCCCTGGTTCCAAGAACAAAACACCTTCAGACCTGACTGGTCGGCTATTATTCGTTTTATGGAAGCAGAAAGCTCTGACCTACCCTGGCAGCAGGACTGACAGGCATGCCAGGTCGCTGGCACAGGAGCTCCAAACCGACCCTACGTTAAGGACACTGCCACTTGTTTCCCGACCCACAAAAAACAACATTTTGCGCCTGTGGAAATCCGGTGGGCCCAAACCACCTGAAGCAGACAACGACAATTCAAAAGGTAATGCTAAACCTCGAGGAAAACAACCAAAAATGTCCAAATCATTGAACCAAGACGATACGATGGACCAGACCAGCCAGGCCTCTTGGGGTGATGAACAAGATCGGGAAACATTTGGAAAAGACAGTCAGGAGAACTATACGGTTGCGGGCTCTAATTTGGAAGTACCCCAGGATCCTTTGAGACTTGCGTATGCAAATTACCTGGCGCATACCTGGCTCCCGAGTGATCAAAAGCATCTATGTCCTGTATTTAAAGACGAAGACAACGTGGTTTTTTGCATTCCGTCCATGTCAAAGTCAAGTACCAAGGCAGCACTGCAGTACGGTGGGAAAAAGCCAGTTTTCATCCACATTGGCAAAATCAGCGACGAAGAGGTAGCAGTGGTTTGCAGCCAGTGTGACAAACCTAGGCCTTTTTGGCCCAAAGAACGGTTTCTCGGGACTCATTTGACGCAACCCTCCCTTGGGTTCCAGCATCAGGAGGAAAATGCTGACATTGAGCAGGGTGCGGGGTCACATAAGAAACTCTGTCCTTGTGCTTGGGCTCTGTTACAAATTCCTAATTTGAAATCTTTTATATCGCCCACAAAAAACATTTGGGATGTTGTCGAGTTATTGCATGATCAAAACAGGGAATGGCCGGTCGTTCAACTAAGGAAACCGGGGGGTGGAGTGGTGACGACGACGGGGACTACTTATCGCCAACATCCTCCGGGCTGGTTGATTCAAGTTGGCAGGTTCGGTGATGAGTCGTGTGCCTTTGTGCAGATGACAACCCGGGGGAAAAGCGACAACTACGTTATTCAATGTACAACATGCACGGGACACAAAAGATGCAACCATGAACTTCTCCTGCGCGGTTGTGTATTGGCCGGCTCTCGTGGTCAAAGGGTTGCGACTGGAGGTCAAACGGCAGAGTCCTATACACAAGTTCTCGAGGATTACACGACAGGGGCTGGAGTTGATCTCCTCAAGTTGTGGGTGAAGTCAACAAAAGAGATTCCCGATGTCCCTGAGATCGAGGTGCAGCGACTTCTGAATGCTACTGAATCCAAGGATCAGGTTCTGTACCAACTGTCTGAACAAAACCATTGGACCGAACATCAAAAGACCATGATGAAATGTCGCCGTCCGGCAGCACAGACCTCGTGGGTGCCTGTCGAGGGTCTGAGGGACCGACTGGAAGGGGGTCCGAATAAGAGTGAAGAAAAATGCCAGTATGCGCAAGCTGCCCTATTCCACATTGGTGGTGTAGTACCTGCTCGAATTCGACTCCCGTATGACGGCAATGATGATGCAGTCATCAACGTGGACAACAAGTGTTTGTTCACCTGGGAACTTGTCCGCAAATACTTGTTGGAGCTCCGGACGGCACAGACCAACTTCAGCCGATTTGTTTCATCGATGCAGGAAATATGGGTGATGTGTATCGAAGATTCTGAACCCCTGCAAATCCTGTTTCCTGTTTTGCGCACGACGAACTCTACATCCACAGAACCCCTCAAGCAACTCAGAACGTCGTTTAGTCACGCTGTGCACGGGTATATTACCCTGTTGCACATAGACTGGAATGATATGTTTAGGTGTCGTTGTGAGTTTGTAGACAACGCGAAAGGCACGTATGTGTATGATAATGCATGCAACGTTGTCGTCTTCGCTCAAAGTCGGGATCCAAAAGTCTTCGACAAGTATGCTTTCCACTGTGACAACTTTCACCACAAGCATGGCTCTACTGGAAAGGGTCATAGAAATTGTGGCCCAGGCACCAACATGGTCAACGCGGGGATCCACAATCCTGAATACTACCATGGGAATATGATCGAGCAAAAGAACAGCAGAGTACGTGCACTGGAAGCGCTCGTCTCGAGTGAGTCTCAACCGCGGATGATGAATACGTTTCGATACTATCATGCTCAAGAAAATAAGAAACAGATGGCAAAATTGCAACATGATAAAGCAAGGGCACTTAAACTTTCAGGCATTGCCAATGATTTGCTAGACAAGAAACAAAGTGCTCTGTGGGGTCTTGACGCAGTCAACCTTCCTCAGGGTGTCCGCCACTCATTCCTCCAACGCCCCTGGGAACATCCTCGCGACGATTGCGCACGGCGCTGGGGTAATCGTGTGACAAATGATCACCGTCAAATGCTTGGAAACCAAAAACACAGGAAAACTCTCTCTCAAATGTTGGCATTGACCGAAAGCGATACTTTCAAGGAATTTAGCTGGGATTCGACACACACGGCTTTTGTGGATTTCGTCAAAGAACAAAGACCTGAAGTCCTTTGGCTGATTCGCTTCGAAAGCAAAAATGAACAACAAAGGCTTGCGAACGGTTTGAACACTGAGGAGCTCTGGGAGGCACAGAACACGCAAGAGCTGAAAATTGAAGATGAGGCCAAGGTACGATTCTCATGCGAGTGTCTTCTTGTGAGGAACGTGTTGTTGAATTGGAGTGCACGGAACCCGGAAGTGCAGTTCTGTTTTCCGATATGGTCCGATTCTTTGAAGACGTTGCTTGAGAAGGACCCAATTAATTTGCATGACTTGAAAAAAGTGAGAGAAATCAGTGGACAACACGTCCGGAACATCCTGGAGTTTGACCAGCACGTCTTCACAGGTGGGCAAAGTTCACTTGTTTCACTGTACTCCTTGTCCCAAGATTGCCGGAGTCTCCTGAGGCTGATTCTTCGGATTGTGGACGAATCGTTGAAGACAAAGTCAGCTCCTATTGAAGCTAGAGACACTCTACCTATCAAACAGATTCTGAAGTATGCAGACAGTGAGTCTTGGTTGTTGACAGGAGAGTGGTTTCCTCACAACCCAGTCCGCAGACAGTCAACAGGTTCGTTTGTTCGGGCAAAGAGGTATTTGATTGACGAGAAAAAGAACGGATCCCTCAAACCAAGGAACAAAGCCTCTGACGAAACGGTCTGTCACAAGAAATTGTATGCCCACAACAACTTGAAGCCGGGATTGCTGACAGTGCATTGCCTCTACTGCTGTGTCAATGTGGGGTTTAGTTTCTTGGAAGAGCCAGAGACTGTCCGAACTTGCTATAACCTTTTTTGGCACAGAAAAATGTTGCGAGGCGACGAGGATGAAACCAACGAGGAAGAGGAACCGGAGGGCGATGACGAGCAGACGGATGGTGGTGAAGACCAGCTGTCGGCGAGGGAGGTTGATGATGAGGTAGAGGAAGATGATGATGAGGACGCGGTGCAGGAATATGAGGAGGAGGAATATGAGGAATATGAGGAGGAGGAGAGGAGGAGGAGGAGGAGGAGAAAGAACAAGGACAGAGGACAGATAGAAAGCTCGCGAAAAACTGAGACGAGAGAGAAAGCGAGCGAGAAAACAAAAGGAGAGAAAGAGGGGGAGAAAGAAACATGAAAAAAATGACTTGGTGTGGCATCTCTCCTCTTTTTTCTTTGTTTTTGGATGTATCTGATCCACCTCAGGTCGGTCTGAGGTCACATGTAAACATAAGCTTGTAAATGGCTTTTAACCTTGTTTAGGGTTCAATTAAATCATTGAGAGTATAACGCATTACTACCCTGAAGCCAATTGCCCGAGATGTATCCGAACGACCCTACCTTGAACCCTCCGTCAGTCACGAGAGACCGGTCCTTCCGGCGGCAGGTGGTTCCGACGCGTGTACAACACACACTACCCCCCCCGAGGTCAAATGTGAAGATAAGCTTGTAAATGGCGTTCAACCTTGTTTAGGGTTCAATTAAATAATTCTTCGGACATAAAACAATGATAAGCATAAAGACCTGACGATAGACAAGCAGTAATGATTCCAAACTATTCAGCAAGCTCAGTGATTAAAAAGCAGTCAGTATCATTTTCGGATTCGCAAGGGTTCGTTGATTAGGGTTTAGGGTTCCGGCGGTTTAGGGTTTAGGGTTTAGGGTTTAGGGTTTAGGGTCTAGGGTTTGACCGAATTTGCAAATAAATGACTTGGTGTGGCATCTCTCCTCTTTTTTCTTTGTTTTTGGATGTATCTGATCCACTTCAGGTCGGTCTGAGGTCAAATGTGAAGATAAGCTTGTAATTGGCGTTCAACCTTGTTTAGGGTTCAATTAAATCATTCTTCGGACATAAAACAATAATAATCATGAAGACGTGAAGATAGAAAAAATGTAATGATTCCAAATTATTGAGCAAGCTCATTGGTCTGGTACAAAAAATTAGTACCAGGTACAAAAGTACTTTTTTCCTGCTTCGTGACGGACGGCAGGCTGCAATCACGAAATGGCGAAGGGTTCACTTTCTGTTGACCGTTATTGAGCAAGCTCCGTGATTAAAAAGTAGTCAGTATCATCTTCGGATTCGCAGGGGTTCGTTGATTAGGGTTTAGGGTTCCGGCGGTTTAGGGTTTAGGGTTTAGGGTTTAGGGTTTAGGGTCTAGGGTTTGACCGAATTTGCAAATAAATGACTTGGTGTGACATCTCTCCTCTTTTTTCTTTGTTTTTGGATGTATCTGATCTACTTCAGGTCGGTCTGAGGTCAAATGTGAAGATAAGCC